>Ga0160183_128599_pt1 | contig 57470 bp, 46 predicted proteins | sample met14sb_FD_108562 | JGI IMG/M metagenome (GOLD analysis project Ga0160183, IMG submission 108562) | Synthetic bacterial communities of pure cultures from sediment of Lake Washington, USA, under high oxygen condition - MT... | ecosystem: Engineered > Modeled > Simulated communities (microbial... >...
GGCGAATATAACCGGCCAAAACCGGTTTTTAAGGCCTAATCAGGCTTCCAGACCACCCGGCGCTTCGAGAAATGGCGCCGAAACCGAAGGTATATCGGTAAATTTCAACAGCCTGTTAAAGTGCTCGCCGAGTTTGGAAATAAATTTCCCCTGCTACATCATACGTATGAGAATACCAAAATCATTTTTTTAACACCCGGTTTGCCTTGCTGATAGCACGTGACCTTTGTATTAGCCAGTTGTGTCACCATTTCCAAGCAAAAGCCGTTCCAGACATCTTGAGCGATGGATAAATCGTCAAGTTTGCTTGAACAAATAGGCAAATTTGCCGAGTACCTGCTCAGACAGGGCGCTGCAATGCCGATAAAACCCGCCGGACAAATGCTTAGTTATCCCGGTTTAATGCCAAACGCTCGGCGAGGCGGCGCAACTGCTCACTGTTGAGCGCTATATCAAACTGCTCGTCCAGCAAGTCATTTAATTGCGCCTGGCTGTCAATTGAATGGCTAATTTTCTCATCCGCGCGGCATCTTGAAAAATGGGTATTGAACAATTGTACCCAGCCTTCGTCGGTATTCCGGCAAATCAATAAATTTTGCGACAGCAGCGATTGGTCCCAGATTGTGCATACCAAGTTGGCCGCGTCCAGGTCGCAGCGTTGCACTGTTGAGCGGTCGAAACTATACAAGGCAAACCACTCGCCGTCCTGTAGCCGCTCCAGCACCGTTTCTCCAGATTCCGCCTCCTCGCGCAACCGAAACTGGTTATGATCCTGGCTTTGCGTTTGCTCGGTATTCAGGCGCAGCGGTCGATAGTGGCTGGGGCCGCCGAAGCCGGCATCGACCAGCCAGGAGTCGCCTTCAGCCTCCACGATAAATGCCAAATGCAGGCGCGGTCCGCCTTCGTTGCGGCCCATTCGCACTCTAGCCATAATCGGCTGATACGCAAATCCCAACTCGTCCAGCGCCTGTCCAAACAACCCGTTCAATTCGAAACAATAGCCGCCGCGTCGATTGGCGACGATCTTTTCCATCAACGCCGCCGTTTCCAACTCGGGCAGCAAGCCCAATAGCGGATTGATGTTTTCGAATGGAATAGCGCCGAGTTGCGCCTGTTGCAATTGGCTGAGCCCGGCGAGGCTGGCCTCCGGTTTGGCTATGCCGATGCGGTTTAGGTAAGCGTTAAAATCAAAACTCATGAGGTAATCTTGTAGAGTAAAAAAGCGGTTAAACGGAAACGAATCGTGCGCCGGCATGATCCTGCAGGTGACAACGATAACAAATTCTTGCAATCGGTTTCAAACCGCCAACTCAACGATTCGCGCCTCGATTGCCGTATCCCTGATGACAAGTTCGGCAACGGCTATCGGCAATTTAAATCGGCGTGGACCAGCGCTGCCGGGGTTGAGATACAGCACGCCATCACGTTCTTGAATCGATGGTTTATGCGAATGGCCGGAGATAACGACACGAATCCCGGCCGCGACCGGATCGATGGGCAACTCGGCCAAGTCATGGATCACATAAAGGCACGCTTGCTCAACCGTCACACTGGCACTAAGCGGCAATTCATCAGCCCAAGCGCCTTTATCGTTGTTACCACGTACCGCCGTAACCGGCGCCAACTCGTTCAGCCGCTGCAACACCTCCTGTTTGCCGATGTCGCCGGCGTGGATAATCCGCGCGCAACCCTGCAACGCCGCCAGCGCCTCGGGGCGGAGCAAGCCGTGGGTGTCTGAGATGATGGCGAGACGGTGGGACACAAAGAAGATGATTTGGATGAGGTTGAATCAAAACGGAGTCATCCCGATTGTGGTGTTTTTATCCATCGGTTCGACTAGACGGTGTTGAGCTGCTCGGTACTTGCTTCAAGTGCTCTGGCGCATCGTCGCCAATCGCAAACGGCTCCTTGCCTTCCCATTGCACCACATATTGACCGAGACGCCGCTTGCGTTCCAGGGTTTTGTTGACGGCAAGTTGCAGGCAGTCCAACATCGCCTGCGTGTCGGAGTTAAGAATAGGTTTGGATGGTTCGATCATGATTGGGCCTGCTTTTGCAACAAGGCAAAAAATTCGGGATTGATTACTTCGCGGTTCATGCCACATTGCTGGAAAACCAGTTCCGGGACACCGCCGCTGTTCATAAAGCAGCGAGTTTGACGAGTCTTGGCTGCGAAAATGTTTAACAAATTATAAAGACTACGCGGAAAACGCCTGGCGACATCGGTATCGGCAATGTGATGGCCTCCGTGAGCAACCCGTTCCGCCACCCGCAGACGCGACATTTCGGCGCTGGGCAGGGCCAGATAAATCAATTCCACCCGCCAGTCAGTCGCTTGCAAACGGTCTATCAATTTCAAATAACCGCGCCCGGCCAGCGTGGTTTCAAATGCAAAATCTTGGCGCGCTGCGATGCAATCCTCGATCTCGTGCAGAAACAAACGGCTGGCGGCCGCCAAGTGTTGTTCGGGTGCCAGCGGCGACAGGCCCGCGGCAATTAAATCGGCGTTGATGAAACGCCGGCAGCCCGCCACCGAAGGCAGGTATTCCAACGCGAAGGTGGTTTTACCCGCGCCGTTGGGGCCGGCGATTATCCAGCAGGTGGGCATGGCTCGCCTCCGCTGTCGCCCAAAATCATCCGTTCCACCTCGGCCTTGGCGTCGGCCAGGATTTGCGCGGCTTCGGTTTGGAGTTGTTGGGCTTGGGTTTTAATATCTGCAATATGTTGTGCTATTTCATTTTGTTTACCTATTGGAGGAAACGGTATATACAAACGTCTGAAAAAGTCTGGTGATACTCTTTGATGTCCAGTAGCGCCACCAAAAAACAGCATGGCTTCTTCGCGCAGATAATTTAGTCGTAGTAGAGCATGCAAATAATCGATGTTATTTCCTTCGGTGGCTCTAAATACAAAATATTCAGTTGATCCAAGTCCAAAGCCATTCACGAGATTTCTTGCTACAGCTGACTTACCATTTTGCATGCAAGGCGTGATTCTTGCCCAAATTAGATCATCCTCGCAAAATGGAGTGTAGCCAGATGAGTTTGATAAGTGGATGGTTTCCTCCGTCGATGTAATCGATCCGGTTTGATCGGAAATTTTCTCCATTGGCACAAAAGAACATGATTCAACGTTTATCACCGTTTTTGGATTAAACTCGAAAGCTCTTGTCAGGCGTATCATTGAGAATTTTGCCGATTTCAAGGAAAACTCGCTTTGATGTACCGGCGCATCAAAGCGCCAACCGGATATTTGATTAAAACTAACCTTGAATATCCTTTTTTCAATAGTTTTGTTTTTATTAGGAACAGTAATACCTAATTCTGATAATAAATAGCCATCAATTCCCGCCAAAAGCTCTTGGGATTGTTGTTCTTTTTGTTTTGCCGACGCAGAAACATTCGAATACGCTTGAACGATTTTTTCCTGTTTTTCTATTGTTGGAATTTTAGGAAAAAATAAGTTTTTAATACGATCTAAACCAAGCTTAGGGATGGTTGTCTGAATATAATTTAATTCGATCTGTTTTTGAACGATTGGCAAGTTTAAAAGCAGATTAAAATAAGCTTCCAAAACGGAATCCGTCTTGAGGGTAATTTTTGCGCAGTTCTCAGTCAGAATGACTCTTTTATTCAAAGGGATATTTTTAATTAAAGTCACTCTGCCAATGGTGCCAGCGATTGATATGGCTATTTGATTATTGCGTATCTCATAGCGCTCCAAAAAAGCAAATACATCAGAATCAATGTGTCGAAGTTTTTGAAAATCAATTTCTCCTTCGTCATTAAAGTCAGTTACCCGTAAATAAAGGTATTCTGTTTCATCTTGTGAATAGTCGTAGCCCAAAGGGATTCGTTTGCCGCCATTTACATTTGCGATGGAGGATAGTTTGATAAAGTCAGTTAGATCGGGTAGCTCCAAATGAAATTGAGGGTCGAATCGACCTGCCAGCTGAGAATAACTAACCAAAAAAACTTTGTGGATACCAACGTTTGGATTGAAACTAAAAGGGCTCATTCTCAACCTGCTCCAAAATAAACCTTGCCAATTCCGCGCCAATTATATCCAGCTCATTCTTGCCGGTCTGCTTGCCGGTGGCGTCGTAGCCAATATCCTCGGCAATCGCCATGAATATCGGGTAATCGGGCAGGGCGCTTTGTTTTTGCAGCAAATATGCCTCTTCCAGCTTTTCCTTCAATTCGTTGATTTGCTCGGTAAATTCGGTGCTTTTTTCGGCTTTCCAGGTTTTATAGGCTTCGGTTTTCTTGAATTCATTCAATTCGCCGTCATATTCCGCGCCGCTGGCGTTGTTCAGCACGTCTTTCTTGGTCTTTTCGATGCCTTCGACTTCGGTCTTATAGCTGTGCTCGCTCAATAGCGCGGCTTGGACGTTGAGTTTAAGCTGGCGGATTTCCTCGCTGACTTCGGCGCTGTATTTGCGCAAAAACAAGACGCTGCTTTTCACGCCGGCGCCGTTGGCGGTGAATGCGGTTTGCGGCAGGCTGACCACGGCGACGATGCGATACCACTCCTCGATTTGGTCGCGGACGTATTGCAGGCTGCTGTTGGTCAGTACGCCGTCGGGGATGACGATGGCCAAGTAACCGCCGGCGTTCAAGAACTGGTGGCATTGCTCGATGAACAACACTTCGGTGCTTTGGCTGTCGCGGTTCTTGACGCCGCTGTTTTTTAGGTCCAACCAGGAGGTGTCTTTCTGGCCGAAGGCGTAGGTATCGAGATAGGCTTTTTCGGTGAGTTTGACCGCGCTACCAAACGGCGGATTGGTGATGATGAAGTCGAAGCGGCCGTATTCGAAGCCGTGGTTTTTGCTGATTTCCTGCAACTTGGCGTCTTTCAGCAAACCGTCGGCGGTGATGACGTTGGTGTGGCCGTCGTCGTGGATGATCATGTTCATCTTGGCGGCGCGGCTGATTTGCTCGTTGATTTCGATGCCGTACAGACGCTTTTCGGCAAAGTCGTGCCAATGTTGCCAGTGTTCCTTGCTGTCCGGGTTGTAGAATTCGTTCGCTTCGCGGCGGACTTTTTCCAGGGCATGCAACAGAAAACCGCCGCTGCCGCAAGAAGTATCCAATACCAGCGATTCGTGAGTGATCGGCAACACATCGACGATGAATTTCACGATAGGCCGCGGGGTGAAATATTGGCCGAAGCTGCCGCGAAAGAACGAGTCCATGAAGGTTTCGAAGGCGCGGCCCTTGCTGTCGAGGTCGGTTTTGTTGAGGTTGATGTCTTGCAGGTATTCGACGATGGTACGCGCCCGTTCGTGGGTCAGGCGGATGTTGTCGCGGAACACTTCCGGGTCTTTTTTGCGACCTTCTTCATAGAGGGCGTTAATGCGGGCAAACAACGCGGCGTTGGTTTTTTGTTTGGCGTCGAGCTGCTTTTCGTCTTCGTTGGCACCCTTGCCGTCTTCCTGGATGACTTGAAAGTCGTAAGGTTCGCCAGCCTTGCGAGCCTTGCGCTCGTCCCAGATTTTGCAGAAGATCAGTTTGTCCAGTTCATCGAAGGCTTCCGACGGGTTGAGTTGTCCGCCGGCCCACAGGGCGTTATGGGCCAGTTTGAAACGGCGGGTCAGTTCGTCCTCCGCAACTACTTGCAGCTCGAAAAACTTTTGTTCGCCGGTCTTGTGTTTGAGCTTGTCGGCGCCCTTGACGAATTTGTAGGGTGCCAGTTTATCGACGCCGTAGGGCGGAATGTCGGACTCGGATTTGCGGGTGTTCTTACGCTTATCGACCTGGAAAAATTCGTTTTTGATCTTGGATGTGACCCAGACCCATTTGACGTTATTGGGCAGCGCGAAGGCGTAGGAATAGGCTTGATCGATGGCTTGGGCGAATTCGGCGTCGGACACGTCTTGTTTCTTGCATTCGACCAGGATATGCGGCTCCAGGCATTCGTCGTCGTTGTAAACGACGATGTCGGCTTCCTTTTTGTCGGAACCCATTTTGACCGACACGAAGTTTTGTACCCGGTGCTTGAGATAGCCGTATTGGAGAATCAAACGGCAATAGGTTTCGGCTTGAACTTGTTCTTCCGGGTTAGTGAATAGTCGGCTTTTCTTTTGTTCGAGATATTCGATGCGTTTGTTCTCGTCGGACAGCTTGATCAAGCCTTTTTCAACGCCCTGTTGTATGTAGTCGATGACTTGATTGTCCGTCATGTGTTGTTGCTAGTCTGTTTGTCGGTTCGTTTGGGTAAGTGATTTTAACAAAAGCGTCAATATGGTTTTGGCGTGATTAATGTGCCTCCAAATCCGTAAGGTGGATGCGAGAAGGGCTATCTCCCTGATTTACGCGGATACTCAGCGGCACCCAGTAAGTGGAATCATGTCTCGTACGTGGAATCCAGCAACCAGCCTAGTTGCTTAGGCTTTTGTTTAGTATCCAAGCCCAAGTTTGGATACAACTTCTCGGAAGTTACTGCTTTCCCTTTTGTTTGAGAAAACTGGAGCTTGGTCTTCAGACAATCGCGGTGGGCTGGTAAATTTTCAATAATCCTTAGGCAGCTGCGCCACCAACTCGTCCCAACTAATCACAATATCCGGCAGAATGCCGACTTGGGTTTCACTTTCCAATCGATAAAGCTCCGGCTTACCGTATTCGCCGTTTTGCAGGCGTAGATGGTCAGCATACGGTCGATGGGGTGGACCAACCAATATTCGCGGACGCCGGCGCGTTGGTACAGGTCGCGCTTTTTGATTTGGTCGTGGCTGGCTGTAGACGGCGACAATACTTCCACTACCCAGTCCGGCGCGCCGCGTACGCCGCGTTTGTCCAGTTTGGTGGGGTCGCAAACGACTAATACATCGGGTTGAACGACGCTGGCTATCAGTTCATCGGCTTCGTCACGCTTTGGCAGGCGCACGTCCACCGGCCCGATGAAGATTCGGCAGGGTTTGCCTTGTAAGACGTTGGTGGCTTGACAATAAATTTCGCCGGCAACGTCTTGATGGGCCAAATCGGGTGTCGGCGGCATCAGATAGGCATCGCCGTCGATCAATTCGTAGCGCAAGTCGTCAGGCCACTGCAAATAATCGCCGTAAGTGTGTTGTTGCCGATCTTTTAAGGCTAAACCCATTACTGTTCTCCTATCAGTTGTCTGTTAGTCATTCATCCTAATCAGTCCGCCATTTAGCGGCAAGCGGTACTATTCGAAAAACCGTTTCAGATACGTTCCGGTATGCGAACTTTTATGCTTCGCGATTTGCTTAGGCGTACCTTCCGCCACCAGCATGCCACCGCCGCTACCGCCTTCCGGGCCCATGTCCACAATCCAGTCGGCGGTTTTGATCACGTCCAGGTTGTGCTCGATGATGATCACGGTGTTGCCGTGGTCGCGCAGGGTGTGCAACACGGTCAGCAATTGTTTGATGTCATGAAAATGCAATCCGGTGGTCGGTTCGTCGAGAATGTACAAGGTGGTGCCGGTGTCGCGTTTCGATAGCTCTTTCGCTAGTTTCACCCGTTGCGCCTCGCCGCCGGACAGGGTCACAGCGTTTTGGCCGAGGGTGATGTAGCTTAAGCCCACATCAATTAAGGTTTGCAGCTTGCGGGCCAGGCTGGGGATGGCCGAGAAGAATTGGGTGGCGTCTTCCACGGTCATTTCCAGCACTTCGTGGATGGTCTTGCCTTTGTAGCGGATTTCCAGGGTCTCGCGGTTATAGCGTTTACCGTGGCAAATGTCGCAGGGTACGAAGATGTCGGGCAGAAAGTGCATTTCCACTTTGATCACGCCGTCGCCGGCGCAGGCTTCGCAACGGCCGCCCTTGACGTTGAAGCTGAATCGGCCTGGCGTGTAACCGCGCGAACGCGCTTCCGGCACAGCCGAGAATAATTCGCGGATCGGCGTGAAGATGCCGGTGTAGGTGGCTGGATTCGATCTTGGCGTGCGGCCGATGGGACTTTGGTCGATATCGACCACTTTGTCGAACTGCTCCAGGCCTTCGATGGCCGCGCACGGCGCCGGAATACAACTGGCGCCGTTGATGACGCGGGCGGCATGGCTGTAAAGCGTGTCGTTAATCAAGGTCGATTTGCCGGAACCGGACACGCCAGTGACGCAGGTCAGCAAACCGACCGGGAAACTGGCCGTGACATTTTTTAGGTTATTGCCGAATGCACCCTTAATCGTCAATTGCCGGGCCGGATCATTGGGCGTGGTTTTCTTCGGCACGGCAATGATTTCCGCACCGGATAAATAGCGGCCGGTCAACGAATGGGTATCGGCCAGAATTTGCGCCGGTGTGCCTTGTGACACAATCTGCCCGCCGTGGACGCCGGCACCAGGGCCAATGTCGACCAGATGGTCGGCGGCGCGGATGGCGTCTTCGTCGTGTTCGACCACAATCACGGTGTTGCCCAAGTCGCGCAATCGAAACAGCGTGTTCAGTAGGCGTTCGTTGTCGCGTTGGTGCAAACCTATCGACGGTTCGTCCAGCACGTACATCACTCCCACCAGGCCGGCGCCGATCTGGCTGGCCAAACGAATGCGCTGCGCCTCGCCGCCGGACAGCGTATCGGCGCTACGGTCCAGCGTCAGATAATCCAATCCCACGTTAACCAAAAACTCCAGCCTTTCCTGAATTTCCTTATTGATCTTGGCGGCGATTTCGCCACGGTGGCCGGGAATATTCAGTTGCTGAAAAAAACTCAGAGTTTGTTTAATCGGCAAGCGGGTGACGTGATGTAAGGGTTGCTCCTCGACAAACACATTGCGCGCGCCCAGATTCAAACGCGCGCCGTCACACACAGAACAGGTTTGTTGAGCCAAATATTTGGACAATTCATCGCGGACCATTTGCGAATCGCTTTCATGATAGCGGCGCTGCATATTGGGAATGATGCCTTCGAAAGAATGGCGGCTGGTTTTAGGTTTGCCGTTACCCATTTGGAAGGTAAAGCTGATTTTTTCCTCGCCGCTGCCATACAGAATTGCCGCTTGAATATCCTTGGAAATGTGCGAAAACGGCGCTTCCGGGTCGAAATTGTAATGCTCCGCCAATGCGCAGATGATTTGGTAGTAATAGGCGTTGCGCCGGTCCCAGCCGCGCACCGCGCCGCCGGCCAGGCTGATCTCGGGATTATGCACCACCAATTGCGGATCGAAGTGTTGGCGCACGCCCAGACCGTCGCAACTGGGACAGGCGCCTTTCGGGTTGTTAAACGAGAAAATACGCGGTTCCAGTTCGCTGAGACTGTAGCCGCAGTGCGGGCAGGCATAACGCTCGGAGAACAACAGTTGCTGATCGTTTTCCATCGACGCGGCAATTGCCAAGCCTTCCGACAAACGTAGCGCGGTTTCGAAGGATTCGGCCAAGCGCAACTGGATGTCGTCCCTAATTTTGAAACGGTCGACGATCACTTCGATGGTGTGTTTTTTCTTTAAATCCAGGGCAGGCGGCTCGTCCAACTCGTAGACTTCGCCGTCGATGCGGGCCCGTAAAAAGCCCTGGGCTTTTAAATCTTCCAGCAACAGCACATGTTCGCCCTTGCGGTCATTGATCACCGGCGCCAGCAGCATCCAGCGCTCGCCTTCCGGTTGCGCCAGAACCTGGTCGACCATTTGGCTGACGGTTTGCGCCTCCAACGACACGCCGTGCTCCGGACAGCGCGGAATGCCCACCCTGGCATACAGTAATCGCAGATAGTCGTAAATCTCGGTAATGGTGCCGACTGTGGAACGCGGATTGTGCGAGGTGGATTTTTGCTCGATGGAAATCGCCGGCGACAGGCCTTCGATATGATCGACATCCGGCTTTTCCATCATCGACAGGAACTGGCGGGCGTAGGCCGACAAGGATTCCACGTAACGGCGCTGGCCTTCCGCATAAATGGTGTCGAACGCCAACGACGACTTGCCGGAACCGGACAGGCCGGTGATGACTATCAGCTTGTCGCGCGGCAAGTCCAGATCGATGTTTTTTAAATTATGAGTGCGGGCGCCGCGTATGCTGATGGTGTCCACTGTTGTGTTCCTGGAATTTTGTATAGCTGGATACTATACGGGGAATAGTGGGGCTTGGGCAAAGGGGGATTGACTGATGATTATGTTTTGACGAAGTGTGGGACTAATTACCAACGCCATTTGTATCGATCTTTGTTTTTCTTATGTAAAGCAGCATCGTCTTTTAGATAAAGGCGTTGCCAACCTTGGCCGAATATGCCGACCCAAACAAAAAAAACGGACATCATAAGTGACAGACCAATACCCCAGAATTTTTCAGAGATAGTTCCGGAAGAGCGCATTATTTCGATAGTAACACCAGCAAAAGGAATTGCCGCAGTAAAACATACGACACGCCTAATGAATAACCATCCAGTTGCCGCAATTTTTTCGGCTGCTGTTGGAGTTCCAGTTTCCCGAGAACTGAAATAGTAGGAAACCAAAATGGCTCCGGTGCAAATAGCAAAAAACAAAAAGGCTATTTTAGTGATCCCCAAGCTAACTAATGATATTAAGGCGGCAATTGCTAACGTAGGTAAGATAAGATGTTTTTTCATGCTTTTGTGAGACTTATGCCAATGCACTCAACTTAAGCAACAACGCCGAAATCAAGGCAGTTTGCAACAAGCCCACGCTGACAATCCAGCGGATCAATTCGCTTTTGGTTTCGGCCAATTTGGCGTCTTGCTTCAGCTCCAGCTCCTTGATGTCGCGCTTAAGGCCGGTTTCCAGTTCCTTTAAGTCGCGCTTGGTCGATAAATCATCCAAATCGTAATCGTGTTTCGCTTGTTCCAAGGTTGCGGAAATGGCGGTTTTTTGCAACTTGGTGATGATTTCCGCTTGCTCTTCGCTAAATCCCGCTCCTTTCAGTTCTTTCACAAATTCATGGGTGTCGAACATGATCGCAGTCATTTTGGTTTCCTAGATGGAGATTTTTTGCTGCATTCTAACACGCGAAAATCCTTGGCAAATACTCTTCAGGCTTCATACCGGCGCTGGAGTCTCGCCTTGATAAACTGGTACTATAGCCACCTTTAACGATGCAAGGCAAAGGGGAGTTTGGTTTGACACAGGTTCAGGATATTACCAGTCCGATGACGGCCATGGAGAAGCGGGCTACCGTATCGCTGGCCAGTATCTATGCGCTCAGAATGCTGGGTTTGTTTATGCTGCTGCCGGTGTTGTCGCTGTTTACCGAACAAATGCCCGGTTCGACGCCCAAGCTGGTAGGTTTGACGATGGGTATCTATGGCCTGACGCAAGCCATCCTGCAAATACCGTTCGGTTTGTTGTCGGACCGTTTCAGCCGCAAGACGGTCATCGTGATTGGCCTGATTTTATTTGTCGTCGGCAGCGTCTGGGCGGCGCTGGCGACCGACATTTACGGCGTGCTGATCGGCCGCGCGCTGCAAGGTTGCGGGGCGATTTCCGCAGCGGTTATGGCCTTGCTGGCCGACTTGACCCAGGAAGTACACCGCACCAAAGCCATGGCGACCATAGGTGCCAGCATCGGCGTGTCGTTCGGGGTGGCTATCACCCTGGGACCTATCATCGCCGATCATTTCGGCATTGCCGGTATTTTCTGGATGATTGCGGTATTGGCGGCGCTGGCCATTTTGGTGATTCTGTTTGTCGTGCCTAACCCGGAAAAAAATTACCACCCACCGCGATGCCGAGTACATTCCTTCGGAGCTGGGTTCGGTCATCAAGAATGCCGATCTGTTGCGCTTGAACTACGGTATTTTTGCGCTGCATTTGATCCTGATGGCCAGTTTCGTAGTGGTACCGCTATTGATGCGCGACGCCGGCTTGCAGGGCGGCAGTCACTGGCTGGTATATCTGCCGGTGTTGGTGACATCGATGGCGATGATTATCCCCTTCGTGATCATTGCCGAGAAAAAAACGGCAGATGAAGAAGGTGTTTATCGGCGCGATTGCCACCTTGGTGATTGCCAATGTCGGTTTTGTGCTGTTACACGGCGAGTTGATCGGTTTGATCGCCTGCTTGTGGATATTCTTCTGCGGTTTCAATCTGTTGGAAGCCACCTTGCCGTCGTTGATTTCCAAAACCGCGCCCGGTGATTTAAAAGGCACGGCGATGGGCATCTATTCCAGCGCCCAATTCCTCGGCGCGTTTTTAGGCGGTGGCGCTGGTGGCTGGTTGTACGGCGAATTCGGCGCCGCGGCGGTGTTTATGTTTTCGGCAGGCGTTGCCGCCAGCTGGATAGTCATCGCGTTGTTCATGTCACCGCCGCGTTATTGGGCCAACTTGCTGTTGCCATTGCAAGCGGTTAAGCCGGAACGCGGCGAGGAATTTTCCAAGGCTTTACTGGCTATCAACGGCATCGAGGAAGTGCGGCTGCATTTCGAAGAGAATGCCGCGTATTTGAAAGTCGATAACCAGCAACTCGATAAAAACCAATTAGGCATTTTTTTTAAAACAGTGGCAGTAAGCCGCTGTTCATCGCAATTTTTACACGGAGAACACCATGCTAAATAAAGTTATGCTGATCGGCCGCCTCGGCGCCGATCCGGAAGTGCGTTATATGCCGAGTGGCGATGCTATTACCACGATACGGTTGGCCACCGATAGACGCTGGAAAGATAGGCAAACCGGCGAGCGCAAGCAAGAAACCGAATGGCACCGGGTGGTGTTTTTCAGTGGTTTGGCGAAAATCGCCGGCGAATATCTGAAAAAAGGTAGCCAATGTTATGTCGAAGGCCGTATTCGTACGCAAAAATGGCAAGGTCAGGACGGTCAAGATCGGTACACAACCGAAATCGTTGCCGACAATATGCACATGCTGGACAGTAAAAGCGGCGGCACTGCCAGCTACTCGGACAATAATACCCCGCCAGCCAGTAGCTATGACAATCGCTCTTCCGGACCTTCAGGCCCACAAGCTGCGCCGGCTTCCTATGACGATTTCGACGACGATATTCCGTTCTGAGACTTACCTTAGAAGACGCAAAAAGCCCCTACTCAGGGGCTTTTTTATAGCGCGCGAAATCTGTTTGTTCTGCGCCGTCTAAAACGCCACTTTACTTATTATCCGCTGTCTATAGATACCAGAGCCCCTCGATATTTGCCGCAATACACTCATCTGGTAAGCTAGTATTTTAAAGGGCTACACCAAAAGTACGGGGGGCATATGCTTTTCGGTTCGCACAACATTTCCCTAGAGGATGATGAAACGTGCCGGGTGGTAAGTGCGGAGCAGCGTTGGCAATACACCGGGTCTGATCCTGTGACTGTCGACAACTCGGTGCATTCGTTAGTTTCTTTTAGACTGGAAGCTACACACCTGAATTGCTGCAGGATTGCTAATAAAGTGGCGCCGGCATTGTTTTGCATGGATAACTTTTGCATTTTTATGCGTTGCGCAACGGCTGAATGTCGCAGGGTTTATCGCGGTGATTAAGGACACGCTGATTAAATTCTTCGACCCGCTCAGGTTTAACCAGCAGCGAAATCGGCATGCTGAGCGTTTTCTGCAGATCCGCTTCCAACGAATTCCCATCCACTTGACTTCAGTTCTATCAGTGGCAATACCTATTGCCGCCGGCTTGCTGCAATGGTCGCTATGGTCCGCGCTGTCGCCCCTGACCTGGAGTTTGTTTTATCCGGCGGTATTTTTAAGTGCCTACTTGGGAGGAGTGCTTAGCGGCCTGCTTGCTACCGCGATGGCCGTTTCAATGGGTATCTATTTTTTTATCCCGCCTGAGGGAAGTTTTAACATTGCGGACGTGCGCTATTACTATTCCACGGCGATTTTTGCCTTGATGGGGCTGTCGTTTAATCTGGCTTTCGAACAATTGCGCCGCTCCAAAGCCGAATTGCAGCGCATTGCCAGTTTAGAATCGGAGGTTAACCACCGGCGTTTGAACCAAGCACTTCGCGCTGCCAACGCCGGTATCTGGGAGTGGAATTTACAGACCAACGAAAATCAATGGGATGAAGGTTTGTGGCGCCTGTATGGCTTGGAGCCGTTTGCTTGCCAAGCAAGCTACGACGTCTGGCTGTCCACTGTGCGTCCGGATGATCGCGCCATCGCACAAGCGGCAATTCACCAAGCGGTACAGCAAAATATCGAGTTGAACGTGGAATGGCGGCTTGCCGCACTAGTCGACGGCCGGGAGCGTTGGCTGATGTCGCGTGGTCAACCAGAGTTGGATGAGAAAGGTCGGCCTTTACTCTATCGAGGTATTGTCTTAGACATCACCGAACGCCGGCAAATCGAGCAAAGCCTGATAGAAAAAGAACGGCTGCTGGCAGATTCTCAGGCCGTGGCTCATATTGGTTCTTGGGTTCGCTACCTACCTGGCGGCCAAGCGATGTGGAGCGAAGAAACCTTTCGGGTATTTGGCCTATCACCCGAAACCGATCAAGCCTTATCCATGGAGCAGTTGTTGGAAACGGTGCATCCCGATGACCGTGCCGCCAGACGCGCCTGGCATCAGGACTGTTTGGCGGGTAACAGCGGTAATGGTTTGGAATACCGTATTTGTACTCCGCAAGGACAGCAGCGTTGGGTGTTGTCCAAAGCCAAACTGGAGACCACGGCCGATGGTCAACCCTGGCGCTTGATTGGGACCGTACAAGACATCACCGAAGCCAAGCTCGCGGCCGCGGAAAAGCAGCGTTGGATCGATGCTTTCCGCTATTGCGGGCACGGTATAGCCATAGGCAACCCCGAGACCGGCCGCCTGGTAACCTGCAATCCGGCGTTTGCCGAGATGCTGGGTTACGACAACGCCGATCAGTTTGAAGGCCAACTCATTCTGTCCCTGTACGCGCCGGAATACGTCGAATCGGCCGCACAGCGTCTGCATGAAGCCGACCAATTCGGCAAAATACGTTACGAATCGGTTTATCGGCGCCAGGATGGTTCTAAGTTTGACGTGTCGGTGGATTTGGTCAGCGTCAAAAATGCCGAGCAAAAGGTGATGTATCGGGTGGCCACGGTACAGGACATCAGCGTGCGGAAAAAACAGGAAATGGAATTGCTGCAATATCGGGATCATTTGCAGAACCTGGTCGAACAACGGACGGAACAGCTCAACCAAGCCTTGCAACGCGCAGAGCATTTGACGCAGGTAAAAAGCAGTTTTGTGGCGAATATGAGCCACGAAATCCGCACGCCGATGAATGCGGTGCTGGGGTTTTGCTATTTGCTGGAACAACACACGCTGAACGAAGAAGAACACAGTTTGGTGCGGAAAATTCGTGATGCCGGGCGTTCTTTGTTGGCGATTATTAACGATATTCTGGATTTTTCCAAAATCGAGGCCGGACGCCTGGAGATCGAAAACCTGCCGTTCCGGCTCAGCGATATGTTCGATCACCTTGCGGCCTTGATGGCGGCGGCAGCCGACCACAAAAATCTGGAATTGATCATTATCCCGCCGGCCGGTGTCGATGCTCTGGTCGGCGATGGCCTGCGCATTCAACAAGTCTTGATTAATTTACTCGGCAACGCGATTAAATTTACCGAACGCGGCGAAGTCGTGTTGCGCGTGACTGTCGATGATTGGCAAAGCGGCGATACGGTGGCGATGCGCTTTGCCGTCAGCGATACCGGTATCGGTATTTCCGAACCGCAATTGGACGATGTGTTTGCCGCCTTTACCCAGGCAGATAATACAATCAGCCGCCGCTTTGGCGGCTCGGGCCTTGGCTTGGCAATTTGTCGCCAGCTGGTGAATTTGATGGGGGGCGAGTTGCGGGTAAACAGCGTAGCCGGCCAAGGCAGCGAATTTTGGTTTGTCCTGCGGTTGCAGCGGCATCTTGATTGCAATCCGGCGCAGTCTCTCCCGCATTTGCACCATTTGAAATTGCTGGTGGTCGATGATTGTGAGACTACGCGCGAAGCCGTCAATACCTCGGCGCGAAGTCTTGATTGGTATGCCAACGCCGTCGACTCGGGTGAGGCGGCAATCGTCGAACTGCTCGCCAGTCTGGAACGCGCCGATCCTTATGACGTGCTGTTGCTGGATTGGCCTATGCCGGATGTCGACGGTACGAGCATAGCCGAAGCTATCCGGGCTTCATTGGCGGCGGTTAACCCAGATCAGCCGCGTATAGCCATTATCTTGATGATCAGCTCATCCTATTCCCGGGAACTGCTGGCGGTTGATGCCGACATGAAGCATGTCGAGGGGATATTGAGCAAACCGGTAACCCCTTCCGCATTGTATAACGCCGTCGCGGCGGTATTGTCGAAATCCCCGCCGCTGCCAGTTTTGCCGGATAAATCGTGCAATTCGGCAGGCACACGTATGCAAGGTCTGCGGATATTGGTGGTGGACGATAGCGACATCAATCGCGAAGTGGCCAGGCGCATTTTGGAGTCGGAGGGCGCGCAAGTCAGCTTGGCGTGCGACGGCCAAGACGCGGTGGATTGGTTGTTTAAAAACCCTGGTGCTGTGGATTTGGTATTGATGGATGTGCAAATGCCGCGCATGGACGGTTATGCCGCCACGCGGCGGATACGCAAAAATCCGGCGTGGTCTGATTTACCCATTCTGGCACTCACGGCCGGCGCCTTTAAAAACTTGCAGGAAGCAGCGCTGGAAGCCGGTATGAACGATTTTATCGCCAAGCCCTTTAACGTACCGCAAATGCTGGCTTTGATCAGGCGTTGGACCGGAAACAATTCGCCGCTCGGAGTGACGGGGCTGGCATCCGGCGATCCGGATGACGGGTTGATTCCCCGCGGCCAATCCGCCCCACTCATTGTGCCGACAACTCTATACCCAGACGATTGGCCGGGAATCGATGTTAACGCCGGCCTAAAAATGTGGCATAAGCGCGATCTTTACCAGGCCTATCTGGCACGCTTTGTCGAGCAGTATCGCACAGCCGGACGGGACATTAGTGTCGCTGCCGAGCAAGGTCAACTTGCCGAGCTTGCCACCCTGACGCACAAGTTAAAAGGCGCGGCTTACGGTTTGGCTCTGACCGAGGTAGCCAAACGCAGCGTCGAATTGGAAACGGCCTTGCATCACAGTCAGCCGTTGGGCGCGGCCGCCGCAGCGCTGCAACAGGCGCTTGACGTAGTGATCATCAGCATCGGTAACTTAAGCGCAAACTCCCTGTCACCGCTTGACCATAGTGCTCAAAGCGAGGCGCCCGATGGTATCAAACCCTTGTTAAGCGAATTGTTAACGGCGCTGGATGAAGATAACCCCGGTCATGCCGAGCGCCTATTGCTGAAATTGGCGGGCTTGGTGGATGCCGATTTATTGGCGCCGCTCGCGACACAAATTCGCGACTATAATTTTCGGCAAGCTGAAAGCTTAGTTCTGGCGTTAATAAGCCAACTCGATATACCAAAACAGTAAGATACCCATGCCTAATAATCCGATTTTGATCGTGGATGACGAACCCGCGAATTTGGCGATACTTCGTGAAATTCTGGAGCCTACCTATCGTTTGGTGTTTGCGCGTAACGGTGAGGAAACCCTGCTGGCTGTTGCCAAACACCGGCCGAGTTTAATTTTGCTAGATATTCAGATGCCGGATATGAACGGCTACCAAGTTTGTCGGGCTTTGAAAGCCGATCCGGCCACCGAAACCATCCCGGTCATATTCGTCACCGCTTTATCTGAGTTGGGCGATGAGGAGCAAGGATTTGCGGTGGGCTGTGTGGACTACTTGAGTAAGCCGGTGGTGCCCAGTCTGGTGCGTGCGCGGGTGAAAACTCATTTGTCGCTAGTGAGAGCCACGCAATTGGAAAAAAGCCACCGCGATGCAATCTATATGCTGGGCGAAGCCGGACATTATAACGACAACGACACCGGGGTACATATTTGGCGGATGGCCGCTTATGCTAAAGCCTTGGCTCTAAATGTCGGCTGGACTTGTGCCGACGCCGAATTGCTGGAGTTTGCCGCGACGATGCATGATACCGGCAAAATCGGCGTGCCCGATGCGGTACTGAGTAAACCGGGGGCGTTGGACGAAGACGAATGGCGCATCATGCGCCGGCACTGCCAGATTGGTTACGATATCCTGTCGAAAAGCGATGCACCTATTTTTAAATTGGCGGCCGAAGTGGCCTTGTCGCATCACGAAAAATGGGATGGGACCGGCTACCCAAATGGGCTGGCGGGCCTAAGCATTCCCGAATCGGTGCGTATTGTCGGAGTGGCCGATGTGTTCGACGCATTGACCATGCGCCGGCCCTATAAAGAAGCTTGGCCGGTCGAGAAGGCGGTCGCGACTATCCGCGACGGTGCCGGGCAGCATTTCGATCCGGCGATGGTGGCCTGTTTTCTGGATATCCAACCGCAAATTTTGCAAATCAAGGCCGACTGGGAAATTCGCGAATAGGCGAAAACTTGATAGGTACTGATAAGCTTTGCGCTGCCGACATGCCGATTTTGAGGCAGTTGCATCAGGCTATTTTTAGGCGTGTTGCGCTAAAAATACTTATCGGTCGGCTATTGCCATGCGTCGGCGTTCTGCGCATACTTGTGGCTAAGTTTTATTAGTACCAACAGGGATGAAAAATTCAAAGATCCTACCGCCAGCCACCAATAGTGCTCCAACTTGTGCCATCAGCGCGATTCGTCAGGCAAAGGCCTTGGAAATTGCGCTATCCGGAGACTGGGTGCTGGATGCGCAATTACCCGCTTTGGAACCCATACTCGCGCAGATTGAAACCCAGGTTATCGAAAAAATCGTCGTGTCTACGGCGGCGCTTGGCCGTTGGGACAGCATGTTGGTGACGGAATTAATTAAGCTAATTGATTACGCCGAGCAAAAACAGGTGGGCGTGGATAAGGCCAGCTTGCCGGCATCGATTCAAGGCTTGTTGGCTCTGGTTGCCGCCGTGCCGGAGCGCGTCGATGCGCACCGCGAGCAAACCCAGAGGTCGTGGTCGCAGGCTTTGGCGGTCAGCACCGGAAAAGCCATTCAGCATGGCAAGGAGATGTTGATTTTTGTCGGGGAAATGATGATCAGCATCTTCGCCACGCTGCGCGGACAAGCCCACTTTCGCCGCCAGGATTTATGGCTGTATATTCAAGAGTGCGGGCCGTCGGCGTTGCCTATCGTCACCTTGATCAGCTTGTTGGTGGGGTTGATTCTGGCTTTCGTCGGCGCGGTGCAGCTGTCGTTGTTCGGCGCGCAAATTTACATTGCCAACTTGGTTAGTCTGGGCATGACCCGGGAAATGGGCGGTTTGATGACGGCGATTATTATGTCCGGCCGCACCGGCGCCGCGTATGCCGCGCAGATTGGTACGATGCACGTCAACAGCGAAATCGATGCGTTAAAAACCATGAACCTGGACCCGATGGCGTTTCTGGTGTTGCCGCGCATGTTGGCCTTGATCATCATCATGCCGCTTTTATGTCTTTATGCCGATTTGATGGGCATCATCGGCGGCGGCTTTGTAACGGTGAATTTTTTTGACGTGTCGCTGACCGAGTATCTGGACCGCACCGCCCATGCCGTGAAGATGAAGGATTTTATTATCGGCTTCGTGAAGTGCTCGGTGTTCGGGATTTTGATTGCGCTATCGGGTTGCATGCGCGGCATGCAATGCGGCCGCAGTGCCTCGGCGGTCGGCGATGCCGGCACCTCGGCGGTGGTAACCGCCATCGTGTTTATCGTCGTTGCCGACTCGGTAATGACCATCATCTGCAACCGGCTGGGGATTTAACGATGGCCGAGGCCTGCATTACAGTAAAAAATCTAACCATGACTTACGGCGATTTCGTGATTCAGCGCGATCTGAATTTTACGATCAATCGTGGCGACGTGTTTATTATCATGGGCGGCAATGGCTGCGGCAAAACCACCTTGTTGCGGCACATGATAGGCCTAAAGTCCCCGGCAAAAGGCGATGTCTGTTATGGCGATCAAGGCCTCTGGCAAGCCAATCCCAAAGCCCGCCAGCAAATTTTGGCACGCACCGGCGTGTTGTTTCAAAGCGGTGCTCTGCTCAGTTCGATGACCTTAGCGGAAAATGTGGCGCTGCCGATTACCGAAGCTACGCAGTTGCCAGCTAAAAAGGTGCGGGAGATTGTCTCCTATAAACTGGCGTTGGTCGGCTTGGCGGGATTTGAAGATTATTATCCCTCCGAACTCAGCGGCGGCATGCAAAAGCGCGCTGGTCTGGCACGGGCCATGGCCCTGGACCCGGAAATTTTGTTCTTCGACGAACCGTCGGCCGGCTTGGACCCTATCACCGCCAAATTACTGGACGATCTGATTCTGAGCCTGAGTAGCGCTTTGTCGGCCACCATCGTCGTGGTTACCCACGATCTAGACAGTATTTTCGCGATTGGCAACAATTCGGTGTTTCTGGATGCCGAAACCCGTACCAATATTGACGGTGGTTCCCCGCAAAAACTGCTGCACGAATCCAAACACCCCAACGTGATTCGATTTTTAAATCGCGGCGACCAAACCGAGCAAAATAGCAATCATCGACACATGAGGAGTCCTGCGTGAGCAAACAAGCCAATCCACTCGCCATCGGCGCGTTTTTGGTCGGCGCGTTGATTCTGCTGACGGCGGGCGTGATGATCTTTGGCGGCAGTGATTTTTTTAAGGATAAAAAACGCTTCGTGATTTTTTTCGACTCGGCTTTGAACGGTTTGAATGTCGGCGCGCCGGTTAAATTGCAGGGTGTGCAGATCGGTAACGTCAACGAAATTTCCTTGGTGATGGATTCTGCAACCGGCCGGATTTTCAAGCCGGTGGTCATCGAAATCGACCCCGCCTTGCTGCAAGATTTGTCAGTACAGCAATCCGGCGGCCACAGCAAAAAACAGCGTATGCAGGACGCGCAACGTCTGATAGACGCGGGCTTGAAGGGGCGGCTGGAGACGCAGAGCTTGCTGACAGGCTTACTCTATGTCGATCTTAATTTTTATAGCGATAAACCGGTCAATCTGATTAAGCTGGATTACAAAAACCTACCCGAGCTGCCCAGCGTGCCGACTACCGTTGACGAAATCCGCAATACCGCCGATGAAATTCTCAATCGCGCGCGTCAGCTGCCGGTCGAGGAGATGATGAAGAATTTGGCGGATACCCTCAGCGAAATGCGTAGTTTGCTGCAATCCGACGACACCAAGCAATCGTTGGCTGCTTTAGCTAAATCCTTGCAGGAAACTCAGCGTTTGATGGCGACATTAAACAATCAGATCGGACCGTTAATGAGCAACGCCAATGGCGCTTTGAGCGATACCCGCACCACCTTGCAGGACTTTAACCAGGAATTGTTGCCGGTGTTGAAAGCCGCCGAACAAAGTCTGAACGCCGCGACCAAGGTGATGGAAGGCTCGCAAAACGCTTTGACCGCTGTCGAAACCTTGGCCGCGCCGGATGCGCAACTCGGGCAAGCCTTGGTGGAAATGCGCAATGCCGCCCGGTCCTTGAAGGATTTAACAGAGTCGCTGGAAAGGCGGCCGGAGTCGTTGATATACGGCAAATAGCTAGATTTAACCGGATGAATATGAAACACATAATTTATTTGCCAATGCTACTTTCAGCGCTGCTGCTGGCCGCTTGTAGCAGTCAGCCGATGCAGTTTTACATGTTGAGCGCCGAAACCGACACGCCGTCTGTTGCTGCCGTTTTACCGGCCGATACGGTGTTGGGCTTAGGCCCGATTCATTTGCCGGCGTATTTGGACAGGCCGCAGCTAGTCACTGCGCTGAGCGAGCATCAATATGAATTGGACGACCAACATCGCTGGGCTGAACGTCTGGATGACAATATTGCCCGGGTTTTGCGGCTTTCTTTAGCCAAACAATTGGGCATAGACCAAGTGGTTCGCTATCCCTGGACACCGCGTCAGGCTATCGATTACCAAATTAGTTTTGATATTCTTGAGTTACATCAAACCGCCAGCGGCCAAAGCCGCTTCTCCGTGCAATGGCAGTTAAAAAAAGCCGAACAAGTCGTGCTCGGCAAACGCTTCGAATGCAGCGAAGCGGCAGGTAAGGGCGCTGAAGCCAGTGTCGCTGCGCAAAGCCGTTGCTTGACGCGCTTTAGTATTGAATTGGCTAATGAAATTGCCGGACTGGACTCAATGCATGGCCGTTGAAAGCGGCTAAGACCATCTGATCGTTCTGCTGGAACGCCATTTTTTAGGTGTCGCTGCTACGGCTTATTTGCCATCCAACACCACGATTCCGTCCCATGCCAAAGGCGGCATTTCACTATAGTGCAAAGCTTTTTGCAGATAAAAACGGCTGGGTCCGTCGTTGGAGTCGACAGCGAGTGCCGTTTGGAATAAGCGAGTAGCCTCCGGCCACCGGCCTTCCTGGAATGCGGCCAAACCGTCGGCAAACAGAGCGTGCATTTGGTTCTGCGAGTTATCGCCGCTGATTTTTACCCCGACGACTTCCACTAGATTCAACGGCTCCGCACGGCCGACGACGCGAAACGTACCTACCGGTCGGGTAACAATGCTCTCCAAGTCGGCTGCGATGCTCTGCGCTGCCAGAATCCGCGTACCTAAATACTTGTTCACCCCCTGAATTCGCGACGCAATGTTGACTGTATCGCCAATAGCCCGGTAATGACTGGAGCTGCCGGCGTCCAGGCTGCCCAGCGTTAGATCCCCTTCATGCAAGCCGATGCGGGTGGCGAGTGGTTCCTGGCTGGATGAGAGGTTGAAAGACGCCACCGCCGTGGCCATTTCCAGCGCGGCCAAGCAAGCGCTGCGGCGTTGCTGCGTTGCCGGCGCATCGAACCACACCGCCATCATCGCGTCGCCGGTCACATCGGCTATGACGCCGCCGTGGGACACTACCGGATGCCCCAGCACCTGGTAGTAGGTATTCAACAGCGTCCACATTTCCCGGGGCGAATGTTGGGCGGCGATGGCGGTGTAGTCTTCGATGTCGGTGGCTAGGCACAAGCCGGAAACATCTTTTTCGCTTTTAGCGATGCCGACGTTAGCGCTTTCGGTCCATTGTCCCGGCGCCGCGGGCAACATGCCGACCCATTGCGGAAACACTCTACTGACGAATTCAAGTATCCGCCCCCGTTCGCACATTAAGTCGTAACGCGACCAAGCCAAACTGAGCAGCCATGACAATGGCAATTGTATTAATAAGGGCCCGGCGATTGGCAACCACCAGTGGAGCCGAGCGAACAACCAGACAGCCGAGCCGGCGTAAGCCACAGTGAAAATCAGGCTGAGGACGATGCCGCGCCAACCGGCAAAACTGAATAGCAACAAGGCGACAAGCAAACCAAATACGCTGGAAATTATCCAGCCCGGCGCCGGGATTTCGATAAAACTGTCTTCCAGTAAATTGGCGAATTGCGTGGCCATGATCTCCACGCCGGCCATTTTGCCGGTATGCGAGTCGGAATAGGGCGTAGGGAAAAAGTCCGATTTACCCGGCGAAAACTGGCGATTGGCGCGGCCGACGAATATCACTTTGCCTTGTAAGTCTTTGACCTTGCCTTCGTAAACATCGGCGTAGGATTCCATTCTGAGCGTGCGCGGCGGGCCGTAGTAATTGAGATAGCGGCTGTCGCCTTGGCAGATGGCTTTGCCCAATAGGCGTTTCTGTGACGAATCAACCGGTGGCTCATTGGTGTTGTTTTGGCAATTGCGTCGTTGTTCGGTCAACCAACTGGAAATAGGTCTAGGGGTGACTGGAAGCTTGCGCGCTTGGACTTGATGGTAATACCAAGTCAACACAGGCATACTCGGCGTTTCGGCTAAAGCGTCGAAAAAAGTCCAGACCTCGCGAACGCTGGTAGAGGTCGCGTCATTGATTAAGAAAAACGGTGCATGATCCATAACCGCATCGGCTATGGTTGGCGTCGGTGGCACTTTGCGCATTGCCACTAGTTGCTCGGGTAATTCGGTATTTGAATCGCCTTCCCGGGAAATTGCCGGCAAGCTATTCGTGTCGGAACATTCCTCGCGCCCGTAAAAATCCTGGTCGCCGTGGCGAAATTTCTGTACGCATTCGACCAGTAAAATATTCCCGGCGGCTCGCATGGCGGCGGCAAGGGCTTGGTCGTCGGCAGGGTGGGGACGAATAAATTGCAGGTCGAAGACAATCAAACTCGCTTCCTGCTTATGCAATTGCCGGATCAAATCTGCGTGAAACCGACGCCAGCGGGTCAGGTCTTGACCGACGCCCAACCGGTTTTCCGATGTTTCGTCCATTGCGACAATTACAACGTCAGAGGGTGGTTTTTGGGGGCCGCGAATATCGAACAACCAGTCGAGACCCATTGAAAGTTCAAGATCAGTCAATGTGTTGCTAAGACTTCCCGCTGTCAGTGCAAGCATGGCAACAACTAACGCACGGTAGCAAAGGTGCTTCATCAGGATTTATAGAAACCTATCCGCCACGGCCAAAGACCGCAGGCGGAATCAGAATCTATTACTGTTGGTTCGGCCAATAGTGGTCTATGTTGACGAATATTGGACAGATACTTGAGTGGGATACTCAGCGCTCATTGTCGTTGCAATTCTCGTATTGATTTCCACCGGAGTACACAACATTGCAATCAGAGCCTTCGTATAAAGTGGTCACCGAGATGACAAAACGAGCCGATTTGGTTTTACCATTTTTCTTGATTTCGCCCTGTATCAATTTTTTGCTAAGTTCCAATGCGTTTGTCAATTCAGGATTGTTGTCGCTGACAAGTAATTCAACAGTACATTTTGTAGCGTTGCCAGAGCTTGATTTATCGGTGACGCGGTCACCAGCACTTTGGATGCAGGCCGCCACTTCTTTGCCCGACTCGGGATTCAGTGCTACGATTTTTCCTGTTTCGAAATTGACGCCAGTAGCCAAAGCTACGCGCTTTTCGAGGAATGTCTTAATCGCAGAGCATCCTACCACTAACAAGCTGCTCAAAATTAGTACCAAACTGGTTTTATACGCAGTTCTTATATTCATTTTATTTCTCCTATAGATTAAAGTTTCTCGCAGTTAAATTAATAAAATAAACTGAGTTTTACGAATAGCTGCCGTTCAGGTATGAACGGACTAATTTGTGGGCCGCTGGCGTCGAAATTGCTTTGATAGTTAAATTTGTTATCAAATAAGTTTCTTACCTCAAAGTTAATTGTACCCAACCTTCTCGGCATCCGATAACCTATGGCGGTATCGAATGTCCAAAAATCTTCACTGCGATAATCTAAGGGATTGATAGCTGAACTGCTGACACTGGCAACGTGTTGATTAACATAGGTGCCACTAATCCTCGCGAATAGACCAACGGGATGGAATAAATTTAATGAGATGGGGACTTGATGCGTTTCCACATTTTGCGGAGAGTTCGACTGCGTTCTGCGAGCGGTGTAGCTTCTATCAGTTGCATCGAATCGGTATTCAGATTTAAGTGTCATCCATTCCGTTGGTGTCCAGTATGAGTATGCGAGATGAGATGACTCTGCTCGGTTTTGGTTGGCAATAAGGCCATTGTCCGAAAACGGTTGTTGACTATCCCGCCAACTAATTTCACCGCCCAAGAATATGTTTTGTATAGGCTGGTAATCCGTTCCCAATCCGTAGCGCCAAGCTCTTGCATCGGTGTTTTCGTCAAAAAACTGATTAAAGCCGGCAACTTGGGTGGGTTCTATGGTTTGATTGGCCACTAGTTGACGATTCATAGTCCTAAACACTGCACCGCGTAGCGTGAGGTTGTCGAATGGGTTCCAGGTGATGCCGAATTTTGGATTGAATTGGTCTCGGCTCAACATATTTGGTTTACTTTGAAAGGTTCTGCTCCTGCCGTTGGAGTCTCGTGTTATCGATTGGAAATCATTGATCTGGTTATTCACCGAGTCATAACTAATACCTATGGTTGTTATTACTCCGGGCAATAAATATTGTTTAGAATAAATGTAGCCGTTAAATCGGTCAGTGTTATATTGTTGCTGGGTGCTGGAGTTTCTTAATAATGGGGGGGGCACAAAAAAATTGATGTTATTATTATAATTGAAGTGGTTATCTAAATTAAGATAGCCAACACCTGCGATCAGTTCGAAATTGTCCGGGTGAAACAAATATTGCCACTCAGTTTGGTAACCGTTACTTTTTGTTCCAGATGTTGGGTCGGAAATATTCCAATTGAGTGGTCTCGATGAACTAAGATCAACCAAATGATTGCTGGTTGTGTCGTTTCGGGAGGTATAAAATCCCGAAGCGATAATATCTTGTTCGGGATTGATTCGATAACGTCCGCCAATCCTCGCCGTATCCTGTTTGATGGTTTCCCTCAGCGTTGCATCGTGCGATGCGTTTAAACGCATCGCCACATCGCCAGCGCCTAGTTCTTCCGATTTCAACTCGGCTTGCAGGCTAAAGTCAGGTGTGAAGGTATATTGCGCAAAGGCATCGTAAATGTTTTGCTGGTAATCGTCATTTTGACGAAATCCGTCAGTTTGGTAATGAAACTGCCCCAGACTCATCGACAGCTTGTTGTATACGCCTGAGATTACGGCAGTGTCGGTTTTGGTCTCTCGACTACCGTAAGCGCCGTTCAGGACCATATGTGCGCCGTTGCCGGTGTATAAGGTATCGTATTCGTTAGCCGACAAGTTGCCTGGACCCGTATTGTTAAGCACGCCGATATTCTCGCCGGTCAGTTGCGGTTGTACCGGCGTAATGTTGATCGGTTGCAGCAACTGCGCCTGCAACAGTTCGCTGGCGCGGGCGACGCGGTAGCGCGGTTGGCCGACGTAAGAGTCCGATAGAAAACGATGAGCTGACGGGTTGGTGGCATCTTGGCCCAGGGACTTCCAGGCTTCTTTCAACGCCACCCGGCCAAATCCCAAGTCGTTGTAGATGCGTGCCAAGTTGGCGGTGCGGGCCGCAGCGTCTTCGTCCAACAGTAGTTTCGAGCGGTATACGCCGCGGTTTTCGTTCAGCTCTATAGCCTGTTGCATGTCGCGCAGCGCTTCGACTGGACGATTCAAGGCTTGCTTGCGCAGTGCATCGTAAAAATAAGGCGTCGGGTCTTTCGGGTCGTGTTGCTTTGCCAGGTCGAATTGGTCGCCGGCCAACGCGGGGCGCTTTTCTTCGTAATAGGCTTTGCCCAGATAGCTGCGCAACAAGGAATTGCTTGGGTCGAGAATAGCGGCGATTTCCAGGTCGCGGCGGCCGGCTTCCAGGTCGCCGCTGCGGATTTTTGCCAGACCTAAGCCCTGGCGCGGTAAAGGCGCGGTAGAGTCCAGCTGGACGGCGGATTCGAAATGCCGCATGGCTTGGGCAGTATCCACGCGAAATAAATGCGAAAAACCCTGTACGGTTTGCGTTCTTTCCAGATTGGCGTCGAGCATGAAGGCTTTAGTCGCCGATTGTGCGCTTTCTTCGCGCAAGCCCAGCGCCAACTGTAGTTCGGACAGCCGCGCCCAAGTCATCGCATCGTCAGGTGCCAACTGGCTGGCACGCTGTGCTGCTGCCAAGGCTTTTTCCAGTTCGAAGCCGGCCTGTTGGCTGTAGGACAGCGCTGAGTAAGCGGTTGCCGATTGCGGATTTGCCGTTACTGCACGTTCGGCCAGATTCAGCGCGTCTGTTTTGCGATTTTGGGTCAGCGCCAGAATACTTTCCAGAGCCGAAGCGTCCGCGTCATTCGCGTTGCTGGTTCGCAAGGCTTGAATGTCTTGCATCGCCAGCTGGCTTTGCCCGACTGTCAGCCTGATTGCTGCACGGGTTTTCAAAAACTCCGGCGACTGTTCAACGGGTGGTGTCCGCTCCAAAGCGCTTAGCGCCAAATCGATCCGGCCTTGCCGATAATTCTGAATCGCGGCACGCAGAGCCGGAGTTATCGGCGCGTCCGGCTCCGCATAGGCTGATAGCGGCGGGTAATACAAGGCCCAATTCACCGCATCGGCGGGCTTAAGATCGATTTGCGCGCGCGGAGCCTGGCCCAACAAGGTTTGCCCCGCTTCGCCGGCTTTCAGGTGAATGTCGCCGTAGGTATTGAAAAAGCGCACAGCGCCCTCGTAAACCCACAATTCGGCGCTGGCATCATCGGCGCGTAGCGCAAATTCGGTGCCTTCCGGGCCGGCGTTGGCGATGGGTGTGGTGATTTGTAACTGTTTGGGCGTGCGGCTGATGAAATGCACAAAGCCCTTCAGCAAATCGACTAAAGTGGGCTGGCTGGGGACGATGCCGTTTAAGGTCAAGACGGTGCCTTCGGCCAAACGCAGCGTGATGCCGTTCGGAAGTAACAAGGATGCGCGGCTGTAAGCTTCGACTTTAACCCTGCTGCCTTCGCAAAGAGTTTGTTCCAATTGTGCCGGTTGCCATTGGCCTTGCGCGCCGGCGTCGTAATATAAACTGCCTTGCAGCGAAACCAGTCTGGCGGCTTTTTCCACGCTACAGCTTGTCGCGGTCGCATCGGTTTCCGCCAAACACATTGGCGCAAATAAAACCATGAAGCAAATCACAAGGCAGCGCATTTTATCTCCGAAAGATGTTTTTTTTCGGATGATAAAGTCTGAAACCCTAACTGATCAAGGTAATAATTAACTTTGCTCGGGATTTTCTTATTTTTGTCAATTGGCCCAAGGTGCAGTTGCGATCATGCGCTGCCGATAATCGCTACAGGCAGCTCACCATGCGGCCGGTGGGGTGGTTTCGATGCGTAGCGTTTTTTCGTCGACGCTGATGTAACCGCCTTTGGTTAGTTCTTTCATCACTTTGTTAATCATTTCCCGAGATGAACCCACCATGGTCGCCAGCTCTTGCTGAGTCGGGCGGTTATGAATCACGTAGACGTCGCCTTCCTTTTCCGCCATGTCTTGCAGTACCTTAATGGTACGTTCGTACACATTCGACAAGGCCATTTGTTTGACTTTCTCGGTCAGAAATCTGACTTTTTCAGCCAATACTTTAAGTAAGGCAATCGCCGCATCGGGGTGTAGTTTCAACCAGTGGATGAAATCGGTTTTGGCGATGACCGCGCACACGGTTTTTTCCTGGGCTTCCACCGCGGCGGAACGCGGTTCGTCGCTAAGCAAGGCCAGTTCGCCGAAATAAGAGCCGGCCTCCTGAATCAATAAGGTGACCTCCTTGTCTTTGTCGTTACTGCCAAACACCCGCACCTTGCCGGACAAAATAATGTACAGCGAACTGGTCTGGTCGCCCTCGGCGATGATCATGGCCTTTTTCGGAAATTTAATGACCTTGGCCCTGGATGCCAAAGCTTCCAAAGCCTCCTCGGGCAGATCGGCGAGAAAGGGGATGTGGTTCAGACTGGCGATGACTTCTGCTTGCATGATGAGGCTATAACCGCTTGGTTTAGTAGAGTGCCGCTTTTGATAACGGTCTGGTTTGTAGTTGACGCCTAGCATACTAATTTTGCGTCATGATAGTGAAGTATTTCACAGATTGTCAGCCAATTAAATCACAGACATACCCCTTTTACGGCGGCAGCGGAAATAGCGCTCGGCGCATTGGCGAACTTCAACTTTGCAAAACCCATCCCGCCAAGCGCCTGCCGTTTATACCCAGCTTTTGCCGGTACGCAGCAAGACCTCGAATGCTGATGCCGGTAACGGCTTGCTGAAGTAATAGCCTTGTATCTCGTCACAATGGTGTTGGCGCAGAAACTGGCAGTGTTGTTCGGTTTCCACGCCTTCGGCGATCACCTTGAACGCCAGGTTGTGCGCCAGTGCAATCACCGCCAATACAATAGTGGCATCTTCCGGATCGGTGAGCATGTCGCGCACGAAAGATTGATCAATTTTCAGGGTATCTACGCGAAATCGTTTCAGATAGCTGAGGCTGGAATAGCCGGTACCGAAATCGTCTATGGACAGCTTCACGCCAGCGGTCCGGAGCTAGCTAAAAGTGGCGATGACCTTCTCCACATCCTGAGCGATCAAACTCTCGGTCAGTTCCAGTTCGAGTTGAGCGGCCGGTAGACCGGTGTCTTCGAGCGTATTCATCACCCAACTGATCACATCCTGCTGTAGAAACTGGCGCGCGGATATGTTCACCGCCACACAGACCGGTGGCAAACCGGCGTCTGTCCAGGCTTTTGCCTGAGCGCAAGCTGCGCGCAGCACCCAATCGCCAATGGGCACGATAAGCCCGGAGTCCTCGGCAATTGGAATGAACTGAGCGGGAGATACCGCACCCATTTCGGGATGTTGCCAGCGCAATAAGGCTTCGCAGCCGGAAATTTGGCCGTTTTTCAAGTTGACCTTGGGTTGGTAGGCCAGCTGAAACTGTCCCAATGCCAACGCTTCCCGCAAGCGCGTTTCTATATTGACACGGCGCAGGGTTTCCTCGCTCATCTCGCGGGTGAAGAATTGACAGGTGTTGCGGCCTAGGTCCTTGGCGCGGTACATCGCCACGTCAGCGTTGTCGATGAGCGCCTCGGCGGTTTCGCCGTCCTGCGGGAATACGCTGACGCCAATGCTCACGGACAAATGGATATTACGCCCCTGAACCAGAAGCGGACAATCAAGATGCCTGACCACTTTTTGGGCGAGGAAATAGGCATCGCTATCTTTATTTAAATCAGTCAGCAAAATTAGAAATTCGTCACCACCCAGGCGAGACACGGTATCACCGTCCCTGACCAGGCTGCCTAGCCGCTCGGCGGCGACCTTCAGCACCGCGTCGCCGAATGGATGGCCGTAGCCGTCGTTAACTATCTTGAAGCGATCCAGATCCAGATAGAGTAGTGCCAGCTGATTGCCGGCGCGGCGCGCGTGGGCGATGGCTTGGGCAATGCGGTCCTGGATCAGGTCGCGGTTGGGCAGGCCGGTGAGGCCGTCGTAGGTGGCCAGATAGCGAATCTGCAGCTCGGCCTGTTTGCGCGCGGTGATGTCCTGAATGGCACCTATCATCCGCACGCCGCGTCCCGTGTCGTCACAGAGCAATTGGCCGCGATCAAACAAGTCGGCATAGCTGCCGTCCTTGCGCCGAAAACGGTATTCCTCGGACCAGGTGTTCTCGCTGCCGGCTACGGTGGCTTGAAGGTGTGCAACCACGCGGTCGCGGTCGTCGGGGTGGATGCGGCGGGCCCAGAAGTCGAATGAAGGCAAAATTTCGTCAGTGGTGTAGCCGAACACAATTTGAAAGTTCTCGCTCCACCAGATGTTGTTGCTGGCGAAGTCCCAGTCCCACACGACATCGCCGGTCGCACGGGTGGCGGCGTGGAAGCGGGCCAAGCTTTCCCGCAATGCGGCATCCGCGCGTTGTCGTTCCGAGATGTCGTTTAGAAACAGCGTGCGGACTTCCAAACCGTTGCGTGTAAAAGCCGCCACTCGCAATTCCGCGTCGAATACGCCTTGGGTGCCGACAAATTGAAACGCGCCGGAATCGGTGGTGCTGAGAATCTCGGCCCAATCAGCGTGGCCGTCGGGCGCAAGCACAGCATCGGTGATGGCCTTACCCAGAATGAATTCACGCGCCAGGCCAAACAAACGTTCTGCGGCGGCGTTCCATTCTATAACGGTCAATTGGTGATCCAGGCTAAAGATTGCGGTGTGAGTGGAGTCGAAAATTGCGCCTTTTAAGGCCAGAGAAGCGGCTTGCTGTTCCTTGGCTTCCAGCAGTTGTTTAACGGCCACGGCCATGTGGTCGAGGGCTTCCCCCAGAATTTGGGTTTCCCGGAACTCGTTCGTGGCGAAAGTGGCGGCCGCCGGGGGTTCCAGTTCGGTATGACCGATGCCGGCGACCCGGCGCTCCAGCGCCGCCAGCGGTTTGCCGAAGCGCCGGGCCATGCGCATTGAGACCAGCACCAGTCCTGCGGTAATTGCCACGCCCATACCGCCCACCTGATACAACTGGCGACGCAGCATGTCTTCGATAAACGATACTTTTCGCGAAGTAATGACCAACCAAGACATGCCGCCTTTCAGCGGCATGCGGCGGGCGGCAACCCAGCGTTGCTCGCCTTCCAATAGCATGCGGTCTAGGAATAATTCGCCGGTGAAATTCAGCAAAGGGCTCAAATCGGCAGGCAAGGGCAACGGCGCTCGGCCTACTTGCAACTGATCGCCGATTAGGCGGGGAGCGGCTCCCAACTCCAGGACCTGAAACCGGGAGTGATATTCCGTACCTATGGCGCTTAGAAAGCTATTCAATGCCGGGATGTCGAAGTCAGCATCCAGAACGCCGATCAAACGTCCGCCCGCATCTTTCAGCACTTTGCCGTAGCTGAAGCCCCACAAAGGCTCGTTGCCTGTAAATGGCGCCGCCCAGCGGTAAGCCGGAACCCAGGTGTCGCCGCTCGGGCTGCGCAAAGCGGCTGCGTAGAACGCATCGCTGCGGGGATCGTAGTGTTGGTTAAACAGCTGTTGATGGAGCACGAATCCCTGCTCGGTCAATATGAACTTTCGCGCAGGCGGGCCTTCCGTGCGGTCACCCGGAAATAGCCAAAGTAAAATCTCGCCATTTGCAGTTCGTTCCAACGCGCCGTATTCGCCTGAAGCTGCCAAGGAAATGCCCAGATAACTTAATTCCGGGCGTTGTTCGAATGCCGCCAGCGAATATTCCAGTGTCGATTGTAAAGTGGCGCCCGTTACCTCCGGGGCTATCGCGGCACGTTCAGCGGATTCGGCTGTCATCTCCGCCGCGCGAATCAAAATCTGCAGGCGCTCGGTCGCGCGGTCCAGGGTTTCTTTCACCTCCCGCCGGGTGGTTTCTTCGGTGCTGGCGACGCTTTGCCAAGTCATGCCTATTAACAGCGCCAGACCAAGCAACATCACCAAACCCACGATATTGGAAATTAAAACTCGGGTAAATGAAGGAGCAACTGTTTCGGATAACGTTGTCTGTTTCGCGGGTGAAGGCGCGTTATTCATGGTTGTTTGGTCAATGGCTATCGCTGTGAAGTGATCTTGTTAGCGCATCTTGGGCAGTACGCTGCAAAGCTGGAATCGTGTCGAGTTCGGGCAATTGCGTAAGCGGCAGCTCCCGATCAGTTTGGTTCTCGAAAATCGCCAAATTCTATAAATGCCGTCATTTGTATCAAAGACATTGTCATGCAAATCGGCCCAATTTATCGCTGCTGCCCCGTTTGGGCTGCATTCGTCGAAGCCTGAAACGGTTTAAGCCTTCGATAGAGCCTTTACCCCAAAGGCATTTAGGCCAGCGGTATTTTAGGGCCGCGATAATAATTGTAGATGCTGAAGACGATCTTTAAATTTAGCCGGTAAAAAAGTTTCGCAAATTACGCATCCAGCCAAGCTCCGCTTTTAGCGTAGCCGCCATAGCGGCACGAATCCTTGTCGAATGAAAAACTACCGCCATTCGCAGTGGAATTTTTCACAGCTTTCCAGGGTGGCGAACACCTAAAGTATCAATACCCGCTCAAGTTCACAAACCGGTAGATGGGGATGTGGTTCGGTAAGCAATGCTGCCGGTATCGCAGTCGTTGGGCCAGCTATGAGCCGGCCTCATCACTTTTTTAAGGAGAAAGACAATGTCTCAAAAATCCAAATTAGATCAAGCTCTGAAGGTGTTGCAACCTGAGGAAATCAGCCAAGTTTCCGGCGGTTTAGTCGATGTCGGCACTGATTTAAGTCAGTTTCCCCGTAAATTCTGGCCGGTCATCAATCCAGGGTCGTTCGTGATTAAAGCCAATGCTGGCTTGGTTGTGCGCTAAATCACTTCCCTGAAGTCATCTTTTATTTTTTGGAGAGCTGTCATGTCAAACAAAACCACTCGAATTTCTGCCGATGAATTATCCGCCTTTGCCGCGCAAGGTATAGAACGCGCTTTGCAAGCCCGCGAGGCTGCCGGCGTGGAATTGAATCAGGCGCAACTGGATCAAGTTAGCGGCGGCGCCTCGTTAAGCTTGGTGCTGAATAAAGGCATTATCGCCGGCGGCCCCTGGTTCGATCAGTTTAGAGGATTAAATAATGTGATTACCAATCAGGGTGCCGGCGGTTTGGCCGGTGGCTTAGCGGGCGGCCTGCAAGGAGCAACCCAGCTGGGTTGATAAGGCCATGACCTCGGAGAACCCAGTGTTATGTCCCAGCGCGCAGCCGGAATGGGAAGGTGCCCAGGTCATCGGGGTGATGACTGGCACTGCGGATCAGCCGGAAATGGCTTATCTGCAAGCCCCGCAACCGGTGACCGAGCAATTGCTCGAATTGGCGGGCCCGGTCAGTCCGGCGGAAGTGTTCCGCTTTTCCGCGCCGTGCGCCTGCACCGGTTGCGGTCACTACGCGGAAGCGGAGTCCAAATGCCGGCTGGCTGAAAAAGTCGTGCGTTTTACGCCGACGGTCACCGAGCAATTGCCGGTGTGCGCGATTCGTGCCGACTGTCGTTGGTGGCTACAGGAAGGCCGCTCGGCGTGTTTTAGATGTCCGCAAGTGGTGACCAATAACCTCAAGCCGACCGAAGACATGCGGCGGGCAGCCGACTACGGCGTTCTCTGAGGGTTTTGGTCGCAATGTCAAAAAGGGTGAGAAGGAAACGGCGCTATGAAACATGAGTTATTTCGACAACAAGCCTTGGACTTTAAAAAAGACAAGCCCTTAGGGGAGGTTATTCACGTGGAATCCTTGTCGTTTGCCTTTCTCACCGCTTTAGCCGTCAGCAGCGCTTTGCTGCTGGTCGCCTTTGCCTTTTGGGGCGAGTACACCCGCAAATCGCATGTGAATGGTTATTTGTCGCCGAGCATGGGATTAATCAAAGTGTATGCGCCGCAGGCCGGCACCTTGATCGAAAAACACGTGCGTGAGGGGCAAGCCGTGAAAGCCGGCGATACGTTGTTCGTGTTATCCACCGAAAGTAGTTCACGGGAAACCCCGCAAGCTCAGGCCGCGGCGATTGAACAACTGAAACAACGCCGGGAAAGTCTGGAGACCGAACTGGTGAAGCAAGAGCAAATCGATCAGATTCAATACCGTTCGGTGTTGGATAGACTGCATGGCATGCAACGCGAATTGCAACAAGTCAATAATGAAATAGACACCCAGCAACAGCGTTTGGCCGGTGCCGCGGCAACTTCGCAACGCTATCAGCAGTTGCTAAGCACAAAATTCGTTTCGGCCGTGCAAGCCCAACAAAAACAAGATGAATGGTTGGATCACCAAGCCAAGCTGCAAGCCCTGCAACGGGTACAGATGACCTTACAACGCGACATCCGCTCCGCGCAGTTGGAAGCGGACAGTAGCCAAATGAAATTTAAAAACCAGCGCGCGGCCATCGAACGCAATATTTCGAGTTTGGCGCAAAACATCACCGAATCCGAATCGCGCCGCAATATTGTAATCACCGCGCCGCACGACGGCACCGTCACCACCATCCTGGCGGAGCAGGGACAAAATGCCACGACCGCCAATCCCTTGCTGTCCATCCTGCCGCAAGGTGCCAAATTGCAAGCCCAGTTATTGGTACCGTCCAGCGCGGTGGGCTTTGTCGAGCAGGGGCAGACCGTGTCGGTGCGTTATCAAGCCTTTCCCTATCAACGCTTCGGTAGTCATCAAGGCCGTATCGTCGAAATCGCCAAAACCTTGATTACCCCCAAGGAAGCCGATTTGCCGGTGGCTTTGCAAGAGCCGGTGTACCGGGTCACTGTCGAGATCGATAAACAAGCGGTGCAAGCCTATCGCCAGGATATTCCGCTGCAATCCGGCATGCTGCTGGATGCGGATATTTGGTTGGATCATCGCCGCCTGATCGAATGGGTGTTCGATCCTCTTTACAGCATTCTAGGACGGGTTTAATCATGACTATGCAACATATCCTCGACTTTTCCGGCCGCAGGAAGACCCCGCTGATCCTGCAAACCGAAGCAGCCGAATGCGGTCTGGCTTGCCTGGCGATGGTGGCCAATTTTCATGGGCACCGGGTGGATCTGGCCAGTTTAAGACAAAAGTTTTCCCTGTCTTTGAAAGGCTCGACCTTGAATCATCTGATCCAGATCGCCAACCAATTGCATCTGGGTTCGCGGCCGGTACGGGTGGATTTGAACGAACTGAGCAGACTAAGCCTGCCGGCTATTTTGCATTGGGATTTCAATCATTTCGTAGTTTTGACCCAGGTCAAACGCGGCGTGGCGACGATACACGATCCGGCCAAAGGTACCGTGCATTTGCCCTATACCGAGGTCTCCAAACATTTCACCGGTATTGCTTTGGAGTTGCAGCCCACCCAAGCTTTTACCGCCAAAACCGAACGTCAACAAATCAAACTTTCCCGCCTCATCGGCCGATTGAACGGTGCCTCCAGCGCTACCTTGCAAATCATTTTATTGGCGGCAGCCATCGAAGTGTTTGCAATCGTAGCGCCTTTTTTTATGCAACTGGTGGTGGATAACGCGGTGGTGGCCCGGGATACCAATTTATTGACGGTATTGGGATTGGGATTTCTATTGCTGGCCTTGATTCAGATAGGCATTACCGCGCTGCGTTCGTGGGTGGTGCTGGTACTCAGTACGTCGGTGAATTTGCAGATGATGAGCAATCTGTTCGGACACTTATTGCAGCTGCCGATGAATTTCTTCGAGAAGCGGCATCTGGGCGACATCGTCTCGCGCTTCGAATCCTTAAACGTGATTCAACGCACCCTGACCACCAGCTTTCTGGAAGCGATTATTGACGGCGTGATGGCGTTGGTGACACTGGGTATGATGCTGGTGTACAGCTGGAAGCTTGCGGCTATCGTCAGCTTGGCCGCGCTGCTTTACGGAGTATTGCGCTTGTTGTCGTTCGCCCCATTACGCGCAGCCAGCGAAGAGCAAATCCTGCGCGCCGCCAAGCAGCAAACCAATCTGCTGGAAACTGTGCGTGGCATGCAAAGCGTGAAGTTATTTAATCGCCAGTTGCAACGCCGGCACGGGTATCAAAATTTGATGGTCGATCATTTCAACGCCGGCATCCGCGTGCAAAAGCTCAATATCATTTACCGCGCCCTGAACAGCTTGTTGTTTGGGGTGGAAAACATCGCGGTGATCTGGCTAGGCGCCTTGTTTATTCTGGACGGCGGCTTTTCGGTGGGGATGCTGTTTGCGTTTATGTCCTTTAAAGACCAGTTCACTCATCGGGTGGGCAGCTTCATCGAAAAAGGCATCGAATTCAAAATGCTGGGCTTACACACCGAACGGGTCGCCGATATTGCGTTGGCGGAAGCCGAAGATGAGCATGTTAGTGGTGCCCGTCACGAGCAACTGGCGGCATCGATCCAAATCCGCAATCTGGATTTCAGTTATGCGCCGTCCGAGCCGCCGGTGCTGAAGAACCTGAATCTGGATTTTGCCGAAGGCGAGTCGGTGGCGATCATTGGTCCGTCCGGTTACGGCAAAACCACGCTGGCCAAATTAATCTTGGGTTTATTGCAGCCCAGTGCCGGCGAAATCCTGATCGGCGGTGTGCGCCTAAACCGCATCGACAGCCACGATTACCGCAATATGGTGGCGGCGGTGATGCAGGAAGATCAATTGTTTGCCGGCTCTATTGCCGACAACATCTGTTTTTTTGACCCGGAGCCGGATCAAGCCTGGATCGAAACCTGCGCGCAACTGGCGGCGGTGCATCAGGATGTGATGACCATGCCGATGGCTTACAACACACTGATCGGTGATATGGGCACGGTGTTGTCCGGCGGCCAAAAACAACGGGTGCTGCTGGCCCGCGCTTTATACAAACGCCCAAAAATTCTGGTGTTGGACGAAGCCACCAGCCACTTGGATGTGGCCCGCGAAAAACTGGTGAACGGTGCGGTGCAGCAACTGAAATTGACCCGCATCATCATCGCCCATCGCCCGGAGACTATCGCCTCGGTGGATAGGGTGATTGACTTACAAGCCATAGCGGCAGATGCGCTTGCCGGCCCGTGTTATGCGTCGCAGGCGGCTTAGATGTTGCTGCGCAGTAAATGCTCTATGTTGCCGGATTCGTTATAAAATCGTCGAAAATTTTTAAACATTTTACGACTGGATTTTATGAATAACGCCATTGAAACACACGCATCCAACGATATTTTTTCCGAAGCCTTTTTGCTGGGTAATTTAGGCGCACCGTTTATTTTGGGAATGGCGATTGGCTATTTCGCCAAAAAAATGCTGCGCACGGCCTTGTTTGTCGGTGGGGCGATTGTGTCGATATTGTTCGTTGCCGAATATTACGATCTTATCAACATCAACAATATGGCGTTGGAAAATGCGGCTAGCTCAGCCGCAGAGGCTGCCAAGGAATCCGGCAGTTTCTTGCTGGATCGGCTGGCGGTGTTTACCAGCCGGGGTGTTAGCGGTGCAGGCGGTTTTTTTGTGGGATTTAAACTCGGGTAAACCGGTTTTTGCTTACCCGGCTAAGGGTTGATCATGTGGCTCAGTCAGCAGCGTGTTTTGCCTAGCTACATAGTGCCCACTTTTTTGCGTGGGCACTATGTGTCGTGAATATCACTTCAGACTATTTGCGATTAACAGGGCAGATTTATAAGATTCCAGCCGTTAATTTCGGCCAGGAAAAATACCTTGTGTGGCTACACAGTAAGTGATACCCAAAGCAGGTGAACGGTTATCAAAAGGCAGGCTTTGTCCCGCAGGCTGAACGGAAGTGGTTGGCCTACCCGTAAAATTTATGATGTTTGCCTTTAGGGAAGCGTTGGGGGCATCGCTTGAATAGATATTATCTCTCGATGTCGAGGCCGCCAATACATTGCCGGAGGGCGTACTCTTATTGCCGGCTGTACTTACTGCGTCAATCGTAGCGGAAACGTTATCTAAAAAAGTTTGCGCACCATGGGAGTGTAAAGGCATTTGGCTTAGTCCTAGGGTTACAAAGTCTATGCCGATTTCTTGGCCAATCGATATTGGCGATAGCCCCGGACCTTGTCCGACCCCGATTGGCGAACGGCCGCGCAGATCCGGTAGCATAAATGTTGTTTGTCCATCACCGCCATACTGCGTACCCAATAATGAAAACAAGGCTGTGTTTTGCGCAATGCTCAGCGTCTGTCCGGCGGCCTCCAGATAACCGCGCGGGCAAAAGTTAAAGCTAAATGTGCAAATCTCGCCGAGAAAGGGGTCGGAACCGCAAGCCGAGGCTGATACTGGTAAGCCGGTGATAGCGATCATGGCGAGTTTCAAGAGTGGTTTATTGAATGCTTTTGACATGTTGAGTACCTTTAAATTGAGTTGAAATTAATTGAAAGCGTAGTGACGGCGTTTGCTGGTAAGGACTGAGATCAAGCCGATAGCCAGCAACCACAGAGTTTCCGGTTCCGGTACCGTGTTGTTAGTTTGTTTGGTGACCGAATCGACTGTAATTAGGCTGGAAGCGTTTATCGAAAATCTGCCGGAGTCGGCGCCGCCATATACGAAAAGATCCGGATTGCTATCGCCAAAGCTGATTAAATCGCCTGGGTTCAGCAGAAATGACAAGAGTAAGGTGCCGACGTCTGACAACGCGCCGCCTACGCCGCTACCAATATCGGTGAATGGAGAGCTGGGTATGAATTTTTCGTTACCGAAAAGGGTGTCCGAGACTACTTTAGAAAATACTAATTCGCTGCCATCTGCTTTGAAAAAGGCGATCTGTGATTCGGCGAATTCACCGTTATCGTTTAGCACTTGGGTATCGATTGCTTCGACTTGATGGCTGTAATGGAATTGTAAGTTCACCACAAAACTATCCACAGCCGATTTGTTTTCAATCGAAAAGGTATAGTCGCCAAACAGGGGGCTGATGCCCGACGGTTCGGTGCCGCCAGTGCCGCTAGCGCTTAAGTTTATGCCAAAGCCGTCGCCGATGTGGCTTAAGGTGCCTGACAACGGATCAGGGCCTGTGATCGTGGAGCCAACCAGTGTGGTCGTGGAGGTAGAGCCGGCGATAATGCTGGTCAGCGAACCCGCCTGGGTAGCGTTTACAGGATCGGACGGGGAGCCGGAACTATCAAACTCCGCCGAGCCGCGAATCACAATATTGCTGTCAAAAGCCGCGGCCGACACCGATCCGGCATGCGCGCCGAGCAGTATTGAAATAGCCAATGCCATATTGCAAAGTCGGCTAGCGTGGTTTGAGGGTAGGGTCTTAAAATCGCTACCGAAGCTCTTTTTAAATTTAATTGATTCCATCTTGATACCTCTATATTTGATTAGATTTAGTGATTTATTAATGGGCATTTTTTGCTGAAAAAATATTTATATTAATGACCTGTTGCATGAAAAAATACAGGTGTCTAGTAACTATTTAAATGCAGTCAATTAAAATAATTTTTCATGTTGCTAAATGCCATTTTCTAAATGTCTAAATAAATTTAATTAACTTATTTCTGTTTTATTCAAAAAATTGTATTACGTGAATTAATAGCCAATTCTTGTGCCAGTTATTAATTTCATGCGTGAAAATAATTTATCTTTATGTTTTTTAAGGGGTTTTACGGCGATGCTTGGCTGGAAAAACCAGCGTGCACAATTGATGCGGGAGCGATTTGGCACGATATGTCGCTTGAGGTACGAAATATCGTTTTTATGTAGGGGCGGGGTTTGACTTATTGGTTCGCTCGATAGAGCTAGTAATTGAAAGTAGGCTTTTTTAGCTTAAAAAATGACTAAATAGGTATTAGAAGGCTTTATCTGCTGGCTAGTAAAACTTCAAAAGCCCCTGTTAGCAAGGCAAATAACTTCAACAAACAGGTAAAACAAAGCATCTAAATTGGCAGCACGCAAATGCGCGGATATGCGCATTGATAGTGAAAGTAACGGATTTTCTATGTTAAGGATAGCGGAGGCTGCGGTTCGCCGATTTCGTCGATCAGCACTGTCTGGCCGACTGACAAGCTGCCGGGTTTATCGTGCAAGGCGTTTTGCCCAAAATAGACTTTGTTTTGCCATTTGCGCAGACGATTCAGCGTCGTCAAGGGTTCTTTGCCGGTTTCGGCGGTTAGCGGGTCTATGGTCGGTACCGAACAGCGCGAGCAGGGTTTGGGCAATCTAAAACCAATATCGTTGATGCTAAGCCGTCGCCAAGTATCTTCGGCATAGCTATCGCAATCGGTGACGACCAGGTTCGGCCGAAAGCGAATCATGTCAATTGTCACCGGCATGGCTTGGTTAAGGGCGTTTAAGGAATTCTCCGACACGATCAAAAACGGAAAGCCGTCGGAAAAAGACGTTTGGTCGCTGTCCAACGCATAGTTAGGATCGACCTTGCGAATATCGTTATCGGTTTGGTAAACCAGCCGGCAATCGGTTTGTAAAAAATCGCTTAACCAAGCATCGGCGTCATCGCCGCAGGTCTTAGCTATACAACGGTCGTGCCAGACCACCACTTCAATGTCATCGCCGTCGTTTGATTGCAATGGCAGCGCTAGATCCGCTTGGTTGGGTGCCGACAAAATCAGTTGTTGATCTGCAATGCGGGTTTTAATCAACGCCATTTTCGGTAAACGGCGTTGGCTGAGGAACTGTCTCTCGCTGTCTATCAGCATCCATTTTCTGTCGTACAGCAAGCCTTTGTGGTCCACCGGCCAGTGTTCTACTTGAATTCCGGCCAGCGATTTGACCGGGTATATATAAATTTCACTGAGTATCGGCATATTATTTTGCTGTTAGCTGAATAGCAGATCGGTTTGGGTATGCAGTAAATGCTCTGCTAAATGTTTTTCAATGTTGTCGAACTTGATGCCGTAACGGCCATTTTCCCGGTCGCAATGAACAACAAGTGCGGAGATATCAAAACGCTTGCCGTCGGCGAATAGTAAATACAGGAATATGCGCTTATTCTTACCGAGTTTTTTTCTCGCTGAATATCGCCGCGCCACGGCTACTGACATCCCGCAACACGACCGGAAACAAGCGTGGAAACCAGATGCTTTTGACTTTAACGGCAGCACGGATGTCGTTGCGTCGATAGCGAACCGCACTACGCTTGTTAGACCATGAGCTATCAATCGTGACCTCTTGATCGAGAAAATCTAAAGAGAAATCTGGCTCAGACATGGCAAACGCGGCGAATGTAAAGGTGGCTAAGTATTGATGTTAAACCACTAAAATTCAATAGAGCGGGACGATTATTGACAGAGCCCGGCCGAACCGAATCCGTTAAAATAACGCTTTTATGTCGTTCCGTATCGGATTATGAAAAAAATCGCGCTTATTTCAGTTTGTTTTTGTTGGCTTGTCGCGTTGCCAAGCAGCGACGCAATTGCCGCGCCTGCCAAGAAAGCCGTTCCGGCCAAACCGCAGGTCACCAAGCCCGCCGAGCCTGCCAAGCAGATAGTCAAAATCGGCTATTTCAGTCAGGAGCGAGCAGCGCCGGCAGCCTTGTCCAACCTTGATCCGTTTATCCAGAACAAAGGCCAGATCGGTGCCGAACTGGCGATTGCCGACAATAATACTACCGGGCAATTTACCGGCCAGCACTACGAGTTAAAGAAGGTTGTGGTGCCGGTTGGCGGCGATTTACAGCAGGCCTTCAATCAATTGGGCGACGATGTTGGGCTGGTGGTGTTGAACGTGCAGCCTGACCAATTAAACAAGCTCGCCGACTTGCCGGCAGCGAAAAACAAATTGCTGTTCGATGCCGCTACCAGCGACGACGAGTTGCGCAACACGGATTGCCGCCATCAGATTTTGCACCTATTACCCAGCCGGGCCATGCGTGCCGATGCGCTGGCGCAATATATGCTCAAAAAACGCTGGCAAAACTGGTTTTTGGTGATAGGCCCCACGCCGGAAGACAAGTTATATGCAGCGGCCATTAAACGCGCGGCCAAGAAGTTTGGCATCAAACTGGTCGCGGAAAAAGCCTGGACCAACGATTACGATGCCCGCCGTACCGCCCAATCCGACGTGCCGGTATTTACCCAAGTGGACGATTACGATGTGTTGGTTGTTGCAGACGAACAGGGCTTGTTTGGCGAATATCTGGATTACCGGACCTGGAAACCGCGTCCCGTGATCGGCACGCAGGGTTTGGTTGCCACCGCCTGGCACAGAACCCACGAACAATGGGGCGCGGTGCAATTGCAAAATCGCTTCAAGGACACCGCCGGCCGCTGGATGGAAGAACAAGATTATGCCGCCTATCTGGCGGTGCGGGCGATAGGCGAGGCCAGCGTCCGCAGCAAGTCCAATCAAACTCAGGCGATTAAGGATTATGTCTTCTCCGAAGCGTTTGCGTTGCAAGGTTACAAGGGCGTGCCCCTGTCGTTCCGCCCTTGGGACGGTCAATTGCGGCAACCGGTATTATTGGCTGCACCGCGATCTTTAGTTAGCGTGGCGCCGGTCGAAGGATTTTTGCATCCGAAGACGGAGCTGGATACCCTAGGATACGACCAGCCGGAAACGGCTTGTAAATAAGCCGGTGTTGAACCAAATTTCAGAGGGTAGGGCATGAGCGATAAACGGCGCATGGAGATTAGCCAGTCGGCGATCACGGGTGTTCTGGGCGTGGAAGAAGCGCGGCCGCAAAAAAAGGGACCGGCGCATAAACCGTTCAAAATTCAAAGCCGCTATCAACCGGCTGGCGACCAGCCCACAGCCATCGCGGCGCTGGTGGAGGGCATCAACGACGGTGAATTGCATCAAACCTTGCTGGGCGTGACTGGCTCGGGCAAGACCTTTACCGTCGCCAATGTGATACAGCAAACCCAGCGGCCGGCGATGATCATGGCGCCGAATAAGACGCTGGCTGCGCAGTTGTACGGCGAAATGAAGGAGTTTTTCCCGGACAACAGTGTCGAGTATTTCGTTTCCTATTACGACTATTACCAGCCCGAGGCCTATATTCCGGCCTCCGATACCTTCATCGATAAGGACGCCTCACTTAACGAGCATATTGAGCAAATGCGCTTGTCGGCCACCAAAGCTTTGCTGGAACGGCGCGATACCATCGTGGTCGCCACGGTATCGGCAATTTACGGCTTGGGCGAGCCGGAATCCTACTTCCAGATGGTGCTGCATTTGGTGCGCGGCGATATGATCAAGCAACGCGACATACTGCGGCGTTTGGCGGAAATGCAATATACCCGCAACGACACCGAACTGCGCCGCGCTACCTATCGAGTACGCGGCGAGGTGATCGACGTGTTTCCAGCCGAGTCGGAAGAACAAGCCCTGCGTATCGAGTTGTTTGACGACGAGATCGAAAGGTTGTCGATGTTCGACCCACTAACCGGTGAAGTCACTCAGCGCCTGGCCCGCTTTACGCTTTATCCGAAAAGTCACTACGTCACACCGCGCGATCAGTTGCTGACCGCTGTGGAAAAAATCAAAATCGAACTGGCCGAACGCCTGGAGCAATTGCGCGACAACCATAAACTGGTGGAAGCGCAACGGCTGGAGCAGCGCACGCTGTTCGACATCGAGATGATTATGGAAGTGGGCTATTGCTCCGGTATCGAAAATTATTCCCGGCATTTGTCCAATCGCGCAGACGGTGAATCGCCGCCGACCATGTTCGATTATTTACCCAAGGATGCCTTGGTGATCATCGACGAAAGCCATGTCACGGTACCGCAGATTGGCGCGATGTATAAAGGCGACCGCTCGCGCAAGGAAACCTTGGTGGAATATGGCTTTAGATTACCTTCAGCCTTGGACAACCGGCCGCTGAGGTTCGAGGAGTTCGAGCAAATCTGCGGTCAGCGTATTTATGTGTCCGCCACGCCCAGTACTTACGAGAAAGAACATTCCGGCGCGGTGGTGGAGCAGGTAGTGCGCCCGACCGGCCTAGTCGATCCCATTGTCGAAGTGCGCCCGGCGACCAGCCAAGTCGATGATCTGTTATCGGAAATCACCAAACGTACTGCGGTGCAGGAACGGGTGTTGGTTACCACCCTGACCAAACGCATGTCGGAGGATTTGACCGATTATTTGATGGAGCACGGTGTCAAGGTGCGATATCTGCATTCAGACATCGAAACGGTGGAGCGGGTGGAGATTATCCGCGACTTACGGTTAGGCGTGTTCGACGTGCTAGTCGGGATCAACTTGTTACGAGAGGGTCTGGATATACCGGAAGTGTCGCTGGTAGCAATTCTGGATGCGGATAAGGAAGGTTTTCTGCGTTCGCTGACCTCTTTAATCCAAACCATAGGCCGTGCCGCGCGCAATGCCAATGGCAAGGTAATCCTTTACGGGGACAAGATTACTCGTTCGATGCAACTGGCTATTGAAGAAACCGAGCGCCGCCGCGATAAGCAGGAAGCGTTCAATAAAGAGCACAATATCCAGCCTAAAACCATATTCAAATCGGTTACCGATATTTTGGAGTTATCGATTCCCGGTTCGGGCGGTTCCATTTCCAACGCCAGAGCGAAAGTTGCCGAACCGGCCGGCAATTACAAGGCTATGACGCCCAAACAAGCCGCCAAGGCCTTGAAGCAACTGGAAGAAAAAATGTATCAGCACGCCAAAAACCTGGAATTTGAAGATGCGGCGCGGATCAGAGATCAGATTAAATTGCTGCAAGCCGAGATGGTGGTTTAAGAGGCTTAGGTTTGTAATTAACGTTTTGGCTAACTATATTTAGTGAATTTTGTCGAGGTCCCGAGCTTGCAATGCTTGGTCGGCAGAAGCTAAACAACGATAGCGAATTCATGAAGCAGACGCCGAGAAACAGATGATACCCGCCAAAAACATACTGAACGAAAATGTTCGCGTGCTGAAAAGCGAGGTATCTAAAACCACTTATCAGGGTGTGGCTATCGCGCTTGCCAGCATTCTCAGTGCGTTGTTGGCCTTGAGCTATTACTACGTCGGCGAAATTTCTTTAAACGGCATCATCAAAGCCCAGACCGAAAATTACGGTCTGTGGATGCTTGAAGCGCTACCGTTTATTTTCGGGTTTTGGGGCCAATATTCCAGCTCGGTCATCGCTTATCAAGCCGGGGCGATGATTTTGGACCAGACCCAGGAACTGCGTTCTCGCGCCGAATCATTAGAAAAACAAGTCAGTTATTCCACCACCCACGACTCGGTAACGGACCTGCCGAACCGGGTATTGTTCTACGACCGGGTGGAGCAAGCGATGTTAGCTGCCGGCAATCAAAACAAGATGCTGTCCATCCTGTTGGTGGAAGTCGCCAATTTTAAGGAAGTTTACGACACGCTGGGCCGCAACAGCAGTGACTTGATTTTGAAACAGATAGCCACGCGCCTGCAAAGCGTGGTGTTGGGCACTGATAGTGTCGCCCGTATCGACGGCAATATTTTCAGCGTGTTGTTGTCGGCGGTGGATAACGAAACTGCCGGCCTGACATTGGCGAAAAATATACAGGCTGCTCTGGATCCGGCTTTTAAAGTCGAGCGTCTGAGTTTGGTAATCCACAGTAATATCGGCATCGTCAATTTCCCCGAGCATGGCGACGATGTCGATACCTTGGTGCAAAAAGCCGGCGTGGCATTATTCGTAGCCGGCCAATCGCACGAAGGCTACACCACTTACGCGCCGTCTTACGACGATCACAGCCCGCGCCGTTTAACGCTGATGAGCGAGTTGCGCCAGGCTATCGAAAAAGAGCAATTACATGTTTATTACCAACCCAAGGTGTCGGTGCAAACCGGGCAGGTTTACGGTGCGGAGGCTTTAGTACGTTGGCAACACCCTAAGCATGGTTTTATCGCGCCGGATGAATTTATACCCATGGCGGAAAGAACTCGGGTGATCAAGCATTTGACTGCCTGGATGCTGAAACAATCGTTCAAACATTGCGCGGAATGGCGCAAGCGCGGCTGGGAACTGATTATCTCCGTCAATCTGTCCGCCAAGGATTTACACGATCCTGAGCTGCCGGATGTGATGGCCGGTGTGGCGGCGGCGGCCAATATCAAACCCGGCTGGATGATGTTGGAGATTACCGAGAGCTCCATCATGACCGATCCGGAGCGGGCCATGGAAGTGATTCAGCGCCTGAATGAAATGGGCTACAAATTGTCTATCGACGACTTTGGCACCGGTTATTCGTCACTGGCTTACTTAAAACGCATGCCGTTAACGGAATTAAAAATCGATAAATCCTTTGTCGTCGATTTGTTGCACAGCGAAAACGATGCAGTCATCGTTAAAGCCACCATCAACTTGGCGCACAATTTAGGATTGCAGGTGACTGCCGAAGGTGTGGAAACTCAGGAAATTATCGAAAAACTCAGCACTTACCGGTGCGACTTGGCGCAGGGTTACTTGTTCAGCAAGCCGATGCCGTTTGAGGCTTTTGGTGCGTGGGTGGAAGCCCATCGTTAAACACAAAACTATGCAGATTCAGGAGCCCCAATAATGTCCACAGCCTGGGCGGGTGGTACCGACGCTATTCTGGAAAGAATGGACAAGATGACCGAGCTGTTCGTTGCCGAGACACGTAAAGCTATCTATACGGGCGAATCGGCCAGCCATTGCCAGGAATGTGGGGAGCCGATTCCGGAAGCACGGCGTCAGGCGATTGCCTGCCAGTATTGTTTGCCTTGTCAAACCGAGCTGAAAAAAAGCTGACGCAGTACTGTTTTATTGGGCTCGTTTAAACGGCAGGTAATTCGCCGCGTCTTGCTTGTAATGCGCAATCGCCTGTTTTTCCCGGGCTACAAATTGCGCCACGGCCTTGGCAAAACCGGCATCCTTTAACCAATGCGTGGAGTAGGTAGTGACCGGCTCGAAGCCGCGGGAGATTTTGTGCTCGCCTTGCGCGCCGGAATCAAAACGCGCCAAGCCGTGTTCTATACAGTAGTCCAAGCCCTGGTAATAGCAGGCTTCGAAATGCAGCGCGTTGTACTCCGCATCGCATCCCCAATATCGGCCGTACAAGGTATCCGCGCCGATAAAACTCAAGGCCGCGCCGACGTACACATCGTCTTTCATTGCCAGAACCAGCAATAATTGCTCAGGCATTGTTCGCGCAATTTGTTTGAAAAACGCCAGATTGAGATAAGGTTCGGAACTGCGTTTTAAGTAGGTCAGTGCGTAAAAGCGGAAAAACACCTGCCATTGGGTCTCGGCAACCTCCGTCCCCGGAACACGCAATAGCTCAATACCTTGTTCCGCTACCCGGCGTCGTTCACGCTTAATCATCTTGCGTTTGTCGGCGCTTAGGGTTTGTAAAAAGTCCGTAAAAGTCGCGTAGCCACGATTAAACCACTGAAACTGCACGCCCTCGCGGACGCTTAAACCTAAAGATCTCAGCAGCTCAAGCTGGGAAGGTTCGGGAAATAAACAATGCCACGAGGAAATACCCTGTCGTTCGGCAAGTTGTTGGATAAAACTGAATAACAAAGCGCAGATTGCCGTTTGGTCCGCATCCGGTGCGAATAGCAGTCGCTGTCCCTGGCAAGGGGTAAACGGGATCGCGCTGATTAATTTCGGGTAATAGGCCAGACCATGCTGCTGGTAAGCTTGAGCCCATTGCTGATCGAACACATACTCGCCCCAGGAATGGGTTTTTAAATACAGCGGCAATGCTGCCAACAATTTTTTATTGTCGAAAACCAATAAATGCGCGGTTTCCCAGCCGGTCTGCGGGCAAACGGCGGCGCTTTGTTCCAGTGCGGCTAAAAATTCGTGGCGTAAAAAAGGATAGTCGGGTCCGCACAGTCGATTCCATGCCGTGGCTTCGATTTGCGCCATGCTGGCGATTTGTTTTACTTCCATTTTTAATGTTAGTAGAGTTAAAGCCCCAACATACCATCAAATCATTGCCCATGACGACAGAGAAGCCGTTTTCTCAAGCCTGCGAGAACAACAAGGAACCTATTTTACAGATTCTCAAAACGGTCTTTGACCAACCCATGACAGTCTGGGAAATCGGCAGCGGCACAGGCCAGCATGCCTGTCATTTTGCCGAGAACCTGCCGCATCTGACATGGCAGCCTACCGATAGGCCGGAGAATCTGCCGGGGATCCAGTTATGGCGGGACGAGGCACAGCTGGTAAATCTACTGCCGCCGCTTAGTTTGGACGTGGCGGATTTGCAATGGCCGTGCGCACAAATCGATGCGGTATTTACCGCGAATACTTTGCACATCATGAGCAGCGATGAAGTGAGGCTCTTATTCGCGCGGTTGGCGATCTATTTGGGTGCCGAAGCGACGATGTGTATCTACGGCCCGTTTAATTATGCCGGTGCATATACCAGCGAAAGCAACGCCCGTTTCGACCTATGGCTGAAAGAACGGGACGTGCGCAGCGGTATCAAGGATTTCGAGGCGATCATGGCCTTGGCCGAACACATCGGTTTGACCTTACAGGCCGACCACGCCATGCCGGCCAATAACCGGCTATTGGTGTTGCGGAAGCGGGCATAAGGACCACAGTCTGACCCTTGGCCTGAGCTAAGTGGCTACGTGTTATGCTGCTGTGAACAATTAAAAATTTTTCTATTCACGGAGTGGACGATGCAAAACATAGTAAAGGTTTTTCTTCTAATCGCGACATTGATGCTGCCCGGTTGCGGTTACAACACCTTTCAAACGCAAGATGAACAAATCAATGCCGGTTGGGCGGAAGTGCTGAATCAATATCAGCGACGGGCCGATTTGGTGCCGAATCTGGTGAATACGGTGAAAGGCTACGCCGGACATGAAAAGGAGGTATTGGAAGCGGTGACAGCATCGCGCGCCAAAGTAGGCAGCATGCAAGTGACGCCGGAATTGGTGAACGACGAACAGGCTTTTGCCAAGTTTCAAGCGGCGCAGGGCGAACTGAGTTCGGCTTTGTCGCGGTTGATGGTGGTGTCGGAGAGTTATCCGCAGCTCAAAGCCGATGCCAATTTCCGCGATCTGCAAGCGCAACTGGAAGGTACCGAGAACCGCATCACCGTGGCGCGCAATCGATACATCGCCGCGATCAAGGAATACAACATTACCGTGCGCTCGTTTCCCAGCAATCTGACTGCGATGCTGTTTGGCTATAAAACTAAGCCATCGTTTACGGTCGAAAACGAAAAAGCCATTTCGACGGCGCCGGTGGTTGATTTTGGCAAATAACATGTTGAAGACAGCCGGATTCTTAGGGTTTTGGGTGACGGTTCTCCTGACGGTCTGTTTATTTGTGACCGCCGTAAGCGCCGAGCAAGGAGTGCCCAATCTTGAACAGCGTGTCACCGATCTGACCGCTACCTTATCCGCACAGCAAAGAACCGCGCTGGAACAACGATTACAGGCTTTTGAGCAACAAAAAGGCAGCCAGATTGCGGTGTTGATCGTCGCCAGTACCCAGCCGGAAGACATTGCGCAATATGCTATTCGCGTGGTCGAACAATGGCGTCTGGGTCGCAAGGATGTCGATGACGGCATATTGATGTTGCTGGCCAAGGATGACCGCGTCACGCGCATCGAAGTGGGTTACGGCTTGGAAGGCGTGGTGCCGGATGTATTGGCCAAGCGGATTATTGACGACATTATGATTCCGTATTTTCGGCGAGGAGATTACGCGGGGGGCATAAATGCCGGCGTCGATAGCCTGATCGGAATATTTGATGGTGTGCCTCTGCCTGCCCCTCAAGCATCGTTTGTCGACGGCCGAGTGCAACGTTTACTGCCCCTCTTGGTGTTTCTAGCGGTGGCCGGCGCTTGGATTTTACGGACTCTGTTTGGAAGCTTTCTCGGTGGGATAATCAACGGCAGCGTGGTCGGCATTATTGCTTGGCTATTGAACGCTGGTTGGCTGGTTGCATGTCTTGCGGCGTTTTTTGCGTTTATGGTGTCGCTCAGCAATGGCAGACGTGCTTTTCGAGGCCGGCAAAACGATAATTTGTACGACGATGACGATTTTGGCGGCGGGTCGGGTGGCGGATTCTCCGGCGGAGGAGGCGGTTTTGGCGGCGGCGGTGCGTCGGGGAGATGGTAGAGTATGCATGTGATTAGATTCCTAAAGCATATTTTTAGTGGTCCCTGGCGTGTGCGTCTGGCGTTTCCCCAGCGCAGCTTGCAAGCCATCGAAGCGGCGATTGCTGATAGCGAAGCATCGCACTTGGGTGAAATCCGTTTTGTCGTGGAAAGTGCGCTGGAGATAGGCGAGTTATTGCAAGGGGTTACGCCGAGACAACGCGCGCTTGATGTATTTTCACAATGCCGAATCTGGGATACGGAACACAATACCGGTGTGCTGATTTATTTGCTGTTCGCTGATCATGATGTCGAGATTGTCGCTGATCGCGGAATACATGCCCGAGTTGGCGAAGCAGCTTGGGCGAGGGTTTGCAAACAGATGGAAGCGCAGTTTAGGGCAGGTCGATTCGAACCGGGCGTGATCGAGGGGATTGCCCAAATCACCGCGCAATTGCAACAGCATTTTCCGGCGTTAAATAAAGAAAATCCTAACGAAATAGCTGACACGCCGCTAGTTCTTTAAGCCATTTTTTGCAGCGATTTTCTGTTGTTTTTTAAGTGTCTTTCTCTTGAATTTCTTGTGGTCTAACACCATATTGGCATAGAACCGTTCAGGTTTTTACATGCAACAAAGAGGAGAATCGACATGAGTAACTTAAGCCCATTTGTTAGTCGCGGTCTGTTTGACGAACTGTTTCGCGATGTCAATCCAGGTTATTACATCAAGCCACTACATGGGGATGGTTTGCCCGCGCAGATCAAGGTTGATGTGAAGGAAAACCCGGGCGAATTTATCGTCCAAGCCGAAATTCCGGGTGCCGGCAAAGAGAATATCCATGTGGATATCGACGGCAATGTGGTTGCCATCCGTGCGCAAATCAGCCAACTGGACTCGGAAAATAAAGACGATAAATTGCTGCGTAGCGAGCGCTATTTCGGTGAAGTGTCGCGGAGCTTTCAACTATCCGCGGAGATTGATGAGGAAGCCAGCAAAGCTCGTTACGAGAACGGCATACTGACGCTGAATCTAGCGAAAAAACTGAAAAAAAGCGGACAACGGATGACTATCGATTAGGCGCTTAGGGCCAGCCCGGTCCAAGATGCTATCGCCCTGATCCTGTCGAGGGATAGGCTAGTTCTGACGTCGACAGGATCAGGGAAAACGGAATATCTGTTTGGGGCGTCGTTAGTGCTTCAGATGCGTGATGATTGTTGATCAAACGTCAATAGACCACTTGCGCCAAGCCCAAACCAGCAAGATGGTAAAAACCCCGAAAACGCCTAAAAACACGCAAAGAAGGTGCAGGAAGCCGAGCGGTAAAAAATCCAACAGTCCGTTGTTACTACTGAATGGTGCAAACGGCTGCATGTCTGCATGCATCATGCTGTCCAAGAGTACATGAGAAAACGTGCCGATAAACGCACCAGCAATGGCCGGTGCCCACGGCATGTCGGCTTGGATTCTTAGCCAACGTAGATATTTTGGCTCAAGCCCGGCATTCCAAAACCGTAATAGGAAAACGCAAAACGGTTTGCCCACTAGCGCGGAAAAGCCGCCGATGCAGATGGCGCCAAGGTAGGAGTGAGTCGCGCCGTGTAAAATAATATCGCCGCGAACCATGCGCACCAATGGTTCTATGTCCATCATCACCTGTGCGAATCCGAACACCGTCAAGCTGAAATATTTGCCGAAAACCGCTTTAATTGCCGTGCCGGGTCCAATGTGAAAAGGCGTGAAAGGCATGGAATTTCAGATGATTGCGATGGGAGAAAACTTACGGGTACGTCGAGATGTACCCGTGAACATCAATGCCGGATCAATAAACGTCTCTGACGTAGCGTTTGTCTTTTTTCAATTGGTTGACATACTCAACCGCCTCGACCAAAGTTTTCTTGCCATGCTCGCGAATCACGTCGTGCAGGGCTTGATCGACGTCTTTGGCCATCCGGTAAGCGTCGCCGCACACGAAGAAGTAGCCGCCTTGTTCCAGCCAGGCATACAGTTCGGCACCGTGCTGTTTCATGCGATCCTGTACATAGATTTTTTCCGCTTGGTCGCGCGAGAACGCTAAATCCAGCTTGGTCAGCAAGCCGCTGGATTGCATCGCTTCGATTTCCTCGCGGTAGATAAAATCGGTCGAGGCGTTGCGGTCACCGAAAAACAGCCAGTTTTTGCCGGGGGCTTTGCGGAATTCGCGTTCTTGCAGAAAAGCACGGAACGGGGCGATACCGGTGCCGGGTCCAACCATAATCATGGGCAGGCTATCATCGGCCGGTACGCGGAAGTTATTATTGGGGGTGAAGAATATTCGTACATCGGATTCTTCATTCACCAAATCCGCCAGATAAGTGGAGCAGACGCCTTTATGTTGGCGGCCATGCGCATCGTAACGCACGCTGGCGACGGTCAAATGCACGCTGTCCGGATGTTTCTTGCCGCTTGAGGAGATGGAGTAGGCGCGATGTTGCAACGGTTTTAATAAACGTAAAAATTCGGCGGCCGAAAATTCCACGCCGGGGAATTGCAACAGCAGATCGAGTATGTCGCGGCCCCAAAGGTAATCGGCCAGTTTTTCCTTGTCGCCGGACAGCAATAATGCGTTTAACTCTTGATCGCCGGAACGGCTGGCGATTTCTTCAATCAGTTCTTTGCTGGGTAATTTGATCTCGAAATGTGTGCGCAACGCATCCGACAGCTTCATTAATTCGCCATTGACCGGTTCGTCTTCCGCGCCGGTGCAGCCGATGGCTTTGACGATTTGCGCTACCAAGTCCGGGCAGTTGGTCGGGATCACGCACAATGCGTCGCCGGCTTCGTAACTGAGGCCGGAGCCATTGATAGAAATTTCGTAATGCCGAGTTTCTTTCGACGAATCCAATGCCGTGACAATGCGGTTGACGCGCATTTTGGCTGGGAATGGGTTTTTTGCGGTTGTAAACCGATTTAGCCGCCTGGGTTTCGGTATCGACAACCGCAATTGTGCTGGCGCCTTCCGCCATCAACGGAATCACTTCGCTGAGCCATTTTTCCGCTGGGGCTTCAAAATCCACATCGCAGTCGACGCGGTCAAACACGCGCTTGGCACCCAGAGCTGCCAGTTTATTATCCCAGTCTATGCCGGCCTGGCAGAATAAATCGTAACTGGTATCGCCGAGGGCCAACACCGAATAATTAACGTTATCCAAGCGCGGCGCGGCATCACTATTGGCCGCTTCCCAAAGCATTTCGGCATTGTCCGGCATAGCGCCTTCGCCGTATGTGCTGGTAACGATCAGCAAGTATTGCATTTGCGGCAATTGGCCGATTTCGACTTCATCCATGCTTTTGACGACCGGTTGCAAGCCATGTTTTTTGGCTGCATTGGCGGCGTCGTTAGCCAGCGACTCGGAGTTGCCGGTCTGAGTACCATAAAGAATGTGCAAGGTGCGGGCGTTCGCTTGATTGACACTACCGGCGCTTTGCAACATATGGCTATGCATGCCGGCGAAAAAACCGCCAAGCCAGGCGCGTTGAGTATCACTAAAAGGGGCGTTTTGCGGGATAAAAGGTGCTTTCATTTCATTACCATCTGTGGACAGGTGTCAGGTTGTCCAGTCACTGTATTTGGTTCTTGCCAAGTGGCGCGAAGGCAGACGCGCTTTCCAGCATGTCTTTCACAATAGACAGGCTTTCCAAGCTCGCCAGATTTTTATCGATAGACGGCAGGCCGGCCAACGCTAAACGGTTGAATCTATCTTGTTCGATGATCCAGGCCGTGGAGCCTATCGAGTAAATGCTTTGCACGTCGCGCAGCATTAGCGTGGTTTTGTAGTCGTTCAGGCGTTTTTCCGCCATCAACGCGGCTAACTGACCATCATCGTATTGGCTGTAAGCTTCGCGGATGTTTTTAATCAGCGCATCTTGTAGCTTGCGCGGACGTTCCATCACGAGCTTGTAGGCATGTTTATCAACTAAGGCTTCAGTAGCCGGTTGGCCGGCTTTAGTTAACTGATCGCGGGCAATTTGCTGGGCTTTATCGATCACCGCATAGCTGTTGATCAATTTCAAGGTCAGATCGGTGTCGGTTTCGCCGTAACCCGGAATGGCGCCATCGAACAATGGTGTATTGTGTTTGTAAGCCTGTTTGATTTGCTCGATTTGTTTTTGCGCAAATGCCACCGACAACTCTTCGATCATCGCTTTGCGATCCAGCGCTTTGCTTAGGTATTCCGCGGTTTGCGTGCGATTTAACCAGAGCGGCAACGCAAATTTGAAGTGCCGACGCTCGTTGGCCCAATTAGCCAGGATAGCCTTGGCTTTTTCCGAGTCGGTATGTTCAACATGTTGTTCCAGCATGTACAAAATAAATTGCTCATGGCTGCTTGCTAGGTCGTTGTCGTCGGTCAAACTGTGTATGGATACCGAGGTATCGTCATACAAATCATTTAAACGATTGTCTGGATCGTATTGGTAGGCGTTGCCGCCCGACATGCCGGTGCAGAAGCCTTTACCAAAGCCGCCCAGATTCAATACCGCGCCGTTAATCATGTATTCGCAGGCAAAATCACCGACGCCTTCGACAACCGCCATCGCGCCGGAGTTACGCACGGCAAACCGGTCGCCGGCTTCGCCATTGATAAAGGTTTTGCCGCCGGAAGCACCGAACAGCGCAAAGTTACCGATCAACACGTTCTCGCCAGGTAACTGGGAGCCGCCACCGGGTGATTTGATGACGATGGTGCCGCCGCAAGCGGTTTTTCCGACACCGTCGTTGCAAGTGCCTGTATGCTCCATACGCATGCCGTCGTTGTTGAACGCGGCATAACTTTGTCCCGCCGAACCGTGGGTACGGACGATAATCGTATCGTCGGCTAAATAGCGGCGACCATGTTGGTTGGTATAGATGATGTTCGATTTAGCGACTTGCTCAGGGCTGAGTGCATAAGCCAACAAGCGTTCCAGGTCGACTGCGGTTTGACCGCCGACGGTTTTGTTACGGTTGTTCAGTTTGAATTCGTCGCCTTCGACAAGCACTTGCTTTTGACCTTTTTCGAACAAGGCCGATTTAACGCGGGCAAAGATCAAATCGTCGATGGCGAAATCTTTTTCCAGATAAATCGGTTTCTCAATTTTGACAACCGGTACTTCCGCCAGCAGTTTTTGCAGGTGGATTTGGCCGACCATGCTGGGATGATCGATCAAATGCAACAACTCGGTTTTACCGCGAATTTCCTGCAAACTGGTGTAGCCTAAGTCAGCCAGGATTTCGCGTACTTCGTGGGCCAGGTTCATAAAGAACTGCGCCAACACGCGCGGGTCGCCCTTGAATTCCTCATGGGCGGTGGTTAAACCGGCCGGGCAGCGGATGTTGCAGTTTTTCGCCATAACGCAACGCAACATCATTAAAGCGGTGGTGCCGAACTCGAAGGAGTCGCCGCCTAAAATTGCAGATTTAACCACGTCAGAACCGTTTTGGTGCGCCGCGCTGCAACGTAAAATAACTTTATCGCGCAAACCGTTAGCAGCCAGCGCTTGATGCACTTCGGCGATACCGATTTCCGGCGAACGGCCGGTGTTTTTCAAGCTGGTTACCGCCGCCGCGCCGGTGCCGCCGGTGTTACCGGCCACGTTGATCACGTCTGCACCGGCTTTGGCGACGCCGACCGCGATAGTGCCTATGCCTTCCGAGGATACTAATTTGACAACCACGCGAACGCGGGCCGCTTTGGCATCGTGAATCAATTGGCCCAGGTCTTCGATGGAATAAGTATCGTGATGCGGCGGCGGGCTGACCAGTTCTACTTTGGGTGTGCCGCCACGCAGCGCAGCAATTTCCACCGATACTTTCGGTGCCGGTAATTGACCACCTTCGCCGGGCTTGGCGCCCTGGCCGATTTTAATTTCGATTTCTTCCAGATTCGGATCGGCGAGATAGCCTGCCCAGACGCCGAAGCGGCCGGACGCGAATTGTTTGATTTTGCTAGAACGAATCGTGCCAAAGCGGCTGGAGTGCTCGCCACCTTCGCCGGAGTTGCTCATACCACCGGCTATGTTGGTGCCTTGCGCCACGGCTTCGTGGGCTTCGGCCAGCAGTGCGCCGTGACTCATCGCGCCGGACGCGAAAGTCGGGGTGATTTGATGGGCAGGTTGCACCTGATCCAGTGCTATCCGCGAGCGGGCAGAGCGCACGTTGCTCAAATAGTGGTAAATCAGGCTGTCGCTGTCGTTCGCCCGCAGACTGATACTGTCGTTATCCAGGTTTAAACCAAAATCGTTGCCGGCAAAACGCGCTTTCAGATGTTCTGCTAGTTGTTCCAGACGCGCTTTGCTTGAGTTCTCGGTAAAGCGAATGTTGAACACCACGCCATTGCTTCTCTCGACCTGTAAGCCGCGGATCATGTAATTGTTGTTACCGTGCAAATCCTGGCTGCCCAGTAGGCGATCAAAATCGGCTTTGCTATTAGCGCTGCTGACATCGGCTGGGAACTCCATCACATCGCGCAAAGCAGCGGGACGGTTCGCGCGTTCCTGAGCCAGATTGTGGGTAAAGCTGCGATAGGCCGGCGTAATGCCGAAAGCGTCGATTTGCTCGGGTGTGCGTTTTTCGTAGCCGAAATCCAAATAGGCGGTATCACTGGCTTCCGGCGCTTGTTGTGGCGCTATATACATGATCGCTTCATCGGTCATGTTGATATATTCTCGCACCGCCGTATTGCCAAACGTGTGGCCGGCGCCTTCATTCCGCTCTTTGAATAATCCAAGGAATGGAATATCGCTTTCGCTGGTTACGGATAGCGCCTTATGGTGCCATTCCGTTGCGCTGGCGGCTATGTCGCTGTAGCGAAC
>Ga0160183_102567_pt1 | contig 56902 bp, 47 predicted proteins | sample met14sb_FD_108562 | JGI IMG/M metagenome (GOLD analysis project Ga0160183, IMG submission 108562) | Synthetic bacterial communities of pure cultures from sediment of Lake Washington, USA, under high oxygen condition - MT... | ecosystem: Engineered > Modeled > Simulated communities (microbial... >...
TACCATATGTAGCATTTTGGTAATCAACACCACTATATCCAGCGGCAACAAAATCAAAGTACCGAAGTACAACAATACGATGAATGTGAACAGCGCGAACACCACAAACTGCAGCAGTCTTACCAATGCGACATTAAGGTTTTTCATGTTAATTTGTCTCGAATGAATGAAGAATCTTTTGCAAACACAGGCAACGAACTTGTTTTTCGTTGCCATTTCAGCCGGTTAGCCAACTGGCGGCATTATAAAATAAAAGCCCTACTGTTTCTTGCTTTTTTGCCGACTAACCGTGGCTTGGACGCCTATTCATCTGACTGGAATTGATATGCCGCGGGTTTCTTTTCGATAAAAAACGGATGCAGCAAAGCGCCGGCAACGAAACCACCCAGATGCGCCCACCAGGCCGAATCTACTGCGACATTATCTAAAACCGCTGCGGTGAATACATCGCCGATTTGGATAATCACCCAGAATCCAAGAAAGGCTATCGCCGGCACATGGAAAAACAGCGGATAAAACAGGATGGGAACCAGTATCACTACGGTAGCTTGCGGGAAGCGAAAAAAATACGCCCCCAACACGCCGGCGATGGCGCCGGATGCACCCACCACCGGCACCGCCATCTTGGGATAAAAATACCACTGCGCATAGGTTGCCAACAGTCCGCACAACACATAAAACGCCGCAAAGCGTTTATGTCCCATCAAGTCTTCGATGTTGTCGGCGAATATCCATAAAAACACCATGTTCATCAACAGGTGCAGGAAACCGCCGTGCAGGAACATATTGGTAAAAAACGACAGATAATGATCCGGCGGCAAACCAAAACTATAAGCCCAATCCGGATTGGAATAGCGAATCGGCACCATCCCGTACATGTAAACAAAGTGCTGCCCCATTTCGTCCGGCATAAACAGCATCGCTACGTACACTGCTATGCAAATAGCCATGATGCCCCAGGTCACATAAGGCTTGATGTTACAAGGTATCGAATCTCGAATGGGTATCATCTTGGGCTTCCTTCTGTAGTGGGCACAAAAATCAGAGGCTGATTAAAACTTTTCGTTCCAAGTCTTTTCCAGACGCTGCACCGAAACCGGATAAGCCGTTTTCAGTTGCTGCGCAAACAAGGACACACGCAATTCCTCCAAACTCCAGCGGAAGGCTTCGCGTTCCGGCATCGGCACCAAAGTCTTCATTTGCTTTTCGACATGCTGCCAAAAGCGTTGCGATAGCCTGTGCAGACCTTGGATGTCCGCCGAATCGGGCTTTTGCTTATCCAGACGACACTCAATGGCTTTTAAATAACGCGGCATTGCTTGTATCTGCGCCAACGGCGTATATCGTAAGAAACCACTAAACAGCAGCAAACTCAGTTGTTTTTCCAAGTCTTCCCGCAAATTTGGGCTGATGCCAGGCTGCTTCAATCGCTGTCTTACCGTTTGATAGTTTGCCATGATTTCCGTGACATGCTTGCCCACCTGATTCCCAACCGTGACCAGCGTAGCCTTTTTGGCCGCCAACGCTGCTTCGAACTGCTGTTGACTGCGGATCGCACTATCAGCAACAAACACACTGTTAAAGATCAAGAATAGTAGATCCTCCTTAAAATCGCCGCCCGGCCGTTCTGTCAACAACGGATGCTTGGGCAGTTGGTTATAGGCCAATTGCAAAGTAGCCTGGACCCCACTGTTTTTTAACAAATACTGCGCGTCCTTGCGGCATTGCAATTGAAACAATTTGGTTAAACCGTCGAAATGCGCCAGATCGGCCTTGTGCTGGGTATCTAGGATCTTCACCCCCACCGTTTCGCCTTCATCGACAATAGCCGGAAAGCCGATAAAAGTCTGGCCTTTTTGCATGAACTGCCAGGTCTCCGGCAAGTCGTCGAAGGCCCAGGCAATGCAGCCGGTATGGTTCATCTCCTCTTGCGCCAGCTTGTCGAAACTGTCGCCAGCCTTGGTGGCATAGTCGGCTTGCAGCTTGGCCAGGTTACGGCCATAACCCAAGGCCCGGCCATGATCGTCAACGATGCGGAAATTCATCTTCAAATGATCCGGCAAGACATCCGGCTGCCATTCATTCAAGGGTATCGACTCGCCGGTCAACTTGCGCAAGCGCCCGCTCAACCACTCGAACAACGAGCCTTTAAAATCCGGCTCGATCTCCAGGCAAGCCTTGGCGGTATTCGGTACAGGTACGAAATGTTTACGCAGATGCTTAGGTAGCGATTTGATCAACGCCGTGACTTTTTCTTCCAGCATCCCAGGCACCAACCAATCGAAGGGTGCTTGGCGGATTTGATTGAGCTGATGCACCGGCACGATGGCTGTAACCCCATCTTCGTCATGGCCGGGTTCAAAGCGGTAATGCAATTCGATAGTTAAATCACCAACCTTCTTGCTATCCGGAAAGTCCCAATCGTTGATCTTGCCGTCGTCGTGGCGGGTCAAATCCTCCTTGGTCAGAAACAAAATCTTCGGATTATCGCGCTCAACTTTCTTGCGCCATTGATCGAGGGTAATGCCGCTGACCACCTCGGCCGGCAGCTTTTTATCGTAAAACTGATACAGCCATTCCTCGTCTTCCACCAAATCGACGCGACGGCCCTTGTGCTGGATGTAACCCACCTCTTCCAGCAAGGCCTCGTTGGCCTTAAAGAACGGCGCATTGCTGTGATAATCATGATTCACCAGCGCGTGGCGAATAAACATCTCCCGCGCGGCTTTAGGATCGACATTTTCGTAGGGCACTTTGCGCTTGGCCTGCAAGGTCAAACCGTACAATAGAGTGCGCTCGTAAACCCCGCTGCGGCCGGCGTTTTTTTCCCAATGCGGGTCGTAGTAATTCCGTTTAACCAAGTGCTGCGCGGCAGCTTCTATCCATTCCGGCTCGATCTTGGCCACAGTGCGGGCATAGACCTTACTGGTCTCCACTTGCTCGGCGGCCATGATCCACTTCGGCCGCGCTTTGTGCTGGCCGGAACCAGGGAAAATGAAAAACTTCAGGCCACGCGCACCCAAGTATTCGTATTGTTCGTGGCGGAAACCGATGTTGGACAGCAAACCCGGCAGCAGCGCCATGTGGATTTGCTCGTAATTAGCCGGATTGCCGCTAGTTTTCAAACCCAAATCGCCGCGCGCCACCTGCATAATTTGAGTATGAATATCGTGCCATTCGCGCATACGAATGTAGGACAAAAAATTGTCCTGGCAGTATTTGCGGAGCTTGCTGTTGGTCAAATGCTTTTTCTGTTCTTCAAAGGCATTCCACAGATTCAGCAAACTCAAAAAGTCCGAATCTTCGGCCTTGAACTGGGCATGTTTGGCTTCTGCCTGCGGTAGCTTATCGGCCGGCTTGTCGCGTGGGTCTTGAATGCTCAAAGCCGATACGATGATCGCGACCTCGTGCAGCGAACCCAATTGCGCGGCCGCCAGCAGCATGCGCGCCAGTTTGGGGTCGGTCGGAATCTTCGCCAACTGCCGGCCGGTTTCCGTGAGATTGCCCTGCTTATCCAGCGCATCGACTTCGAACAACGAAGTCTTGCCGTCGCGCACCATTTTTTCATCAGGCGGCTCGACGAACGGAAACTCCTCGATGTCGCCCAACTTCAAGGCCGCCATCTGCAAAATCACCGACGACAGATTGGTGCGCAAGATTTCCGGTTCGGTAAATTCCGGCCGCGCCAGATAATCCTCTTTCGAATACAGCCGGATGCAAATACCCTCAGCCACCCGCCCGCAGCGCCCTGCCCTTTGGTTGGCGCTGGCTTGGGAGATACGCTCGATAGGCAAGCGTTGGATTTTACTTTTGTGACTGTAACGACTGATACGGGCATGACCCGAATCGATCACGCAGCGGATACCCGGCACGGTCAAGGACGTTTCCGCCACGTTGGTGGCCAGTACGATGCGCGGCTTGTTGCCGCTGGGTTTGAACACCCGCTCCTGCTCGGAAACGCTGAGTTTGGAATACAGCGGCAACACCTCGTAGCGGGTATTATTGTGCGACTTGCGCAAGGACTCGGTGGTCTCGCGAATTTCGTGCTCGCCACTTAAAAAGATCAGAATATCGCCGCGCATATCCCGATACAACTCGTCCACCGCATCCAGAATGGCTTGCTGCAAATCGGCGGAAGTTTCGTCGTCTTCCTCGATCAGTTCGATGGGCCGGTAACGCACATCCACCGGATAGGTACGACCGGAAACGTTGACAATAGGCGCATCGTTAAAATGCTTGGCAAACCGCTCCGGGTCGATGGTCGCAGAGGTAATCACCACTTTTAAATCGGGACGTTTTGGCAACAACCAGCGAAGATAACCCAGTAAAAAATCGATATTCAGGCTGCGCTCGTGCGCCTCGTCGATGATGATGGTGTCGTATTGATTTAAGTAAGGATCGTTCTGCGACTCGGCCAGCAGGATGCCGTCGGTCATCAGTTTAACCAGAGAATTGGGATGCGTTTGGTCATGGAAGCGCACCTTGTAACCCACCGCCTGACCGATGGGCTGGCCCAGTTCCTCGGCAATGCGGTCGGCGACGGTGCGCGCAGCAATTCGGCGCGGCTGGGTGTGGCCGATCAAACCGGTTAAGCCACGGCCGATTTCCAGACATATCTTCGGCAACTGCGTGGTCTTGCCGGAACCGGTCTCGCCGCAGACGATGGTGACCTGGTGGCTTTTAATCAGCTCGGCAATCTCGTCCTTCTTGCCGCTGACCGGCAAATCCGGGTAATTAATCACCGGCACCGAAGCCCGGCGCTGATTGCACCGCCCGACCGAACGCTCGATCTTATCCGCCACTTGCTGCACTTGTCCGGTCACATCCTTTCCTTTACTCGCCTCGCTGCGTAAGCGGTCGAGCTGGCGCTTCAAGCCGTGGCGGTCGGTGCCCATGCAGTTTTGGAGATTTTTGGCGAGTTGTTTCAGGGTGTCAGCAACAGACATGAGGACGGAGAATCTGATAAAAGCCCTGCATTATAAGGGCAGACGGGGCGGGTTTACATTTGACTTGGGAGAATTAACTTGGCTCCGGGCTGTAAAGTTTTGCCACATATTCCACTGGTTACCAAGCTCCAGCTTGGTAACCGAGGCTCGAAAGCTCCAGCTTTCTTATTAGCCAGGAAGCAATAGCTTCCAATATTTAGGTTCCATACGAGAGCTTGGAAACCAGAATCAACAATTCGCAGGCATTCATAACGGCACACCGTCGCGTTTAACATTTTCCAATAAGCGCGGATGCGCGGAGCTTTCCGGGCAATCCCATTCGGATTGCCAGATAGGCAGGGGCTGGATCAACACCCCGGTTTCCAGCAATACATCGTAGGCAATGTCCGCCAAAGCTAGCTTGGTTTCCAGGAATGGACCGGGCGCACCGGATAACAACACCGCCACGTCGGTGTCGCTTTGCGGCTGATAATCACCACGCGCCCGACTGCCGAACAGCAACGCTCCGACTAAACGGAACTGGCCAGCCGTACGATCAGAGAAAAGCCGCGCAGCCGCTAGGGTGTTAGGGTCGATTGGACGTGGAGGCATAGGTAACGGTAGATCTATAAAACCAAGCCGTATCTTACTATTAGCCGACTCATTGCGAATCGGAATTTTCGCTTAATCTCAGCTACTCCCCTAACATATACTCGCGGCCACGAATCCGAAAAATCAACTAGCTGGATCACGGGCCTAGCGCAGCTCCGCTACGCGCCTATTCTTTGGCCAACATCCGGTATTCAAAGTTTGATTGGATTTTTATCGGAGTGAACGTGGTCTTGATCGGAAGTCGCACTGTGAGGGCTTAGAAAAATCCAATCTTCGCCTTAACCTACCGAGATTAAACCCAATAAATCGCGTATTTCCTTCTACCAGCCACCGATTCCGATAAGATTACGCCATAAGCGAATCACGGCTTTTGGAAGTAGCAAATTGTCGCAATCGACCCGTTGCGGACAGCCCCCGATTTCTGGTGAGCGACTAATTTAGCCTTTACATTAGCCCATGGATCCCGACAGTTTGTTCACAATTTCAAGGTGGCTGTAGGGCGGATAAGCGTAGCGTCATCCGCCAAATGGGTTAAACTCTTTTCATGCCAAACTATCGACGCAATCGCATTCCCGGCGGCACCTATTTTTTCACCGTTAACCTGCTCGAACGGAAATCGATGCTGTTGATCGACCATATTGTAGCGTTACGGGAAGCGGTACGAGTGGTACGGGAAAAGCAGCCATTTTACTTGTGCCCTATGGGTATATCGATGCTTGGGTGGTTTTGCCTGATCATATGCATGCGATTTGGACATTACCGGCCGGTGACGATCTATATTCCAACCGATAGCGAGCTATAAAAAAGCCTTCTCGAAAGCAATCCCTAAAACCGAATATCGTTCAGCAACCGGAATAAAACGCCACGAACGCGGCATATGGCAATGCCGTTTTTGGGAGCATACCATTATCGATGACTCCGACTATTCGGCACATATGGATTATATTCATCATAATCCGGTCAAGCATGGTTGGGCGACAGCGGTTAAAGATTGGCCGTATTCAAGTTTTCACCGCTTGGTCAAGAAGGATATTTATCCATTAAATTGGGCGGGGTTAGATTTGGCATCCTTCGAAGTGGGCGAACCGGATAATTGACGGATTGTCGGCGGATGACGCTTTGCTTATCCGCCCTACGGCCCTAAATACTAAAAGCCAGCGCAAATTATTGGGTTTAGTTTTTCGATCACTTCAAATCGCTTTCCATCAGGATCAATACCGAACAAATTCCAGTTGAATCGATATAGTTTGCCACGAAAACATAGCGGTTCTTTTGTTATGGCAATGCTATCGATTAACTGCGCGATATTTACCTTACTCGACACAGGAATAATCGTCTCGCCATCTAGCTCGCCTCCTTTGCTTTTCTCGACGGTCAAATGATAGCAGCCTTCACAAGCAAGCATCTCGTATCGCGCACTGACAATTGACTCTTCAAGCTGAAGTTTAGATGCCACGAGTAACCCACTAATGGCTATGGCGATTAAACCCAATATAATAATATTAACCTTCATTACTTGATAAGCCTCTGTATTTCATCGTGTTCAATAATGCCTTTTTTAGTTGTTTTTAAAAGCAATCAGCCATTGTGATAGATAGAACGTTTCCCACTGGTTACCAAGCTCCAGCTTGGTAACTGAGGCTCGAAAGCTCTAGCTTTCTTTATTTGCCGGGAAGCAATAGCTTCCAAGATTGAGTTTCCAAGCCAGAGCTTGGAAACCAGAATCCAACAGAGAATCAACCAAAACCAGCCCAGATTCTAGCAAACAAAATCACGCGCGCCCCCAAGAATGGCCTACGCTTTTCTTCTGCGGACCACACCCCGCCATCCGCACTATCAGCCACGCTAAAAGGAGATAAACATGAGTCAAAATCTGATTTCTTTAAGCCTATCCGATAATGATCTGACCGACATAGACGCTGCGTTAAAGATATTGGAAGACCGCTTCGCCGGCTTCCTGGTCTTAACCCCGTAAGAGCGCCGCACTATCCTGAAGATGGGCGATAAAACCGAAGCTTTCTGCCGCCAGACGCTGACGGTGGCCACCCAAAACACGCATGCCATTCCGCCAGGTCTCGATGTCGTCGAAGCGCAAGCCGATCTGGTGACGCTCGATAAACTCCGCCCTCGCCTGCATCGCCTGCGTGATTTAATGAGCAGAGGCGAAGATACCGACATGGCGCTAGGCAGCGACATTTATAGTTTTAGCCTTGATGCTTACGCCTCGTTGAAAATCGCCGGCAAGGGCGCGGACTTGGAAACGCTGCGGCAGGCGATGTCTGTTCGGTTTAATCGCGGCGCCAAGGCCAAAACCCAAGCCACCCAGCCTACCGGCTAAGCAAGATAAGCATAATGATTGCCCGGCAAGGCATTCCGGCTTACCGCCTAAGCTTTATCCCTTGGCGGAATAGATAAAAGCATAGCGCGCAAGCCTTCCCGCTAAAGCCGCAAGCTTATTAGAGTCGCTCGCCACTTTCAAAGCCTTGCCCGCAAGGTAAATCGGCTCGCGGGCAAGGCGATTTGCAATAAACGCAAACCGAAATGGCTTAAGCGCAAGGCCTTGAGGTCAAACCGCCACCTTATTTGGTTCGCGCGCTAGCTTCAATGGTTTGCGCACAAGGAAAAAAGCCTTGCCCGCCAGGCCAATAAGCTTGCGCGAATCCGGAAAAGCCTAGCTCACAACTCTAATAGGCTTGCGCGCAAAGCGCTGAATCTTGCGGGTATGGCAAAAACCGGTGGTGTCCCGAATTTTTGCAAAGCGGACCGACCGACCTGCTTACGAAGACTTGCTTCAATCCAGTCTTACTCGGCCCGCGGTACCATCGACTGTGACTTTGTCGCCGTTCGTCAAAGCATCCAGCACACCTCTGACGCTCATTACTGCGGGTAACCCCACCTCTCGCGCAGTCACTGCGCCATGCGACAAAGGTCCGCCGCTTTCCGTGATCACAGCCGCCGCCTTATAAAATAAAGGCGTCCAGGCGGGATTGGTGGTACGAGCAACCAGTACCGCGTTGGCGGGAAAATCGGCGAAATCGTCCTGCGACAACACCTTAAAAACCACGCCGCTGGCAACGCCGGGGCTACCGGGCAAACCAACAAAATCCCCGTCTTTAGCGGAACAGGCTTGTGACTTACCCAATTCCCATTCCGGTGAATGCCGCCTATGGTTTTGATAAGCCTGTTTTTCCCGGACTATGCTATCCGCCAAACAACGCCACGACGCGGCGTCGTTGAGGCGGATTGTTTCCGAGAGCTGTTCGGCTCGGGCAAAGAACACATCCATCGCTTCCGTAATGATGCCCCTCGCCTGCAAGGCGACACCCAAGGCTCGTAAACCCTTGCGGAACGGCAATGTCAGCCGTGTTGTTTGGTAATGTTCTATGTCGTCCAATGCGGTATAAACCCGCGTCAAGCGCAACAACTCCTGCACAGGAAACCGCAAATCCTCCGGCAATCCGACTATCAATTGCCGCTCGGTTTCCAACATCCGGATTTTCAGAGTACGTTCTTTTTCGGCAGGGTCTTCCAGGGCCGAGTCCAACATCATTTTCAGATTTTCAATCACCAGCCATGGCGCTTCCAACCAGGTCGGATGATAGGGATCAAACTCCACTTCCCGATGCCCATGATCCTGTAAAAAACGCTGGAAAGCGGCCGCAATACCTGCTTCTTGTATAAATCCGCCGGACGCCAGAAATTGCTGACCCGTTTGGGTGCGCAACGCTTGTACGAGTTTGGGGCATTCGGCTATCCGCCGTGCCAGTCGGTACAGTTCCTTATTGACGAAACCCGTTTTGGTTTCACAGTACGCCAACAAGCGATCAAAGGTAGACGGTGCATCCGTTTCGCCAACGGTCGCGCCGACGATGCTGTACACCAGTTTGTAAAGCGTGCGCTGAGTAATGGAAATGGCAATATTAGGAAGAAAATATTCTGCACCCAGCTGCTTCACCCGCAGTACAAAATCCCACAACTCGGGAATCGAGCGTCCTGTCAGCGGCTCGGCCATTAATTCGCCGAGACCGAGTAAATAGCGATCCAAATCGCGCGACCACGTCATCGGTAACTCCTGCACCCAGGCATAGCGTTTGCGCAGTGTCGGTAAAGCGGACAGCAGTTCGGCAACTGAACGCACGTTTAAGGAATTTGCAGTGCCTTCGGCATAAACTTCCACGGCATTCTGATTGCCGTATACATAATTATCGAACAAGGCGAACCACTTGCCGTGAAACGGCGGCAAGCCCATCAATTCGAAAGAATGCGACAGCGATTGGTGAAAACCCTCCGCCACCAAGTCCCAAGCCAGCGGCGTAATCACCGAGGGAAACCGCTCGGCGGATTCGTCACGGGTCCAGCGCGGCGGGATACGGGTAATCGGCCGTGCTTGCAACAGCCATAACTGTTCACCCTCAAAACCCCACTCTATATCCTGCGGATAACCGTAAAACTTTTCGACGCGGCGCATCAAATCGGATAACTCAGCCAATTCAGGTTCACTGAGACAAGGTAAATTAGCTTGATCATCTGACAAGTTCTCGCTGCGCGTACCGGTGCGGTCGGCGACGATGCATGAGGATTTATGGGCTAAAACCGCATCCAATACTCGCCCGGACGACTTATCCAGCAACCAATGATCAACTTGATGCTCACCGCCCACCACCGATTCACCCAAGCCAAAATTGGCATCCACCGATTGCTGCGCAGGATCGCCGGTAACCGGATTGATGCAAAACCCCACGCCGGCGACCCGATTGAAGGCCATTTTTTGCACCACCACCGCCATCGCGGTGTTAGACAAGCCGATGCCGGCCTGCAAGCGGTAAGCTATGGCGCGGGCACTCCACAGCGACACCCAGCAATCCCTGATGCGCGATACAATGTCGTCGATGCCCATGCAATTCAGATACGTTTCGTGCTGCCCGGCGAATGCGGCGCCGCCCAAGTCCTCGGCAGTGGCGGAGCTACGCACGGAGAATGCCGTGTCGCCCGGAAACTCAGCCAACATCTCCGCAATTGCCTGCTTCAAGCTTTCTGGCACCGGTAGCTGGATCAGCTGCTCGCATATACGTGTGCACGCCTGTTCCAAGGCCAGGGGTTCGTCTATAGGCAAATTCTGAAGCAAATCCGGCAATGCATCGTATTGCTCAATGAACGAGTAATAACCCTCCGGCGGCAACACAAAGCCTGGTGGTACCGCAAACCCTCCCTGAGTCAAGCGGGCAAGGTTGGCGCCTTTACCGCCGGATATGGCGGAATCGAGAGCAGACGGATGATAAAAATCAAACAGCGTTGGCATAAGTATCCTTCTTGCTGGGGTTTATGGCAGGGTGATCGGCATGACGGCGAGCTTCGTACAAACCAAAGCCGGCCAACGCCAAGCCGCTGAGGACATCGACAAAATAGTGATAACGCAAATAAAAAGTAGCGATCCATAAACCCAATATCGGCAATAACAACACCCAAAACTCAAGGCGATGATGCCGTCCGGCAAATCCCAGTATATAGAGCGTCACCGCAACATGTAGACTCGGCCAGACATCGACTTTATTACTGCCCTGCTCAACCATCGCTTGATTAAATGCAGTTACCGCGCCGCCGCTGAATTTCACGTTGAACAACTCCGGATAGGCCAGCCAAGGCCCCGCAGCCGGTACCAGCAGATAACCGAGAAACCCCAAACCGTAAACCGCGAATAGGCCGGTGTAAAATTCCCCGAGCAACTCCCGGCGCCGGAAAAAATAACGCAGCAGGCTGACCAGCAATAATGGCATCAATAACAAGTAGCAAGCGCTCATTAGCTCGGTGAGCGGCGGGCTAATCCATTGTTCCAACCATACCGACGGCGTTTCGCCTATCAATAACCTATCCAATGCCAATAACTGGGCATCGAAGCGTACGCTCCTGACAGCGGGGATCGCCCCGGCCATGGCTTGATACGACACATTCATACCAACCGCCAGACTGACGCAAATGGCCGCCAATAACCCCCAACTGCGTTGCCTGGAATACCTGCGTGCCAACCCCGCCATGCCGGCCAGCATTGGACAAAACAATAGACTCCAAACCGTCAGGTGCGCGATTTCTATGGCTGAAACGGCGCCCAGATAGATACTGAAATAGCGTAAGGGCGGGTCGAGAAGTTTATTCATGTGCTTTCCGCTCCGCCAAATTCCGATAGGTTGTTACCAATACCGCCCTCACCTCAGGATGAAAAACCGCGTTACCGAGTGCTACCGTCAATTTACGGAATCGGTACCAAGCCAATAGGCCAACGGTGCTGATCGCGCCGTAAAGAACAAACCAACTCGGCCCGGCTAATAAAAACAAACCCGCGCAAACGGTCACGACCCAAAATAATCCTACCGGCAAACCGACGACCATGCGCCAAAAGGCAATGACATTCGGCTCGTCCGGCAGAAGCTGACTAGCGATATGCCCAGCAGCCAGTACCGGGAAATTCAATATGCTGAAACACCCGATGACAGGCGCCAGCAGTAACCATTTAACTAAATCCCGCTGCCACAACCGGAGCGGTATTAAAGGAAGGCCTTGATGAAGAAAAAGACCTTTATCCTTGGCAACTGCCTCCAACTGCCTTAGCGACTCGGATAAAGCAGGCGCAATCTGCCCCTCGAGTTTTTTTAAGTGTTCAGCGTAAGAAAGATCGGTACTTAAAATACGGGCATAAGCCAATTTTTCTGCCGTTTGCTGAGCTTCGGTATCGACAAAATTAGCCCCAACAGCCTCCAGGCCATCGGTAATCGACTGGTGTATCGCTATCTCGTCGACATTTTGTGGAATGATGGGTTCACCTATCAAAACCTCAACACGGCTTTGCCAGCGAGTAGGGTCTTCATAGTGAACAGCCAAGGGCTGGATAATGGGCCTGACTCCAGCAGCCATGGCTTGGGCTACGATACGCGCGGCACCACGATTAAACGGTAAATGTCGGCAACCGAGCGAACTGGTGCCTTCCGGCATGATGAAGAGTTGTCCACCCACTGTCAGTAACTCTATACATTCCGCCAAGGCTTTGCCGTTATCGGCCTTAATGCCGCGAGCCTTATCCTTGGCACGGGCTACCGCGATACCACGGAACAAAAATCTGCCCAACGGTAAGCGCTGCAGCTGCGCCGATACCATCGGCATGGCCAAAGGAACAGCCAGCGAATACGGTGCGGCATCGAGTGCGCCATTGCGGTGAGTGGCTACAAACACGACAGGGCCGACTAACGTTAGCCGCTCTTTGCCGACGACTCTTATTCGGCTGAATGCCAGATAGCCAATACAGCGCCATACGCCGTGGTGAAGCAATCCCGCAATATTTAGACTCGTCATACTAACGCCCTTCCTTGTCAGGCAATATTCGTAGCACGAAATATAGCTGGAGAATCCGGTTAAGGTATGTCGCTTAGCGGACGCATTGCGGTAAGCCGTATTTGTCAGAACTTTTAAAATTGAAGCTAGCCATCAACCAGCAAACGAAATCCAAAGAATTCGCTGCGTTGGGATTTATCGAAGTGGTATCGGTAGGCGGAACGGGCGAAGGTCGCATCGGCATCCCAGGAGCCGCCGCGAGCAATTCGTTCTGTTGCGGATTCCCAAGACAACGGCGTACTAACTGAGCTTCCGACACTGAAATTCTCTCGCCAAGCATCCTGGCACCACTCCCAAACATTGCCGTGCATCTCGTAAAGCCCCCAGGCATTAGCGGGCAAACTCTTTACCGGCACGGGTTTACCGCGAAATTCGCACTTCGGCGCGTTTGCATAGGGGTAGTCGCCGTTAAAATTCGCTTGCTGCGAATCAATCGTTTCACCAAAATTGAACGGCGTATCGCTACCGCTACGACAGGCGTATTCCCATTCCGCTTCGCTAGGTAGCCGGCCTTGAAAACCAGGGATAGCCTCGTTTAACTGCGCAATAAACGCTTGGGCATTGTCCCAACTCACCCGATGCACGGGAAAGTCGCGATGTTCCTGATGGCGGCTGGGATTATCACCCGGATGAACTTGCAACCAAAGCGCTTGAGTCACAGCGGTGTCGGCCAGCCAAAAACCTGATTCGAAGTCCACCCGCTGCCGGTATTCGTAGTTGTAGCGTCCTGTTTCAGTCTCCGGGGAACCCATCAAAAATGTCCCCGGCTCAATCCAGCGAAACACTTGCCTGACATTGTTGAATATTAAAGTCTGCCATAAGCCATAACCATCCTCGCCCCATTCGCTGGCCCAAGCCAGGGGGAACATCGGAGGCGACAAGTGATTGCGGTAGGGTGAGCTCATAATTTACAGGCAGATAAACATCAGCGGCAAAATTCGCGTTTAGTCTTTGGCAAAAGATACTTCATCATTTTTGACATTCGGCCAGCTTACGCCAATATTTAGGCATCTTCGCCGTCAACCAGGCCGGCGGCGGCTCCGCGACGCCCGCTGTCTGGCCAGGGCGTGTCCCTGGCCGTCACCGGCTCTACGGCTCCGCCTGCCGTTGCTGGCCTGAGCTCAGATTGACCTAGGGCAAGCCGAAAACCGATGCTGAGGTAGCGGTAGTCCTGCGCGTGGCGGTTACGGATGGCTGAGCGCACGTCCCTACCGTAGCTGAGCCAAGAGCCGCCGCGCAACACGCGGTCGCCGCTTGCGTCGGTATCCGCAGGCGTTAACGGATCGACCACGGCCGCAGTGCCCAGATCAGCATGCCACGCATCCCGACACCATTCCCAGACGTTGCCGTGCATTTCGTATAGCCCCCACGGGTTGACCGGCAGCGACTTCACCGCAACGGTCTTTTCACGGTCCCAACTCCAGCCTCGTTCACCGCCAGCATAGGGACGGTCTCCTTCATAGTTGACCTGTTGCGGCGTGATCTTGGCGCCGAATGCAAACGGCGTGGCCGTGCCGGCTCGACAGGCGTATTCCCATTGCGCCTCGGTCGGCAATTGGGCTCGCAAGCCGGGCACCAGAGTATTCAGACGTTCGATAAACCGCTGGACATCGTCCCAACTGATCTGATCTACCGGGTTTTGCGGATCCTTTTTGAAATAACTAGGATTGTCGCCGCCGAGCACCGCCAGCCAGAAAGCCTGGGTGACGACGGTGTCGGCCAGCCAGAAGCCTTGAGTTAAGGTGACCGCATGCAGGGTTTCGTCGTCGTAGCGTCCCGGTTCGTCTTCCGGCGAACCCATCATAAAAGTGCCCGGCTCGATCCAGCGGAAACGCTGGGTGACCCGGTTGACGGTGAGGTCGGCGTAGAGGCCGTATTCATCAAAACCAAGCGACTGGCCGTCATCATTTTTAATCAACCAACCGAAACTTTGCTGCGTATGAAAGGTATGTACATCAGCACTAACCCGAAGGCCACCTTCTACCAACGATCTCAACTCGTAACGCTTACCGGCAAAAAACAGGCTGACAATCAATCCTTCATCAGAACAAAAAATGCTATCCGCCCAATTCGGTTTTCGGAAAGGCATCAGCGTCAATCGGTTCATTCCAGTATCAATCGTCAGGATTTGGCCTTGCAAACGAGGGATAATTTGTAGCGGCTCATTTTCGAGTGGCAATTTAACGAACGATTCCGCGATATTCCAGCGATCATTATCAAGTTCTCTAGTTATCAATCTAATGCTGTCGTGCACTGCAATAAATTGACTGAATTGCACGCCACCAAACTCGGCCGGACGTTGGTCAACACCCGTTAACCATATACTTTCGCCATATTGCCAGACCGCATATCGAGCAAGGTGCGTGGGCTCTCGAATGATAGTCTGAACGACTTCTGCATCATATTCCGCAGGCAACGGAGCGCCGGCCCGCAGTTGCTCGCGGTATGCCAGTCCATACAGCGCGCTGGTATAGCGGTCGTTATAGTGACAAATCGCTTCACCGCTTAACCGGTTTAAATGCCGCCGGGCAAATTGCGTCATGCCGCTGTCGGCCTGGGCACCCTGCAGGGTTTTGGCGAAGCGTTGCATAAAAGCCTCCGCCTGTTGGACATCGGCCAATTGTTCGAGCGGGAAAGCCACCAAAGGCAAGGCGTTGATGACTTCCTCCGCCCAAATCGCCGGAAACTGGCCGATATGCTGGCGTTTGAGCAAACTCAAGACTTGATATTGCAAGCCGGCGTCCAGCTGTTTAAATTCGGCCTGATACTCGGCCCGTTTTTCCGGGCGCATGCTGATGGCGGTATAACCCCATTGCATATCGGCATGCTGATACACCGCCGCTTCGATGCCGCTATCGGCTTGTTCAGCGGGTAAACAGCTTAGCACGGCGCGCAGCAACTCAGGTTCGACGTGTACGGCGACGGATAACAATGCCAAGACCTTGCGGACATGCTCAGCGTGGGCCTTGATATCCGGATCGATCTTTTCCGGTTTGAGCTTGCCGTGTTTGTTCCACAACACTTGGCGGATGGTTTTTAGGCGCTCGGGCTGTTGCTGGGCCGCCGATACGGGTGCCAGCACGATCGGCGTAGTGTTTTTGCGGCTTAGTTGCCGGAAAAAACTGTCCCACCGCGTGCGTATCGGGCTGTGTTGTTCAGCCAATTGCCCCAGGTCGCTGACGATGAACACCACACTTTGCGCGGTGAGCGCTTGCCACTGCTTAAGCTGTTGCTGTTGCTGTTGATCAAACCAATCCCAATATTCGCCTTGCGGGTCATCGTCAATCACGCGAATTTCCAGGCCGTTCAAGCCGTACTGACGGACGATACTTTCACACAAACGATGGGCGTCCAACCAGAACGGCAGCAAGCGTTTGTTCAGATCGAGGACGACATAAACCCGCCCGGCCGGCAGCACTCGTGGCTTGCGCGGTAGATGATACAAGGTTTGCAGGCGGGCGATACGTTTGACCAACTGCGGTATATCCAGTCGCTGCCCCGAGCTATTGCTTATGGATTGCCGCAAAAAATCGCGCATACGGGCTTCGGGTACGATGGCTTGATGCGGCAGCGGTTCTCCGCTGGCAAAGGGTTGCAAATCGGCGTCGGAAAGCGGCTCAACGCCTTGAAGCGCGGGCGGCAAGTTGTCGCCAAGCTGTTGCGGATCGGCATAATGCTCATAATGAGCAAGGGCGTAGAACAATGCTTGCGGGCGTTTCTGAGCGAATTTAGCCGGCGTAGGAACAGGGGCTGGGTCTATTTCGGGTGGCTCCCGAGGGGAAACTTTAAAATCAATTTCATGGCTTATCGTGACTGGCGCAGACCATTCGTAACCCAATATCGTCGCGCCCAGGCATTTTTCGTCCTGAGTTTGACAGCGCTGCAGCCAGCGCAGTAAGTCGCCGCGGCTGGTCTGAGTATGAATCGGCATTACAACGCTTTGCGCAACACAAAGTGCTGGATCTCAGCCAGCAAGCATTGCTGATAAGTATCCCGCTCTTGGCCTTGCACTGAGGAATCAGTCATTTCATCCAGCGCTGCCAATAAATCCAGGTATTCCGCCAAGCCGGCCTTGATGGTGCCGTGGCGCTCAGCCTCCTGCCGGTCGGCGATTAGTTGTTGTAGCGCCAGGCGTTTGATAGCGTGACTGCACTGGCTATCATTGAAATGCACCTTGGCGCGCTCCAAAAACCAGGTTTCAAGGTTTTTATCATCCACCGCCAAATGCAGCACCAGACAGCGCCGAATAAACGCCGCCGGCAATTCACGCTCGTCGTTGCTGGTGATGATCACTAGCGGCGGCGCAGCTTGTTTGTCTGCCGTCTGCAGTGTCTTACCGATGGTTTCTCCCAACAGCGGTACGTCAAAGCCGCCGTTACCCAGCACTTCTAATAGTGCGTTCGGCAACGAAGGTTCGGCTTTGTCGATTTCGTCGATGAGCAAAACAATGCCGTTGTCCAGTTCCCCGTCGTCGGAAATCTGCGGACGGTAGACTTTATGACGGCAGACATCGTTATATTGCTTGGCCGCACTATCCCAGCCAAAGGTCCACCACAGCACACCGGGATTGAGATAATGCTTGGGGTTGAGTTTGTCATCATCTTTGATACCGGCGTGAGCGTCGTTGAGGCGTGCGACCGGATCGTAACGCCAGAGCAAATCCTGACCTTCGGTGTTGATGTTGACGACTTCGGCGATGAATTTGCGCTTGAGTTTGGCCGCAGCCGCGCGCGCCAAGTAGCTCTTGCCGAGCCCCGGTTCACCTTTAACCAACAAAGGCCGGCGGGTCGCCAAGGCCATTTCCAGGGCATAAGCGCTGGCTTTATCCAGAAAATAACGGCCTTGCCGCCAGGAACCACAGTCCGCGTAATCGATAACGCTATCGGCTTGAAAATGTTTGAGGGTGGTTGCTGTCATGTGCTTGGTTGGCTGGTTTCGAGTATGTTGAAGAGCTCTGTGATTTTGGCACTCAACTTGGCTTCTTTTTCCGCTGCGGCTTCGCCATAGTGAACAATAGGTAAATCCGGGAGGCAGTCTGCGGCAATTAAAGCCTGGCAATTGGCGGCATCAAGCAAAGGGTTGTTAGTCAAATTAGTATCCCGCCGATTTAATTCCAGGCGATGCAGTTGGTTTAAGGAGCGATTTTGCCGCTGTTTTATCGTGGAATTCAAAGCCTCAAGCTCAAAGGCGTCAATCGGCTCGGGCGGCGGCGCTTTGTGAATTGCCTTGTAAATGGTTTCGGTGGCGTCTTTTATAAACTCTGTCTGGCTCCAACCGGTTTCACGGGTAAACACGGCAGCATTGATCGTATGCCTGCCATGCACTTTACCGTCATTTCTCACGAACTCGGGATTGGTATCGTAAAGCGCCGCCAGCGACAATTCAGCCGCCATCGCGGTGCGCACCGGCAAGTTAATCAAAGCCTGCTTGATTGCTTGGCATTCCGGGGCCATCAGGCCAGCAAACAAACAGAATAGTTGCCTGAGATTCTGGCGTAGTAACTCGCCGGAATCTTGTTTGAACGCATCGGCACCGGCGCGGAGCAACACATCTAAAACCGCTAAATCATCCTCCTTAAAGGCTTCCAGCAATTTGTCTGTTAATTTTTGATTGGTAGTATTCGCCACATTCAAATTTAATTGACCGGCAATTTGCTTGAACAGAGCGTCCTGCGTGGTCATTTTTGACAAGACATCGCTAATTTGTCGTTTCTGCTCGGCAACGAATTTTTGATGTTTTTGAATCTGGCCTTGTATACCCGTTATTTCTTGGAATTCTTGGTCATTTCGAATTAACCAGGGTATGGAAATAGCAGTGAAACATTCATCACGCTTTTGGGGCGTCGCGGTGATAATCGCAAATAGTTGCGGCCCGTGAAATACCGGCGCCCCCGATAATCCGCACCAACCGGCTTTCTCCAAAGCATCACTTTTGCAGGAAATGGTGAGTTTAGGCGTGGCGACATTCGGTGGAAAGAACTCCCCCATCACCGGTATTTTTTCGCGCAATCCCGATCCAGCTTCCTTGCCGATAGCCGGATAGCCATAACCGCTCCACTGTTCATGGCTTTTTGGATCGCGTGACGCCAATAGGTCTGATGAAAGCGACATGTTTGGTGGGGTTTGGCACCTGAGAATGGCCATGTCGTGTTCATCGCTGCCCCAAACAATTTCGGTGACATTCGTATCGACATGCTTTGAATCCGGCCATTCAATCGCAATAGGCACCGCCTTATCACGCTCATCAAAAACAACGACGTGGCGTGCTGTCAATACCAACCCCTCAGCGATGGGATAACCAGTGCCAATAGCGCGCTTGCCATCCTTTTTCGTCGGCAGAATCTTTGCAATCAGCTTGGTATCCATAATTAATCCCCGCTAAATGCCTCGGTTATTCATCACCTGACAACAATAGTTTACTGGGCTCACCCGTCTGCGGGTCCGGATTCTTCACATCCACCGGTTGTAAACTTAATTTGATCTTATGCGTAGCTGCACTTTTATAAGCGGCTGACGCTTCAGCATCGATGCCGCCCAACACCCAGAAATTAAATTTACCGCCAGCTTTTCCACCGACTGATTTTTCGACCACCATTTGCAATTCCACTTCTACGCTATTGACGTTAAAGCGGATGGTTTCAGCCTCCCCATGCATCGAAGCCGTCACCAAACTTTGTCTCAGCTCTTGAATCACTTCCGCCAAATTCAGCTTGTCATTCTCGTTCATAGCCGCTCCCTTCGTCATTTATTTAAAGTGTTGGGCGTAACCGACTGTGTTTTACCAATTCGTTATCGGGCGCCTTTCTGAGCGCTCTGAATTGTCTTTGAACTCAATCTCCCCAACAGTTATCTTTCCCGTGCTCCAGCGATACGCAGCGCCGGAGCACGGAAACAATGACCGATAAAAAAACTAAGCCAATTTCGGCTTTATCGCGGTCATCAACATGTCCACGCCTTCACGATAAGGCGAATGCACATCGCTGAATCCGAGAGATTGCAGGGTGGATATGACGGCTGGCACATGCATGATGTGGTCCGGTGATTCGTCGCTCAGCAAATGTACCACCCAGTCTTCCAAAAGATCGTAACGCTGCAGTTCCCCAAAGGTCTTGAACCAATGGCGAATGTCGGCTTGCGTGGAAGCCAAATGCCGCGCGGGATCATCGATAGCGAAGCGGTCGCCGTTTGCGAACAATCCACCCGGTTTAAGCACGCGCCAGATTTCGGCAAAGACTTGATCCCGATAGTCATTCAGAAAATTATGAATAGCATAATTCGAGGCCACAACCTCAACGCTGGCGTCCGGTTGCTGCTGTAAAAAGGCTAGCGCATCGCTCTCGATGAATTCGACACGACCGTTGTCGACATACTCCGCCAAATTCGCGCGCGCCTGCGTAAGCATTGCCGCTGAGGCATCGAAAGCGCGCAGATGCAGGTCCTCGCGCTGAGTAAGCAAGGACAGCGTGCTCAGTCCTGTGCCGCAGCCGATCTCAAGCCCCTGTATGCTATTGCCGGGATGCCATGCGGCGACTGTCTCGCCGAGCTTTTGCGTCAGCACCACGACATTGGGACACATCATACCGAGAAAATCGTACTCTTCACCGATGCGGCCGGTAAACGGATTCTGTGCGGTTAAAGAAGGCATCACGGCATTTTCATTCAAATTCATAAATAGCGTCCCGGTTTGTTTAATAAATACGCGCTGGTGCTTGATTGCAGCGGGCAGGAAGGAGTGTGTGGATTTCGTATTTTTGCTCTGAAATTATAATCAGATAAACGCGCTACGGATACCGAGCCACCCACTTCCCCACACGCTGGCATCCTTCGCGTTATCTTCTAGCCGCTAACCTCGATAAATCGCAGTCAACACGCCAAGTTTTAGGATACACGCCTTGTTTCGCATAACGATGAAAACGCGAATGGGGCCAATCTTTAAGCGTTCTAATCCAGCCATGCGTGACCGGATTTCGATGAATGTGGCGGACATGCTGCCGCTAATTCGATACAGCGTTATTGTCATATAAACCCGGCAATATTTTGTTATGATCTGACCCATGTAGTCTGCTCTCTGCCTAGAATACTGGCTTGCCCTTAAATTCCCGGCATTCTTCGTTGCCGCCTGCCGCGGCGCTAATCTACTTGAACCGCTGGACTGCCTGCTGCATGAGAGCGACGATATTGACGGGTTGAATTGGTCATCAAACTAAAGGTTTAGACCTCTTGGGAAAATGATTTTCAAGCGCTTTTAAATTGGAGAAATACGTTATGTCTAAATTACGATTTGTTGTTTCCACGTTGGCGTTGGCTTGGCTACCCAATGCTCAGGCGGCCTACAGCGGTAGTCTGTCGTTTGTTCAACCTACCGGCACTGTCGTTGCGACCGATAACATTCCGATTTGGTTGAAACTAAGTTTGGACGCCACATCGGATCCCTTGGTTTTTTCCAGCACAGGTGGCGGTAACCCGCCGTTTGGCATCAATCCGGCCAACTACCCAAGCAGCTTTACTTATTACGATTCAAACACTAGCCAAAGCAGATACATAGACAATGGCGTACTTATCACCGTGGATAGTATTTCTTTGAGTACTTCTATTGGTTGTGCCGGTACATTTCTGGCCGATAGCTGCTCTTCCGGACCTTACGAATTCAATTTCGACTCCAGCCCGAACAGTATCCTAAGTAAGCAGAATATAGCCTTAAACCCTGGCGATAGCGTTGAGTATTTGCTTGGCGAATTTACCCCGAAAAATGGCGCAGCCGCAGCCGGCGAATACGAGTTTTATACGGCGGGATTGAGTCTATATTTTTACGGTACGGTTAGGGCTCCGAAATTAGATGAAAACGGTGCACCGGTTCTGGATGGGAACGGAGATCCTATTTTGGAAGATTTTGTTAACGCCGACGGTAGCCTGGAAATCGCCAGCACCGCATGTGCAGCGCAACCCGATTCAACTTGCTCAGAAAAATTTGCGCGGACAGTCATCGCAGCTCCCGTGCCTGTGCCCGCCGCTTTTTGGTTATTTGGTTCAACCCTGCTCGGTTTTGTCGGCTACCGCCGGCGCGTTATCTTTACGCGGTCTGTCTGAGTCTTAATTAAAGCACGTCTGTCTTCGCAAATACTCTTAGCCGCCAGCCCTTAAATATGCTGGCGGTTTTGAGGTTTGCAGCCAAATAGTTCAGGTTGCGCGCCCGCATTACCTGACACTTCCGCTGGTCGAAATGATCAAACCCCATAACAGTGCATGCGTTTAAACCAGCCGAGGATTGGTATCTGGAGGCTATTCTCTGCTACCATTCAAATGGGTCGAGGCGGGATTGCTTGGCCGTAAATGGATTTCGGTTTTGCAGGGCAGCCTCAATGCATCATCGAGTAAATCACTATCGATGAGGCGTAATATCAGAGGGACAATAATGGACAAACTTACAGCACTTTCTTTAAGCATCGGCGTATTGGCGTGCGTAGCCACATTTTTGGCGGTGGGACCGGCCAACGGCGTGTTCTTTATCTGGGCCGCCACCATTGCCTGGGCAGCCTATTTTTTCTTGGGTGCGACCAAGGAAGCCTTAAAAAATACTATCGTCTGCGGGATTTTCGGCGTATTCATGGCCTGGGTAACGGCGATTATCTTGACCGGGATTTCGCCGGACACTGCCTTAGGTTTTCCATCAATGGCCGCCATTACGGTGACTTTTGCAGTCGTGGTGATGTGTCTGGCCGCCAATTTTCCGCAATTGGCAACCATTCCCGCCAGCGTTTTGGGCTATTCGTCTACCTTCGCGTACTTATTGCAAACACCAGACAAGTTGACGCAAGAAGTCTTGTTCGGCGCATCGCTGAGCAATCCTTTGCTGGTGATTTCAATCTCAATTGTAGTGGGTACTTATTTTGGTCAACTTTCCGCGCAATTAGCGGCTAAGTGGACTAAAGAGTAACCACATTTTTAGGCTGAACCGTCGGGCTTACCGGGAAACACCCACTCCGATTGTTCGGCAAAAATAGGCGGAATGTAAAAACTCCGCCTAACTATCAAAAAAATTTCGGTCGTTTAATCATCGTTCCGTTCAGAACTCGCCGGCTCCCAGCGAGGAACGCGAGTGCCGATTTCCCTCCCCTGAGTTTCGCTGCTCGCAGCCTCGGAATTAGCCGCAAATTGCCAATTCATTCTGTTTTAGGCGAAAATGGCACGTTACGCATAGCTCAGTCTCTTTCGGAATAAGCAATCAGATTGCTCATAAGCCGCGCGACCAGCTTATGCACAATGGTCATTTAATGAAGATGCACGGGGTGTCGCTATCGCTCTACCCTGTCTACGCATTAACTTGGTCAGATACCGCTACAGGACGCATCGAGAACAACAAAAATCATGTCTACCCATTCAAGACACATCCAGTTAATGGATACCACGCTGCGCGACGGCGAACAAACCCAGGGCGTGGCGTTTACGCCGATGGAAAAAGTCAGCATAGCCAAAGCTTTATTGCAGTTTTTGCGCGTTGACCGCATAGAAGTCGCTTCGGCGCGGGTTTCGGAAGGCGAAAAAGAAGCCGTCAGCCTGATCAATCAATGGGCACGACACGAAGGTTTTGCCGAGCGCGTTGAAGTCTTGGGCTTTGTCGATCATACCCGCAGCGTCGATTGGATCAAATCGACCGGCGGTAGCGTCATCAACCTACTAGCCAAGGGCAGCGAGAAACATTGCCGCGAACAGCTCGGCAAAACCCTGGAGCAACACAGCGCCGATGTGCTGCAAACCATCACCTATGCCCACGAGCAAGGCTTGAAGATCAATGTTTATCTGGAAGATTGGTCGAATGGTTACAAGGATAGCCGGGACTATGTTTACGGTTTGATGGAACGCTTGCAACAGGCCCCGATCAGCCATTTCATGCTGCCAGATACCTTGGGCGTGATGGCGCCTGACGAAGTATTCGCCAGCTTTAGCGATATGTGCCAGCGCTACCCGACGCTGCAATTCGATTTCCATCCGCACAATGATTACGGTTTGGCGACCGCCAACGTCATGGCGGCGGTGCGGGCCGGCGTCAGCGCGGTGCATTGCACTGTCAACTGCTTGGGCGAACGGGCCGGCAATGCTTCCATCGCCGAAGTGGCGGTGGTACTGCGCGATAAAATGGCGATGGAATTGTCCGTGGACGAGAGCCATTTAGTGCGCATCAGCGAAATGGTGGAAAACTTCTCCGGCAAGCGCGTCGCCGCCAATGCGCCCATCGTCGGTGCCGACGTGTTCACCCAAACTGCCGGCATCCATGCCGATGGCGACCAGAAAGGCGGTTTGTATAAAACCAAGTTGGGGCCTGAGCGTTTTTCCCGTATCCGCAGTTATGCATTGGGCAAAATGAGCGGCAAAGCCTCGTTGAAAAAAAATCTGGAGCAGTTGGAGCTGGATCTGTCGGAAGAAGACCAGAAGAAGGTGCTGGCGCGCATCGTCAGTATCGGCGATTCCAAACAAACCATTACCACCGACGACCTGCCGTTCATCATCGCCGACGTGCTGGAAAGCAAGATCTATCAGCACATCAAATTACTGGCTTGCTCGATCAACAGCGGTCTGGATTTGCCGTCTACGGTCAGTATCCGCGTGGATGTCAAAGGCGAGAAACACCAGACCACAGGGGCCGGCAGCGGCGGTTTCGACGCCTTTATCGACGCCATCGGCAAGGTATTGCAACATTACGAATACACCTTGCCGACGCTGGCCGATTTCGAAATCCGCATCCCCAAAGGCGGCCACACCAGCGCTTTGACCGAATGCGTGATTACCTGGGATTGCGGCACCGAACTGCGCAAAACCCGCGGCGTACACGTCAACCAGGTGTTTGCCGGGATTTTAGCGACCATCAAGTTGATCAACATCCAGTTGCATGAAAAGGCCAATAGCCCGCAAGCTTAGATGAGCGGCCCGCAGGACAGCCTGCCAAGCCGAAAGCAAACGCCTTCAATCCCTAACCCAGTCATTGTCCGAGGAAAATCCGCTCGTCAAGTTGTACCGAATTTAAGGCATCCACATAGTAAATTTTGATACAGCAAGCCATCATAATTTATATCGAGAAAATACTATGCGGACCACCGTAACCATTGACGACACCTTATACCAAAAGCCCTGAAAATGGCCGACCCGGACATGGATAAAGCCGAAATCTTCCGGGAAGCGATGAAAACCTTTGTATGGGTTCAGGCCGCCAAACGCTTAGCTGCCTTGGGCGGGAGCCTACCGGAGATGACTGATATTCCCCGAGAACGCGGCCAAACCAACTCGTCCGCATGATATTGGTCGATACTTCGGTTTGGGTTAACCCATTTCAAAAATCGTAACGAGGATTTGGTTCGGTTACTGCTTTCCGATTCGGCCTTGATTCACCCTCTGATCATTGCAGAATTGGCCTTTGGCGCGCCACCCGCGCCGAGAACTCAAACTCTGAACAACCTCCGCCAATTAAGGTATTGCAATCAAGCTGGTTTGCAGGAAGTGGAAGACTTTATCGAACGTGAAGCGCTATATGGCTTGGGTTGCGGACTAATCGATTTGCAGTTGCTAGCCTCGGTTTTGATTACGCCCGGCGCCAAGCTGTGGACGTTGGACAAGCGGTTGGCGAAACTGGCTGAGCGGTTTGGTGTGGCTTATCGAATATCGCCGACTACGAATTGATTTACATGTTCCGTGCGGTTCGTTACCTCACCGCACGCTACGAGCTAAGGCTGCGTGATTTATCATCGTTCCCACGCTCCGCGTGGGAATGCAGCCCCGGACGCTCGGGCGTCATTATGAATCAAGGTAAAGCATGGGAAGAAGCCGTTATCTCATCATCGAAGCCGACAAACCCCATTTCATGACCTGCACCGTCGTGGAATGGCTGGCCGTGTTTACCCGCCCGGAAACCGTGCAAATCGTCCTCGATAGTTGGCAATACCAACGCCAACACGCAGGTTTAAAACTCTACGGCTACGTGGTTTTGGAAAACCATCTGCACTTTATCGCCCAAGCCCCGGAACTCGACAAATGCGCTGCCAGCTTCAAAGCGTATACCGCCCGCCGGATCATTGACCACCTCCAGCAGCAAAAAGCCGAGCGCCTGTTGCAACGCCTGCATTTTGCCAAAGCCGCACATAAACGGGATCGCGAATACCAGTTCTGGCAAGAGGGCGTACATGCCGAAATGATTTTGAACGAAGCGATGATGCGGCAGAAGCTGGACTACATCCACGCCAACCCGGTCAAGCGCGGTTATGTCAACTTACCGCAGCATTGGCGTTATTCCAGTGCCGCCAACTATGAAGGCTTGGCGGGGTTGATGGAGATCGATGTTTGGTGATGGACGCTGGAGCGTCCGAGGCTGCGTTCCCACGCGGAGCGTGGGAACGATGAAATGAATCCGGCGCAAAGCTGTGGGCGCTGGACAAACGCTTGGCGATTCTGGTCGAGTGCTTTAGCGGACTATCAAACATTGCAGAGCACGAATTGACTTTAGGCTGTTAGTTTCGATAAATATCCTCGACTTGGATTATTGGCATATGAGCAATCATTCCTGAGGAGATTGACGCTGTTCGCTTTGATTCTTCGTGAGCCACCGCTGCTGTAAGATAAATTAAAGTACTGCGGACCAATTTTAGTAATTTAATCGTTTGCGCTGTAAGTTCAATCTCTGTTATTGGAAAGCTAATTTCTAGCCCATTCAAGGATCTATCGTCCTCAGCGTTATATAAATCATCTACATGAACACGCAAATATTTATGAGCAATATGATTTCTAATATCATGTAGAAGCTTAGCTTCTGGATCGAGAGGGCGATCTGCATTTTTTTGATAATAAAAGTCCCGACTTAATGAAAATAAACCTCTCAGTGGCCAATTATCGCATTCTGTAAATTTTTCAATCAATTTACGTTGATTTCCTTTTCCGAAAAACCAGACTGAATTGAAATCAACTTTATGAATCGGGTGGCCTATTTCCCAATATTCATTAATAATATAGGCAACTTTGTCGAGTATCGTATGTGCTGAGAGAAAAGCCATCTTTAGTTTCTCAATCCATAGCCTATAAAAACGGTAGTCGAGTGTGTCGTACAAAATGATGCCATAATCGGAAAAATGCAACGGCAAGTCTTGCTCTCGCGTTGCTTCAAACAGGAGAAATCTAGCAGAAACAAACTCTTGTTTAAGTTGATTGAATATAGCGTATGGAACTGGCAACCATTCGGGCTTTTCACGGATGTTGGTTACTATTGATGGCAAAGTAAGTGTGTCCTGTAGGCCATCTATTGATGAAGATAAGTCGTTTGCTTGGTTTAAGACAAGTCGATGCTGAACACACCATTTTCTGTAAGCCTTTTCAAGCTCATCTTCTCCACCAAAGATCGAAAAGCCGGGATTTAATTCATCCCAATTTGCTAATTTATTTAAGTGTTCGAGTAACTCTAACATTGGAGCTTTGGCATGATTTTCTACTCCCAATGACAAAGCATTGCAAAAAGCGACTCTACTACTCTTAAGAAATAGTGCTTGAGTTTCTGGATCTTCGATAAATCTCGAATACCAAAAAAGTGCCATACCTCGATTCCCAATTGCCATTGAGAATTCAGGTATATCAGAAATTGCTTGATCCCAATATTCTATAGCTTCAGTAAAACGACCAACATGATTAAGTACATTGGCAAGATTGGTTGTAATACGTAGCTTAAGATCGGTGCCAATTTCCATTGTCGATGAGTTTCTAAGATAATTGAGTGCTGACCTAAGGAAGTAAATTTCGTTATCAACGTTCGGATTAGCCCAAGCAAAATCTTTTCTATCGTTACTCGCCTGTCTTAAACAGGAAAAAACGTTCGCTGTATAGAAGTCTAAGGTAGCATTTTCTAAATCAGTCAGCGTTTTCCTATCGAAACTTTCAATATTTGCCAGTGCTGAATTTAAACTTTGGATGTCTTCAGTCTCAATTGATGTGTCGATCCAACTAGCTAATTTCTCCAATTTTAATTTCATTAGATTTTAGAAACGTAGAGGTAATTAATGAAGTGCAATAACCGAATCATACGAAATATACCACCAATCACGCTACAGCCGTGCCGCGCCAGCGGTATAATGCCTGGGAAGCCAGAGCGTCTGTCGCTGAGTCCTCATGTAGGAGCCTGGGGACAATAAAGACGAATACGTGCGCTGCGGCAAATAAGCCGGCTGCTGGTTATCTTTTTGCCATCGCTTTACTCGGCCGTTGAACATATTTTCTCCATCGGCCAAGCTTTTTTCTCGGTCATTGGACAAAATAACTCTAACGTTTCAGCTCAGAACTCGAGCGATGTAGTTCTTAGGGAGAATGATCAAGAAAAAAGCTCGGACGTTTTGGTTTAGAACTGCAGCGTTTTAGAAAATTTCTTGATCGTTCGAGTCCGGAGCTCGGCCGTTCCGGAAAATTTCTAAAACCTTGCGGCTCTGAGCTCGAACGTTTGAGAAAATCACTCGAATTACCGCCATATCCAACAGCTCGACGGGCTATTCAACCCTGCAGCAACGGTTTTGCTTCCCGGTAATTCAGTAAAAACGTTTACAAAACCCATTCCATTTAGGTTTTGCCTAGGTTTGCCGGGTGGCTGTTTTTCGGGGGAAGCATCGCAACCAATCTGCTAAAATCCGCTGTTTATTTTTCGATAGAAATTTCCTGATTTAACGCTTTAACCACTCAGCACTCACCATCTCATGAAAAACTACAAAATCGCAGTCCTGGCCGGCGACGGCATCGGCCCTGAAATCACCGCGGAAGCCATTAAGGTTTTGAAAGTCATCGAAGAACGTAACGACGTTAGCTTCGAACTGATGCCGGCTTTGTTCGGCGCCTGCGCTTACTTCGCAACCGGCGATGCTTTCCCGCAAGCCACCATCGACATTTGCGATCAAGCCGACGCCATCCTGAAAGGCACCATAGGCTTGAATCACGAAGAATCAAAGAAAATCCCGGTCGACAAACAACCGGAGCGTGGTGCTCTGTTGCCGCTACGTCGCCGCTATAACACCTACGCCAACTTTCGCCCGGTTTTCCTGCCCAGGTCTTTGGCGCATTTCTCGCCGCTGAAGCCGGAAGTGATCGGCGATGGCATCGATTTGATCATGGTGCGCGAGCTGGTGGGCGGCCTGTATTTCGGCCAAAAAGAAGCGGGAGTCAACGAGCAAGGGCTGCGTTACGTGCGCGAAACCTTGGAATACGACGAGGAACAAATTCGTCGCATCATGCACCAGGCCTTCAAACTGGCGCAAAAACGCCGCAAATTGCTGCACAACATCCATAAAAGCAACGTTCTGAAATCCAGCGTGCTGTGGAACGAAGTGATGGAAGAAGTCGCCAAGGAATACCCGGACGTGCAAATCGTCAATTATCTCGTCGATTCGGCCGCGACCGCACTATGTCTGAAACCGACCCAATTTGACGTGATGGTGATGGAAAACATGTTCGGCGACATTCTCAGCGACCAAGGCGGCGGCATTTTGGGCTCGCTGGGCCTGATGCCGTCAGCGTGTATCGGTCCTGAAAAAGCTTACTACGAACCTTCGCACGGTTCGGCACCTGACATCGCCGGCAAAAACATCGCTAATCCATACTCGATGATCGGTTCGGTGGCGATGATGCTGGAAAACAGCTTTGGTATGGAAGCGGAAGCGAAAAACGTCTGGGCAGCAATGCAGGGCGTGTTTGCCGACGGCTACTCTACCGCCGACCTATCCAAACCCGGCAGTGGCGTCACCATGATCAGCACGGTTGAATTTGGCGACAAAGTGGTGGCAAAGCTACGGGAAATGCCTAAGGTCTAATAAGGGCTTGCCATACGATAACGCGGCGTAGGCTGCGTTATCTTTGCTTTTACAAGCCTCGTATCCCAGTTGCTGGTATTAACGTCAAGGACGGGTGATTAAAACAGTATCCGCCGCGACGCCTACTTTTTCGAAAATGCTTTAGTCCCTTACCCACTCTTCAACCAAACGGCTGGGTATATGCGGCGATTCGCTGGATTGCGGGTGGTTTTTGCCGGCGATGACGCAAAAGATCACCCGCAGGGTGTCTGCCAATAATAACCAGGTGATCAGCATAAATAAGCTGGTTAAACCGGCGTTCAAGTAGTCGTTGAAAATCAAATGCGGTGCATTTTTGACTTGCTCGGCTGGGAGAGCGCCGTTGGCAAGTCTGGCGGATAAATCTGCGGCATGCGATAAAAATCCCACCCGCAAATCGGCGGCAAACAATTTTTCCCAAGCGGCGGTGCTGGTGACGATAATCAACCAGGCCAAGGGTGTTGCCGTGACCCACACATATTTCAGTTTGTCCGACTTCACCAATATCGTGGTGCCCACGCATAAGGCTATTGCTGCCAGCATCTGGTTGGCGATGCCGAACAACGGCCAGAGGCTGTTGATGCCGCCTAAGGGATCGATAGTGCCCATATACAGGAAATAACCCCAAGCCCCGACCACCAGAGCGCTGGTCAACAGTATGCTGGGATAGCTGTTGGTTTTAGGCAAACCAACATTGCTCAGAATATCTTGCAGCATGAAGCGGGCGACGCGGGTGCCGGCGTCGAGCGTGGTCAGAATAAACAAGGCCTCGAACATGATGGCAAAGTGATACCAGGCCGCCAGTAGATGCTCGCCAAATACTTGCGCAAACAAACTAGCCATCCCGACCGCCAACGAGGGCGCGCCGCCGGTGCGAGCAAACAAGGTGGATTCGCCCATGGTTTTGGCCAGGGTTTGCATTTGGTCGACGCTCACCGGAAAGCCCCAGCCGCTGATTTTGGCCACCGCGTCCACCGCTTCCTTGCCGACGATGCCGGCCGGGCTGTTGATCGCGAAATACACGCCTGGCTCTAAAACTGAGGCGGCGATCATCGCCATAATCGCAACGAAGGATTCCATCATCATCGCCCCATAGCCGATGAAACGGGCGTCTTGCTCGTTCGCCAGCAGTTTGGGCGTGGTGCCGGAGGAAATTAGCGCATGAAAGCCGGAAATGGCGCCGCAGGCAATAGTAATAAACACGAACGGAAACAGTTTGCCGCCGAAGATAGGCCCGCTACCGTCGATGAACTGAGTCAAGGCCGGCATTTTCAGTTCCGGACGTAACACCACGATGGCAATCGCCAGCGCGCTGATGGTGCCCAGCTTCATGAACGTGGATAAATAGTCTCTTGGTGCCAGCAAAAGCCAGACTGGCAACACGGCAGCGGCAAAGCCGTACAAAATCACCATCAATGCCAGTTGTGGGGCGTCGTAATCGAACCAACCACGGATGGTCGGATTGTCGTCGATCCAGCCGCCGCAGACTACGGCGAAAATCAACAGGGACACACCGATCAGCGTGGCTTCCGCCACCCGGCCCGGCCGCAACTGATTTAAATACAGACCCATCAACATCGCGATCGGAATGGTCGCGGCGACGGTGGAAGTGGCCCAGGGGCTGTGTTTCATCGCATTGACGACTACCAAACCCAATACCGCGATCAGAATCACCATGATCACCATCACGCCCAGCATCGCTGCCGTGCCGCCGATATTGCCCAGTTCATCCTTGGCCATTTGCCCCAGCGAGCGGCCGTCGCGGCGCACCGAGAAGAACAGCGTGACAAAATCCTGGACACAACCGCCCAACACCGCGCCGATCAAAATCCACAAAGTACCCGGCAGATAACCGAACTGTGCGGCCAGAGTTGGGCCGATCAACGGGCCTGGTCCGGCAATCGCGGCGAAATGGTGGCCGAACACCACCCATTTGTGAGTCGGCATGAAATCGCGACCATCGTCGAAACGCTCTGCGGGAGTGGCGCGACTGGGATCCAATACCAATACTTTAGTCGCGACAAATGCGCTATAGAAACGATAGCCCAGCGCGTAGATGCAAAGCGCCGCGACGATTAGCCACATACTATTAATGCTTTCACCGCGTTGCAGAGCAATCCCGCCGACGGCGAAGGCGCCGGTCAGGGCGACGCAAGCCCAGAAAAAAATGGACGGTACTTGTTTGTTAGGGCCAGACATGGCGGGTTCCTTTGGATTGTAATCGGTGTACTGCGTGATAGAGTTGGCAAAATGGTAGCATGCCAGCGTCAATTGCTGTTGGCGGATTCGCTTTCAAACAGGCTGTTTTTCCAGGTTTTACCGCTAATTCGCGATTGTCATCGACTGGTTTGATTCAGCTGGATTGAACAGGCGTTAGCCGCTAAGCTGCCGGCGTATAATAATGGCTTGTATCCATTACTGATAAAGGAGGACGAGAATATGAACAGAACTATTTTCAGCGGCTTATGTTTGGCAGCGGTGGCGTTAATGCCGTTTAGCCTGGCTTTCGCGGAAGCCCAACCGGCTGCTAAACCCGAACATGGCGAATACCGAGACTGGCGTTTGTTGGGCGTGTCTTTACGTCACGATAAAAACAGCATACGCGCCATCGTTGGTAACCATGTGGCTATCGCTGCCGCGCGTGCAGGTAAAGTCAAACCTTGGCCGGACGGCAGCATCATCGCCAAAATTAAGTGGGGCGAAAGAAAGCATCCGAACTGGGAACAAGCGACTGTGCCAGGCGAATTCACTGCGGCGGAAGCGATGGTGAAAGACAGCAAGAAATACGCTGAAACCGGCGGTTGGGGCTTCGGTATTTGGGAAGGTAAAACTTTAAAAATGTTGGATCAGGAAAAATCCGCACCTTGTTTTGCTTGCCATATGCCTATGAAAGACAGCGATTACGTTTATACCCTGCCTAATCTGCAATAAACGCGGTATTTTATGACGAGAGGCGGTTCATTCGCCTCTGGTTGGGCTGCCCATCAAGCTGCGGACATGAGCGGCAACACTGTCAGCTAATGCGCTTAGATTGTATCCACCTTCCAATGCCGAAATGATTCGCCCCTGGCAGCAGGCATTGGCGATGCACAGCAATTCATCGGTAATCCAGCGATAGTCGTCTTCCACTAGGTCCAGCGATGCCAAAGGATCGTCTCTATGGGCGTCGAAACCCGCGGAAACCAAAATCAATTCGGGCTTGAAGGTTTTCACTGCCGGCAAAATGGACTGGCGATATTTATCCCGAAACACCTCGCCGCCGCTGCCGGTGGGCAGGGGAATGTTGATAACGTTCCCGACACCGCTTTCCGAGGGATGGCCGCTGCCGGGGTAATGCGGCCATTGATGACTGGAAGCATACAGCACTTGCGGCTGCTCGCAAAAAGCCGCCTGGGTACCGTTGCCGTGGTGCACGTCAAAATCCACGATGGCGATTCGGGTCAGGCCGTAGCGGCTGCGGGCATATTCGGCGGCAATGGCGATATTGTTGAACAGGCAAAATCCCATCGCATAATCCGGCATGGCATGGTGGCCGGGAGGGCGGGTGGCGCAAAAAGCCCTGGCGTTTTGGCCGGTGCAAATTCTATCGACGGCATCGCAGACTGCAGCCACGGCCCGCAGAGCTGCAGGTTTGGAGCCGGGCGATACCACGGTATCCGCGTCAAAATTGGCGTAACCTTGTTCAGGAATGGTTGATAACACTTTCGCTATCATGGCCTTGCTGTGTACCAGGCCAATCTTATCGAGAATGTCGGCGGGAATGTCGACTGTGATTCTTTGCAATGGCGCAAATTCGGGTGCCGACAAGGCTTGTTCGATCACATGCAGCCGGTCAATGCTCTCTGGATGGGCTACGCCGGTGTCGTGGCCCAAAAAATCCGGGTGACTATAGTAAAGTGTGCGCATAAGCTTACTCCTGCGGATGTTGCTTAAAGTCGTATCTTTATCGGATTGGCTTCGGCAGTGTATATCCCTTGTGCAAATATATCTATAAATATTAAGTGTTTAGCCTATTTTTTATTGATCTGAGTTTTTGCGCTGGGAGATAGCGGCGCGGGGGGTTCGTGGGTAAATAAGGGCTACAAATGATGGTATCGGCCGTGAAAAAACTGTGCAGGAATCGCTTGGCCGTAAGCGATTCCGCATGATTTGGATTTAAAAAATTGGCTTTGAATTAGCTTTCAAAGTTCTCTGGTCTGACTAAAATGAATGTCCGGCCAGCGTTCTTCGGTCAATTGCAAATTCACCCGACTGCTGGCTAGATAAACCAAATAGCCACCACCATCTTCAGCAAGGTTTTCGAAGGCCTTGTTCTTAAACTCTTCCAGTTTGGCCGGATTTTTCGCGCTGACCCAACGTACGGTATTGATCGGCGAAACGTCGTAAGCACATTCGACGTTGTACTCGTTTTTTAGACGATGGGCGGTGACATCAAACTGCAAAATACCCACCGCACCTAAGATCAAATCGTTGTTTTTCAGAGGGCGAAACAGCTGGGTAGCGCCTTCTTCGGTTAATTGAATCAAACCTTTTTGCAGTGCTTTGGCACGCAGCGGATCTTTTAACACCACGCGGCGAAACAATTCCGGCGCGAAGTAAGGGATGCCGCCGAATTTCAAGACTTCGCCTTGGGTAAAGGTGTCGCCGACTTGAATGGTGCCGTGGTTATGCAAGCCTATGATGTCGCCGGCATATGCTTCCTCGACGTTTTTACGGCTGTCCGCTTGAAAGGTAATGGCGTTGGCGACCTGGATGTTTTTGCCAATCCGCACATGATTGACCTTCATACCTTTATCGAATTTGCCGGAACAGATTCTTAAAAAAGCCACGCGGTCGCGGTGCGCCGGATCCATATTGGCCTGGATTTTAAACACAAAGCCGGTGAATTTTTCTTCATCGGGCATCACTTCACGTTGCTCGGCTTGGCGTGATCTAGGACCAGGCGCGTATTCCGCAAAGGCGTCCAGCAATTCGATGATACCGAAGTTATTGATCGCCGAACCGAAAAACACCGGCGTTTGTTGACCCGCCAAATATTTAGCATGATCGAATTCGTGGCTGGCACCTTTTACCAGTTCAATCTCGTCGCGCAATTCTTCCGCCTGATAGCCTAGCAGTTCGTCAAGCTTCGGATTGTTCAAGCCTTTGATGATTTCGGCCTTGGCGATACGACCGCCGTGGTGTGGACTGAACAGCAAGATCTCATCTTTATACAGCTGGTAAACCCCTTTGAAGCGCTTGCCCATACCTATCGGCCAAGTCATTGGCGTGCATTGAATTTTTAGCACGCTTTCGACTTCGTCGAGCAGTTCAATCGGTTCGCGGCCTTCGCGGTCCAGTTTGTTGATGAAGGTCAGGATTGGTGTATCCCGTAGCCGGCATACTTCCATCAATTTGATGGTCCTATCCTCTACGCCTTTCGCCACGTCAATCACCATCAACGCCGAGTCTACGGCTGTTAATGTCCGGTAAGTATCTTCGGAAAAGTCTTCATGGCCCGGGGTGTCCAGCAGATTGATGATGCAATCATTGTGCTCAAACTGCATAACCGAAGTGGTGACGGAAATCCCCCGCTCTTTTTCCATTTCCATCCAGTCGGAGGTGGCATGACGCGCCGCTTTACGACCTTTGACCGAGCCGGCTAACTGAATGGCGCCGCCGAACAGCAGCAATTTTTCAGTGATGGTGGTTTTACCGGCGTCGGGGTGGGAGATGATGGCAAAAGTGCGGCGCCGCTTGTATTCAGGGAATTCCATTGATTGTTTTATTTGCATTTGCATAGTTGTGTACATAGCTATGTACACAAAATTAAAAGTACATTTCCGGCAATGCGATATGCGTTGCCGGAAAATTCTGGAATTATATCGTAGATTCTACCCAGGCGATGACGTCGTCCAAATCCCCGAATTTCCTCACATTAAAAGTAAGCCAAGGGGTCATTAAAAATGGGTCGTTGCCTTACATTGTGTGTAACCGAAATCAAGCAGGTTACCACCATGGAAAAATACCTAGGACACGCCTATTTGCAAAGCATCTGGAATCGCTATCGACAAAGCAGACTCCCCGCGAAAGCATACCAAACCCAATCCGTTTGCTCTTAAGGCCGCCACTGAGCAACAATTGCAACTCATTTTTTCACACGTCCGGGTTACCTCTAATGTGGGGCAAGGACTTTGGTCTTGCGGATTCTCTTTTCTACAAGGCAATACGTTATGTCGCGAAGCAAAATAAGATCAAAACCCCGCCAACCAATGTGGCTGAGTTAAAGATTATCGCTTGGTTTTTGCGATGCGGGCCTTGCTCTGTCGCAGGATGAAGGCTTAAACAGTCCATGGTTTAGCGGTGCTCAACACGCACGGCTTAACTTTAGGGGATTGCGGCCATCTAAAGAAAATTCGGCAATTCACTACTAATCTCCTCCACCACCTTTTTTAACCATCATACCCTTACTCGGGTTATAGCCCATGATAGCCGCGCCCATAAACAGCAAAAACGACGCGCCGGTAAAGATCAGCGCTTGCGGGTTAAATTGCTCGTACAACGCAAAACGAATCAACTCCACCGCTTGCGAGAACGGGTTATATTGCGCCAGGGTTGACAACAACTCGCTGGACTCCTTGATCTTCCACAACGGATACAAAGCGGTGGACATGAAGAACAGTGGAAAAATCACGAAATTCATCACGCCGGCGAAATTCTCCAGTTGTTTGATGAACGACGACAACAGTAAGCCCAATGCCCCTAGCATCATGCCAGCCAGCACCAGCGCCGGCAAAATCCAGACATAACCCATCAGCGGCGCCTGTATGTCGTACAGCCACGCGATGCCCAGAAAAGCGTAAGATTGCAGCACGCCTACCGCAGTCCCGGCGATCAGCTTGCTGCACAATAGAAACCAGCGCGGCAACGGGCAAACCATCAACATGCGCATACTGCCCATTTCCCGGTCGTAAACCATGGACAGTGAGCTTTGCATGCCATTAAACAGCAAGATCATGCCCAATAAGCCGGGGGTAATGTAAACCTCATAAAGGATGTAAGTCTCGTAGGGCGGCGCGATAGCTATGCCCAACGCGGCGCGAAAGCCCGCGGCGAAGACGAACAGCCAGACCAGCGGCCGCACTAAGGCCGAGACGAAGCGTTCGCGCTGATGTAAAAAACGCAGCAATTCGCGGCCGACGATGCCGACCGTTGCTCGCGAGTAATGTAAAACCCTCATGCTTGCGGCCCCTGAGTCAGTTTTTGGAATACCTGGCCGGGATCGGCCCACCCGGTGCTCTGCAATATCTCAGACAGTTTGCCGCTGGCTTTGACCTGCCCCTTGTGTAAAACAATTAAGCTATCGTCTGCGGCAATTTCGTCGATCAAATGCGTGGCCCACAGCACTGCCAGATTTTGCTGACTAACCAAGTCATGCACATGGCTGACGATAGCCTGCCGGCTCGGCATGTCCAATCCCACGGTCGGCTCGTCCAGCAATAGTAAACTGGGTTTATGCAGTAAGGCGCGGGCGATTTCCACCCGGCGCTTGTGGCCGCCATTCAATTGCCGGACCTTTTCGCTGCGGCGCTCGAACATAGCCAAACGCTCCAGCTCTTCTTGGATGCGTTTGTCGGCGACTTTGCGTCCTATACCGTGCAAGGCGGCGTGGTAACGCAGGTTTTGCGTCACCGACAAGTCAGGGTCCAGCGTTGTCTGTTGAAACACTACACCTAAGCGCGTCAAAGCTTGCAGACTTTGTTTTTTTAGATCAAAACCGCAAAGCTCGATGCGCCCTTCCCTGGCATCGTAAAGCCGGGTGATCAAGGAAAACAGCGTGCTTTTGCCAGCACCATTGGGCCCTAGCAAAATCGTGCATTCGCCGGATTGCACATTAAAACTCACGGCATCCAGTGCTTTTTTCGCACCGTAGGCAAAGCTCAGGTTTTCAACCGCTAAGGCAATCTCGGTCATGGTTTAACCGCCACGCCCCAGGGATAACGGCCCACCGCCACCGATTTGGTCACTTTATGGTTTTCCAAATCGATGATCGACACGTCGTTGCTGACGCCGTTGGTGGTGTACAAACGCTTTTGATCCGGCGAAAACGCCAAATTCCAAACCCGCTGCCCAACCAATAAGAACTTCTCCACTTTATAGGTTTGGGCGTTGATCACCGCGACGCGGTTGGCGGGGCCCATCGCCACATAGCCGTACCGGCGCTCCTTATCAATCGCGATCCCCACCGGCTGAATCTGATCGCTGCTGACGCCTTGGACGTCGAGTTTGATGTTCTGCACGATCTGTTTGGACGCCGCATCGATAATGGTCAGCGTGCCGGCCATTTCTGACGTCGCCCATAATTGTTGGCTATCGTCGGTAAATGTCACCGCGCGTGGCCGCGGATCGACCAGCGTGTTATCCGCAATCTGCCGGCTATTGGTATCAATCCAGTGCAGCATATTGGTGGTTTCCGAGGCGCTGATGGTCCATTTGTTATCCGGACTGACGGTAATGCCTTCCGGCTCCACGCCTACCTTGATCTTACCAACGGCTTTTTTTGCCGCGATGTCGATGACCGTCACTTCCGCGTCATCTTCGTTGGACACGTACATAAATTTGCCGTCCGGGCTTAACGCAAAGGTTTCCGGATCTTCGCCGGACGGCAGTTTGCCTATTTCCTTCAGCGTTTCCGAGTCGATCATGCGGATGGTGTTGTCGTCGCTGGTCGCAACGAACAAGGTCTTGCCGTCCTTACTTATCGCTATGCCGCGTGGCCGCTGGCCGACCGGAACGGTTTTGACCAGCTTGCCTTCGACGGGATCGAGCACGGCAATCGCATTATCTTTTTCCAGTGTGACGAATACGGTTTCGGCTTGCGCGGCCGAAGCCAATAAGACGGCGGCCATTCCGGCCATTTTTATCGGGTGCATAAATTTTTCCTTGGTATGCCTGATGTCATTTTACTGGTCTATTTAGTGTAACGAGAGATAACGCTTCACCAACAAATCGATGTAGTCAGCGGAGAGGGATAGATATAAAACCGCTAACACGGCCTATCACAAGCAATGCCCTCCCCTGCGGTTGGGAAGTTTAACCCGAAGCTCGACGGGTTTACATCCCTTCGCGCGTAGGGAAATTATCCTAATTTATCCGACCGTTAAATATCGCCACCGCGGGTAAAAAACGCTGCACCCTGTACCCTAGAACAATACCGGATCAGCTACTGTCAAGGCGAAGATATGCACAACACTCGCCATTTGTTATTTGCATCGCAAAAACCGGCAGAGCGAGTTGCCAAAAAACTTAATTTGGAAACACAAGATCAATTGCTGTTAAATTCAGGCTGCCAAGGACATAGAAATGAAAATTTACCTAATAACGGAAGACCAACTGGAAAACATTGGAAAAAAGCATGATTCTCTGCTTAAAACCGGAAGCATGTGCGATCTGATGCTGGACATCGCGGCGCAAGCCGATGATGTTCAAACCTTCGATGCCGCACTGGAGTTAGCCAACTGTGAGCTGGATAGATTGGAACTGTTTTTCGATACCTGTGACTTGGTTTGAGTTGATTACTGTCGGATTACCGACCAATCACTGTTGCGCAGAGATGCCCTTATCTGCAAAAGCAACGCCGGCCCGCTACAACACCCAAACTAAGCTCGCAGCATTCACACTTGCTGTGGCCCGATCCCAAAAACGAACAGCATAGACATGACTGACTTACCCCCGGCGAGCTTGGCGACGATCATCTCATAGGGCCTCTTCTTCCTGGCTGGAATATAAACCACGAGATACCCAGCCCCCTGATTTTTAATGCCGATTCTGCGTCCGCCAGTTCGCGACGATACCTTCCACATCCAGGTCATCCGGGCCTTCGCGCCAGCTAGTGTAGTAATCGACATCGTTACTTTTCGGCTCCGGATTGGGCCTATAGATTTGCACCCGGGTCGGCAACGGCGCAGCCTCGCCGAGCACTAACGCTTCCCCCCGGCCGAGCGAACTAAGAATGTCGGCCAAATCGCCCTCGGCCTCCGGCACTAGGCCGCGAATATACTGCTGGTCGTCCGGATTGGTGGTGCGCAGACAAATAAACGAGCTGCATTGCGCCAGCATGGTTTCCGACAGTTCGGTGGGCCGTTGGCTAACCACGCCGATAGAGACCCCGTATTTCCGGCCTTCCTTGGCGATCCGCTCCATCATCCGCTTGGTGCCGTCGAATTGGCCGCCTTTTTCGCGCGGGATATAGGCATGCGCTTCTTCGCAGATTAGCGTGATCGGAAATTCGCGGCGGCGCGGGTTCCAGTAGTTAAATTCATACGCCAGCCGCCCAACTTGCGCGGACACCGCCGGCCGCACGTCGGTCGGTACGGAGCTAAGATCGACCACGGTAATGTTGGCTTTTTTTTTGCCCCAGACCGACGAATTGCCGGAGCAAATCCGCCATGCTGGCCGAGTTGTTGCGTTTTTTGGGTTTTAACAAAAAGTCGTAACGCACGTCGTTGAAACGGCTCTGCATCGTCACCAGAAACTCGTCGAACTGGCCGAATAAAGCACCCTTGGTTTTACCGAAATCCTTGCGCTCTTCGTTGGCGGCTTTGAATTGCATATACATTTCCGCCAGCGAAAAATAAATCGGCGTGTCTATCGATACCACGCCCAGACCAATGGCTTTGGCTTCCTTACGCTTCAATTGTTGCAGCACTTCGCGCATGAAAGACATCTGCATCGAGGCCCCTCTGTCATCGCGATCAATGAACAAGTCCACCAACTCAGCATAGGACATCATCCAGTACGGCATCTCCAAATCCATGGCATCCACGTAATTGACTTGCTCTTCGGGAAATGCCGATTCGATACTGCCGTCCGGGCGTTTCCAACAGTATTCGCCGTGCAGATCCAGCATGATCATATGGGTCTTAGGCATGGCTTTCATGGTGTGCTGGATCAAGCTGGTGACGGTCCAGGATTTACCGGAACCGGATTGACCGATAATCGCAAAATGCCGGCCAAACAACGCACGTGGGTCCAGGCTCAGGTGATAATCCTTGTGACTGGCCAGCTGCCCAATAAAAAATTCGTAATCGCGGAATTTGGAAAAAATCGCGTTGATCTCGCTGAGCCCAACCGCATAAACCGCCGCGCCCGGCGTCGGATAATGCCGCACGCCGCGAATGAAGATATTGTTTTCGTTCAACTCGCCGACCGGGATTAAGGCAATAAAACGGTCGGTTGCACGATTGCCGGCAGCGTCGAAACGATCGCGTTCCCACATTTTGAACACCAGCGCCAACACGCCTATATGCGACTGCCTGATCACCACGTACGAACCGATATGGCCGGCCAGGATTTCTTCATCGCCGAGTTTGATGATGGGCGCCGCTGTTGAATGTTCTTCAGTGATACGGGCATCCATACCGTCGCCTCTGACTTCGGTTAAATGGCCGATCAGGATGTTTTGCGTTTGTTGGGTCATGATGTTCTCTCTGGTAAAGCCGCTGGGCTAAGCTTAGACGATTTTTACGGCCCGTCCCGTCCAGAGCAGTCTAGGCAACCGCCTGGGACAGCACAGCGCTTTTGCGCCAAAATGGCGAACAAATCGCTACAAACGCGACAACATGGCGCTAGGCTCGTAAGAGTAAGTCGTTGAACATTTGACACTTTTGACTGACAAAGCCATACGGTCTGATTATTGCTGTCATCAAACCGGCATCATTTAATATTGCACAAGAGGTGAATATGAAAATCGGCATACCCAAGGAAATCAAACCTAACGAAAATCGGGTATCGGTGGTACCGTCCGGCGTTGCCGCGCTTGTGAGCGCCGGCCATAGCGTCACGATGGAGAGCGGCGCCGGCGTTGGCGCCGGCTTTGAAGACGCGCTATATCAAGCCGCCGGCGCACAGTTGGTGGACGGTCCGGAACCTGTATGGGACTCCGCTGAGATGATTATCAAGGTCAAGGAACCGATAGAACCCGAATGGTCGCGGATTCGTCCCGGACAAACCCTGTTCACCTATTTTCATTTTGCCGCCAATCGCCCGCTAACCGAAGCACATTTGGCATCCGGCGCTACCTGTATCGCCTACGAGACCGTGCAGTTGCCGACCGGCGAGTTACCCTTGCTGACGCCGATGTCCGAAGTAGCCGGCCGGCTGGCGGTGCAAGAAGGCGCGCATTATCTGGAAAAACTGTACGGCGGCCGCGGCATGTTGCTCGGCGGCGTACCGGGGGTATTACCGGCCAAAGTCTTGATTTTGGGCGGCGGAGTGGTCGGCACGCAGGCGGCAAAAATGGCGGCAGGTTTAGGCGCGCAAGTCACAGTCATGGATTTGTCGCTCGAACGTCTGCGCCAACTTAGCGACATTTTGCCGGCCAACGTGCAGCTGTTGTTTTCCAGCCGTCATGCCATCCTGGAACAAATTCGCACGGCGGACCTGGTCATCGGCGGCGTATTGGTCACCGGGGCCGCAGCACCCAAGCTGATCCGGGCCGACGATTTAAAATCGATGCAACCGGGGGCGGTCATCGTCGATGTCGCGGTGGACCAAGGCGGCTGCGTGGAAACCACCCACCCCACTACCCACGCCGATCCGATTTATGTCATCGACAATGTCGTGCATTATGCCGTTGCCAACATGCCCGGCGCTGTACCGCGCACTTCGACCCTGGCGTTAACCAACGCCACCCTGCCCTATGCTCTACAACTCGCCAATAAAGGCTGGCAACAAGCATTGCGGGACAATTCGGCGTTACTGAAAGGCTTGAATATCGTGGGCGGTAATGTTATTTGCCAAGGGATTGCCGACGCATTTGGTTTTAATTATCTGCCGCCGGAGCAGTTCTTGAGCTGAACCCATCGCCCCGACCGGCCAAAATAATTTGTAAATATCCCCCGGCAAAACCGGGGGATTCATATTCCCGCTTAATTCTACGTTGTCAGACGCTGAAAGGTGTGCATGATTTGGTCTGGGATTGCCAAAGTCGGGTCACCACAGATGGGGCCGAGCTTACCATCCACGGCACTGGATACTCGCTTCCGCACCGGGATCAAGACATTTGCTCAAATCCCATAAAGTAAAGTTAAGCTGTGTTGGGACGACTCAACGCGCTTTATCGGGTTATCAATTCGAAACCCACTCCGCGCCTTGGCTCAGATCACTTTAGAAAATTGCTGCTGTTTCCGCGCCAGGTATTTGTCAAACACCATGCAGATATTGCGGATCAGCAAGCGGCCGGCGGTGGATACTTGAATACCGTCGGCGTCTAAATCCAATAAACCGTCGGCTTTCATCTGCCTCAGTTGTTCCAGCTCGAGGGCAAAATACTCGGCAAAATGGATAGCAAACTCGGTTTCGATTTTGCTGAAAGTCAGTTCGAAATGGCAAATCAGTTGGGTAATGACCGCCCGGCGCAATTTGTCGTCTTCATCCAGATCCACGCCGCGAAACACCGGCAATTTGCCTTGGGAAATTGCCGCGTCGTATTCGTCCAGTTCTTTGTAATTTTGCATGTAAGCATCGCCGACCCGGCCGATGGAGGTCACGCCCAAACCCACCAAGTCGCAATCGGAATGGGTCGAATATCCCTGGAAGTTGCGGTACAACTTGCCTTCGCGTTGCGCCACCGCCAGTTCGTCGTCCGGTTTGGCGAAGTGGTCCATACCAATGTAAACATAGCCGGCATCGGTGAGTTTTTGCCCGACCATTTGCAGGATTTCCAGTTTCACCGTCGGCGTTGGCAAATCGGCGTCATTGATTTGCCGCTGGGTTTTGAAGCGGCTGGGCATGTGGGCGTAGTTGAAGATCGAAAATCGATCCGGCGCGTAGGCCAGCACTTGCTCCAGTGTGCGGGCAAAAGTCTGCTCGGTTTGCAACGGCAGGCCGTAGATCAAATCGATATTAGTCGACCGAAAGCCTTCCTTGCGCGCCGCTTCCAGTACAGCAAAGGTTTGTTCCTTGCTTTGCAGGCGGTTGACGGCTTTTTGCACGTCCGGATCGAAATCCTGCAAGCCCAAGCTGATACGGTTGAAACCGAGCTCGCGTAATTGGGCGATGGTCAGGTCGTTGGTTTCGCGCGGATCGACTTCGATGGAATATTCGCCGCTGTCGTCGTCATGCAAATAGAAATGCTCGCGGGTGGTAGCCATCAAGCGTTTCATTTGCTCGTAGTTCAAAAAGGTCGGCGTGCCGCCGCCCCAATGCAGCTGATTGACCGGCCGGCTGTTGTCGAACAGCTTGCCCTGCATCTCAATTTCCTTGCAAAGATTGTCCAGATACGGCACGGCATGGGCGCGGTTTTTGGTGACGATCTTGTTACAGGCGCAATAAAAACACACCGTGTCACAGAACGGGATATGAAAGTACAGCGACAGCGGCTCGCCGCCGGCGTTGGATTTTTGAATATGCTGCAGATACTCGGCTTCGCCGAAACCTTCGTGCAATTCCAGCGCGGTGGGGTACGAGGTGTAACGCGGCCCGGACTTGTCGTAGCGTTTGATCAAGTCCAGGTCGAATTGAATTGATTGGTCCATTACTGCACTTCTTGATTGATGGTGATGCTGACGCTGGGATTAGCCGAACTTAAATCCACTTCAGCAGTACCGAGCAAATCGCCGGCTTGCGGCATCGCGTTACCGGTTTTGGAGATTCGGGCAACGATGCGCAACTGTTTGAAATCGGCTAGATGGGTTTGCGGTTGCATCGCCATGCTGTCGTTCAATACCACGCTGGCTGGTAAATCAGAAACCTGTTTACGGACGATGGCCAGCGGCATTTTCGGACCGTTGACGGCCTGGGCATAAATAAACACAGTGTGTTGCGGTTCCGCTTTGGCTTTGAGTGCCGCATCCAATTCGACTTTCACAGTAATATCGATAGCAGCCGCCGATGATGCCGGCGCTTGCGGTTTTTGCTGCTCCGCTTCAGCCATCTGTATCATTTTTTGCAATTGCTGCTGGCTTTCGTCCTCGGCCGGCAGCAAACCGGATAATTTCTTCCAATGCGTGATTGCCTGGGCAAAATCGCCGGCTTCCGCTTTAGCCATGCCGGCCAACCATAAGGCGGTGTGGTCTTCCGGTACCAGCTTTAAGGCTCTTTCCACCAGCTCGCTTGGTTCGCCGTCCATTTGGCCGTTACGCGCCATCGACAAGGCATCGGCGTAATGCAGCATGACGGCCGGGTCGTTGGGTTTGCGGCGATTCAGCTCGGCAAATACGTTGGCGGCGTCCTGATATTGCTGTGCGTAAACATAAGCACGTCCCAACATCATCCAGCCTTCCAAATCTTCCGGATGCTGCTTTAGACGCTCTATCAGTTTGTTGACCATGCTTTTGACGTTGTCGGCCACTTTTTGATTGTTGGCCGCCAATTCGGCTTTGACCAAGGCTTGCGGTTCGCCGAGCAAGCCATATAAAAACAGGCTTAGCAGCGGTACCGTAATCGCCACGACCGGCACCATCCAACGGCCGGTTTTGGCACTCGACACGGCCGGCAAATCGTCTTCCAGATCGTCCAGCAGCGTCAGTTGCAATTCGCGATATTGAGCATCGTAATGCTCCTGTGACAACACGCCGTTTTGCAATTGCAGTTTAAGTTCGGCCAGTTGTTGACGAGCGATTGCGGTATTGCGTTGTTCGCCATCGGCGTAACGTAGCGGCGTTTTTTTAAATAATGGCGGCAGCAACACCAACAACGCCAGCACGATTAAACCAGCTATCACTAGCCAAAACTCAAGATTCACGAGTGGTCACCTTTTTCCAAAATGCTGTTTAGCTTGGCTTGTTGCTCTTTCGTTAGCGATTGGTCCTCGCTGGTACTGGTTTTGCTGCGCAACACCCAGACCGTGGCCAAACCAATGACCAGGAACAGCACCGGCCCCAACCAGAGCAGCATGGTTTTTAGTTTCAAGGCCGGCTTGTACATCACAAAATCGCCGTAGCGGTCGGTCATGAAATCGACGATGTCTTGGCGGGATTTACCTTGTTGCAGCATTTCATAGACTTGCCGGCGCAAGTCCTTGGCCAGATCGGCGTTGGAATCGGCGATGGTTTGATTCTGGCAAACCAGGCAACGCAGCTCAGAAATCAAGGTTTGATAAGCCTGTTCCTGCTCGGGTTGTTTGAAGTCACGGTATTCGATCTCAGCTTGGGCTTGAAACACAAACAACGACAAGATCAAGGCGAAGAGAGTTTTCATGCGCTTTCCGCCTTCAGTTTTTCAATCAACGGCAGGAAAATGCTTTCCAGTTCGCCGGGCTGGACCGGACCGGTATGTTTGTAGCGCACCACGCCGCGTTTATCGATCACGAAGGTTTCCGGTACGCCGTACACACCATAATCGATGCCGGTGCGGCCATCAGCATCCATCACGCTGACGTTATAAGGGTTACCGTGTTTGCTCAGCCAGGTGTTGGCAGCCTGCGCTTCGTCCTTGTAATTCAAACCTACCAGCAGCACTTTGTTTTGCTTGGCCAGCTCGATCAATAAGGGATGTTCTTCGCGGCAGGATACGCACCAGGATGCCCAGACATTCAGCAACCAGACTTTGCCTTTAAAATCGGCTTGGCTCAGGCGTTGCTCAGGTGTCGCCAAAATCGGCAAATTAAAGGCCGGCGCCGGTTTGTCTATCAGTGGCGAGGGGATTTCGCGGGGATTGAGTTTTAATCCAATCGCCAAAAAAACCGACAGGGCGATGAACAACAGCAGCGGTAACAGATATTTCATTAATTTTACGCGAGAGGCTTGTTAAGCAAACGATAGCGGCGGTCGCTGGCGGCAATAAGGCCACCCAGGGCCATGAACACCCCGCCCATCCAGATCCAACGAATGAAGGCTTTGTAGTAAACCCGCAAGCTCCAGGCGCCTTGTTTATCCAAAGGCTCACCCAAGGCCACGAATAGATCGCGGAACACACCGGCGTCGATAGCGGCTTCGGTCATCGGCATGGTTTGCACCCGGTACACCCGCTTTTGCGGCGATAACTCAGCAACAGTGGCACCGTCGTGGCTGACGGTCAGGTAGCCTTGTTCGGCGCGGTAATTGGGCCCTTCGGTGCTTTTCACGCCATGGAATTGGAAGACGTAACCGAACAAATCCAGGGTTTCCTCCGGCGCCAAACGTACATCGCGTTCGATGCTGTAGACCGAGGTAAAGGTAATCCCGATCACGAACACCGCGATGCCAAGATGCGCCAAAGTCATGCCGTAAAAACCGGCTGGAATTTGTTTCAGGCGCTCAATTGACCAGCTTTGCAGGCGTTGTTTGAACGCCAGGCCGGTGATCGCCAAAGTCCACAAAGCCAAGCCTGTGCCCAAGGCGGCGCCCCAGGAATAAAACGGCATCAACAGAGGTGTGAGTAACGCCAAGCCGATAGAAGCGGCAATCAGCCAGCGTACCCGTGAACCTAAGGCTTTCAAGTCATCGCTTTTCCAGCGCATCAACACGCCCAAGCCAACTACCAAGGCCAAAGGCGCCATCAGTGGAATGAAAACGGCATTGAAATACGGCGGGCCTACCGACAACTTACCCAAGCCCAGCGCGTCAACCACCAGCGGATACAGAGTGCCCAGTAAAATACTGGCGGCAGTGACGACCAGTAGCACATTGTTAATCAGCAACACCGATTCTTTGGAGACCAATTCAAAACGCGCGTGACTTTTTACTTGCGGCGCACGAATGGCGTACAACAGCAAGGAACCGCCGACCACCACACCGAGAAAAATCAAGATAAACAGGCCACGGGCAGGGTCGCTGGCGAAGGCGTGTACTGAGGTCAATACCCCGGAACGGACCAAAAAGGTGCCTAGCAAGCTCAAGGAAAACGCGAAAATCGCCAGTAATACAGTCCAGGTCTTGAACACCCCGCGTTTCTCGGTAGCCGCCAAGGAGTGAATCAAGGCGGTGCCGACCAGCCAAGGCATAAACGAAGCGTTTTCCACCGGATCCCAAAACCACCAGCCGCCCCAGCCCAATTCGTAATAAGCCCACCAACTGCCCAGCGTGATACCTATGGTCAAAAACATCCAGGCGATATTGGTCCAGGGCCGCGACCAGCGCGCCCAAGCCGCGTCCAGCCGTCCTTCCAGCAAAGCGGCGATGGAAAACGCGAATGCCACCGAGAAACCCACGTACCCCATGTATAGCATCGGCGGATGGATCGCCAAACCGGGATCTTGCAGCAAGGGATTTAAATCGCGGCCTTCGGCCGGAAACGGGAACAAGCGCTCGAAAGGGTTGGAAGTCAGCAATAAAAACAGGATGAAGCCGATGCTGACCAAGCCCATTACACCCAAAACCCGGGCGCGGGTGGCATCGGGGATATGCGCACTGAATGCCGCGACCAGCGCGGTCCAGATCGACAAAGTCAAAGCCCACAGCAACAAGGAACCTTCGTGCGCGCCCCACACCCCGGAAACCAGGTAGATCAGCGGCAACGCGGTATTGGAGTTTTGCGCGACATAAGCCACCGAAAAATCGTGGCTGATGAAGCTGGCGGTCAAACAGCCGTAAGCCACGCCCATGAACAGCAATTGCCCGAAGGCAGCGGGTCTGGCGACATGCACCCAACCGGTAATAGACTTTCCGGCGCCGAAAATAGGCAAGATGCCTTGTACAATTGCCATGCACAAGGCCAGAATCAAAGCGAAGTGGCCGATTTCCGGGATCATGGCTGCGCCGCCGGTTTTTTCAGGCTGCCGGCCACTTCGGGCGGCATGTAGTTTTCATCGTGTTTAGCCAGCACTTCTTCCGCCACGAACACGCCGCGGCCATCCAGCGCCCCCTTGGCGACGATGCCCTGCCCTTCCCTGAACAAATCCGGCAAGATGCCCGAATATTCCACCGTCACTTCCTTTTCGAAATCGCTGAGTTTAAAGCGCACCAATAAATCGGCGTTGGGCCGCTCCACGCTGCCTTTGACCACCATGCCGCCCAAGCGAAACTGCGAATTAGCTGGCGCCTTGCCGGACGCCACATCGCTGGTCGAGAAAAAATACATCAGATTTTCGTTAAAGGCTTTTAGCGCAAAGGTTGCGGCCAATCCCAGCACCGCCAACATTAAAACGATCAATATCAAACGCTGTTTTCGTATCGGTTTCATCGTGCTTGCGTGCGTTTTTGTTTAATGGTGAGTTGCCGCAGTAACTGCTTGCGTTGCAGCACCGGCCAAACGATGTTGACGATCAATACCAGCGCGGTCACGCCGTAAGCCGGCCAGACGTAAACGGCGTAACCGCCCATGTATAAAAAGCTTTCCCAGCTCATGCTTGTTTCTCCAGCAGCGCTTTCACCCATTGCGAGCTGGTTTCGCGCTTTAATAATTCCAGTTTTGCGGCCTGCAATACCGCGATCAAATAATAAAATTTGAAGGCCACTGCCATCAGCAACAGCGGCACCAGCATGCTGAGGTGAATGGAGGGCTTATCCATCTTGCTGACGGTCGGGCCTTGATGCAGAGTGTTCCACCATTCCACGGAATAATGGATGATAGGTACGTTGACGACACCCACCAACGCCAATATCGACACCGCCCGTGCCGCCGAGCGTTTATCCTCAATGGCGCCGTACAAACTGATCACCCCCAGATACTGAAACAACAGGATCAACTCGAAGGTCAAGCGCGCATCCCACACCCACCAGGTACCCCACATCGGTTTGCCCCACAAGGAGCCGGTCACCAAGGCTACGAAGGTAAAACCGGCGCCGATCGGCGCGCTGGCGATCAGCATCACCTCGGCCAGTTTCATGCGCCAGACCAGCGCAATCCCGCCCATCACCGCCATCAGCACGTAAATGAACAAGGACATCCAGGCCGCCGGCACATGGATATAAATGATCCGGTAACTGTCGCCCTGCTGATAATCGGTCGGAGCCCGATACAAGCCCAAATACAGGCCGGAAACCAACAAAATCAAAAAGATAATCGTCAACCAGGGAATGAACCGATCCGCCAAGGCATAAAAATGCGGCGGCGACGAGGTGCGGTGAAAAAAACCGGCTAACCGGCGCAGGTATCCAAGACATCAATTAACACTCATTTTTAACGCGGCCGCTGTCGGCAGCGGCACCAATACCAGTGCCGACAACAACATGGCCAATAAGATATATAGTTGGGCGCCTACCGGCAAGCCGCTGGCGGCCCTATCGACAGCGCCACTAGCAAAGATCAACACCGGTACATACAAAGGCAATACCAATAAGGACAACAACATGCCGCCCCGGCGTAAACCGACCGTCAACGCCACGCCGATGGCGCCGATCAGGCTCAGCAGCGGAGTAGCTAAGATCAATGTCAGCCATAAAGTTCCCATCGCTTGCTGCGGTAAGCCCAAAAACACCGCCAGCAGAGGCGCCACCAATAACAAAGGCAAACCGGTCACCAGCCAGTGGGCGATGATCTTACCGAGCACCAATACCGATAAGGCATGCGGACTGAGCAGCATTTGCTCCAGCGAACCGTCCTCGAAATCGCTACGAAACAAACCATCCAGCGACAACAAGGCCGCCAACAAAGCCGACACCCATATCACGCCCGGCGCCATCGCTCGCAGCAGATTGGGTTGCGCGCCGACCGCCAGCGGGAACAAGGTCACCACCAGCACGAAAAAAAAACAGCGGATTGGCCATTTCGGCGCGGCGCCGAAACGCCAGCAACAAATCGCGGCGAATGATCGCCCAAAAAGCCTGGATTATTGGCATGCTTGCAGATGAATGCGTTGCAGATTGAGATCGGCCATGCTGAGATCGTGATGGGAAGTCAAAACCGCCATGCCGCCTTGCTCGATGTGTTCGGCCATCAGCGATTCTATCAATTTGATGCCTTGCCTATCCAGCGAGGTAAAAGGTTCGTCGAGTATCCACAGCAAGTTATGCGTGATCAATAACCGAGCCAACGATAGCCGGCGCTTTTGGCCGGCCGACAAGGTATGTACCGGATTATCGTCAAAACCGGCCAGTTGCACCTTGTCCAAAGCTTGCTCGATGTCATATTTGCCTGCACTACCTAGTGCCAGCGCAAACTTCAAATTTTCCAGCACCGTCAATTCCTTTTTTGTACCATCGGCATGACCGACGTAAGCCATGTCATCGTAATAGCTGCTGTCGGCGATTTTGCTGCCGCACCAATAAATCTCGCCGGCATCGGCTTCCCTAAATCCGCACAGAATGCGCAACAACGAGGTCTTGCCGCTGCCGTTGGCACCTTCCAGCAGCAAGGTCTCGCCGGCGTGCAAACTGAAATTCAAATTGGAAAACAACAAGCGCTCATCGCGAAAACACGATAATTCACTGGCTTGCAGCGAAGCGTGTTGCGAGCTTTCCATTCATCCGTCCTGGGGTTGATCTGTTATGAGGGGCGCTATCTTATCATCAAGGCAGCCGGAGTTAGTAATTTGCCGACAGAGAAAATCTCCCCATTTATGCGATAATCGGGCTTGTTTCGACTGATCGCAAATACCGGAGATTTTGCATGACCGCATTGATAGGCATCATCATGGGTTCCACGTCCGATTGGGAAACCATGCAACATGCAGCGCAAACCTTAGAGCATCTTGATATTCCGCATGAAGTGGAAGTGGTTTCGGCCCATCGCACCCCCGACAGGTTGTTTCAGTATGCGGAAACCGCGGAAGGCAAAGGTTTGGAAGTCATCATCGCCGGTGCCGGCGGCGCTGCGCATTTGCCGGGCATGACCGCCGCGAAAACCGCTCTACCGGTACTGGGTGTGCCAGTGCAATCCAAAGCCTTGAACGGTATGGATTCTTTGTTATCCATCGTGCAAATGCCGGCCGGCATTCCGGTGGGCACCTTAGCCATCGGCAAAGCCGGCGCTATCAATGCCGCGTTGCTGGCCGCCGCGATTATCAGCAATAAACATCCGCAATACCGCCCCGCCCTGGATGCTTATCGGCAACAACAAACCGACAGCGTGATCGCCACCCCCGATCCGAGACAGGTGGCAGGATGAAAATTGGCATTTTAGGTGGCGGCCAGCTCGCCAGAATGATCGCATTGGCCGGTTATCCACTGGGCTTAAAATTCATCGTGCTCGATCCTGACGTCAACGCAGGCGCCGCCGGTTTAAGTGAACATTTGCTGGGCGCTTACGACGATCCTGACCTACTGGCGGAACTGGCCGAGAAAGCCGACATCGTGACTTACGAATTCGAAAACGTGCCGGCGCATGTCGCCGAATTCCTGTCCAGCCATACTACTGTATACCCGCCCGCGGGTGCGTTGGCCGTCGCCCAAGACAGATTACTGGAAAAGAATTTCTTCAAGGATTTAGGCATCCGCACCGCACCGTTCGCTCCTATCGATAGCCTGGCAGACTTGCAACAAGCCATGCCTGAAATCGCCTACCCAGCTATTCTGAAAAGCCGGCGCATGGGCTATGACGGCAAAGGCCAAGTGGTTATAAAATCGGCCGACGAACTAGAATCCGCCTGGCAAAGCATGCAAGGCGCCGCCTCCATCGTCGAAGGTTTCGTGCCGTTTCAACGCGAAGTATCTATTATCGCCGCTCGCAGCCCATCCGGCGAAATCGCTTACTATCCATTGTCTGAAAATCAGCATCGCGGTGGCATTCTGCGCGTGGCCGAATGCCGTGCCGACGATCCCGAACAGGCGATTGCGGAAAATTACGTCAGCCTGTTGCTGGAAAAACTGGATTATGTCGGCGTCATTGCTCTGGAGTTGTTCGATCTGAACGGCGAACTCCTAGCCAATGAATTTGCGCCGCGCGTGCATAACTCCGGACATTGGACCATAGAAGGCGCGGAAACCAGCCAATTCGAAAACCACTTGCGGGCCATTCTGGATTTGCCGCTGGGCTCAACCCAGCCACGCGGGTATGCGGGCATGGTGAACTTCATCGGTGGTCTGGCCGACGACGCGACACTGTTAAACATTCCCAACGCGCATTTGCATCTGTACGATAAAACACCGCGCAAAGGCCGAAAAGTCGCGCATGCAACGGTCAGAGCCGACGCGGAATCCACCTATCGCGAGGCCTTACAGCATTTGGCTAATTTAGCGCTGGCTGTAGACGAATCATGATCTCTTAGCTTGAATCCGGGCGGTTTTGGCACCCAAGCCAAAATCGCTCCGCAGAACATAGAGAACACAACCATGAAAAAAATTTTATTCTTATTGTTGATAATGGTCGGCATCGCCATCGCGGCATTTGTCATTTTTAATCCTGCCCCTGCCACCTACAAATCGCAAGGCGATATTCCTTATTCCAACTTCATCCAGGATGTGCGCGGCAAAATGGTAGCCGAAGTGGTGATCGACGGTAGAGCCATCAACGGTCTGAGGCATGACGGCACACGTTTTACCGCATATAGCCCTGGTGACATCACGGTGATAGACGATCTATTGCAGAACGGTGTGAAGATCATCGTGCAAAGACCGTTAACCCAATCGACATTCATGCAGGTGTTTTACTCCTGGGCACCGACCTTTTTGCTGATTGGCGTATTGATTTATTTCATGCGCAAACAACTGCTAGGCGCCGGCGCGCAAAACAATTTCGGTAAAAGCCGCGCCAAGTTGATGACGGAGAATCAGGTAAAAATCCGTTTCAGCGACGTTGCCGGCGTTGAGGAGGCCAAGCAGGACGTCGCTGAATTGGTCGATTTCCTGAAAGCACCCGGTAAATACGAGGCCCTGGGCGGTAAAATCCCCAGAGGCGTGCTAATGGTCGGCCCTCCCGGCACGGGTAAAACCTTGCTGGCCCGCGCGATTGCCGGCGAAGCCGGTGTACCTTTCTTCTCGATTTCCGGCTCTGACTTCGTGGAAATGTTTGTCGGCGTTGGCGCATCCAGAGTACGCGATTTATTCGTGCAAGCCAAAAAGCAGGCCCCGTGCATCATTTTTATCGACGAAATCGACGCAGTCGGTCGGCAGCGCAGCCCCGGCAATATGGGCGGCACGGAAGAGCGCGAGCAAACGCTGAATCAATTGCTGGTGGAGATGGACGGCTTTAGCGGCAACGAAGGCATCATCGTCATCGCCGCCACCAACCGCATCGATGTATTGGATAAAGCCTTGCTGCGCCCCGGACGGTTCGACAGGCAAGTGCAAGTCAGCCTGCCGGACATTAAAGGCCGCGAACAAATTCTAAGGGTACATTCCAGCCGGGTACCCTTAGCCGATGACGTCAATTTGAATGATCTGGCGCGCGGCACACCGGGCTTTTCCGGCGCCGAATTGGCTAATCTGATCAACGAAGGTGCATTGTTCGCCGCCCGCAACAATCAGCGGGAAATTACGATGAACGACCTGGATAAGGCTCGCGACAAAACCATCATGGGCGCGGAAAAGCGCACAATGATAATGAGCCGCGAAGACCTGCTGATGACCGCCTACCACGAAGCCGGACACGCCATCGTCGGCCGTTTGGTACCCGAGCACGATCCGGTTTACAAAGTCAGTATCATGCCGCGCGGCGGCGCGCTCGGCATTACCATGTTTTTGCCGGAGCGCGATGCATACAGCGCCAGCAAGGACAAATTGGAAGGCCAAATCTCCAGCCTGTTCGGCGGCCGAGCCGCGGAAGCACTGGTTTACGGTAAGAATAAAGTCACCACCGGCGCGAGCAACGACATCCAACGCGCCACCCAATTGGCCCGTAATATGGTCACCAAATGGGGGCTATCCGACAACCTGGGGCCGCTGGACTACGGCGATAACGAAGGCAGCTACTTGGGACCGCAAGCCAAACCCATGTCGGAACACATGGCGCGCTTGATTGATCGGGAGATCAGGTTAATTGTGGACAACAATTATCAACGGGCCGAAAACCTGCTGAAGGAAAATATCGATATTCTGCATAATATGGCGCAAGCCTTATTAGACTGGGAAACATTGGACAAACATCAGATAGATGAATTGATGCAAGGTCGAACCATCGCTCCGCCGACACCTGATGTAAAACAATCATTGGACACAGACACTCCAGAGCAGTAGCGCGCTTTTCTCATCAAGCAGAATAGAGTCTGTCAGATATACAGCGGGGCCATTCTGCGCCAGTAGTGGCCTTGATGCGCACGCCCTTCCCATTCGTATAAGGCATGGGGAATACCCTTGGCCGCTAATATGTGACTTAACTCGTGATTGTTCTGCAAAAACGGATCTTCCTTACCGATCACCAAAGTAATTTCCATTTGCTGCAAATGCTTTAATTGCGCTTGGCAATTCAGGTTGGGTAAAAAATGCGTTGGCGTATGAAAATAAACATGATCGTCATAGTAGCCGTCGAACAAATTTTTGAAACACTCTACTTCCAGCGTCAAATCGAAACGACCGGAGAAGGCTACTAATTTTCTGAACAAATGCGGGTGGCGGAAAGCAATATTGGCCGCATGATAACCGCCTAAACTACAGCCGTGCGCGATGACGCAGGGGTGTGGATTTTTCAAGGCCATGAACGGCATGATTTCGTTCAGTATGTAGTCTTCGAAAAACATGTGCCGCTGAATACGGTCTTTCGGCTTGCGCCAAAAGCAGTAAAAAGTTTCATGATCAATGCTGTCAACACAGTACAGTTGTATGTGTCCCGCTTCAATTTTATTGCGTAACCGTTCGACAATGCCGAGGTTCTCGTACTCGTAAAACCGGCCGTCGCGAGTAGGAAAAATCAGTACTTTGGCTCCGGCATGCCCGAAAACCAGGAATTCCATGTCGCGACCCAAGCGCGGGCTGTACCAGTGATGATATTCGCGATTCATAATCTAAAGCGACGATTCCCCGAAAAAACTTTGCAGCTCCGCAATCAGCTGCCGCTCCTGATCATGTTGGCGCGGATAATCAAAATGCCCCGCATCCAATATAAATAACTGTTTATCGCCGGCCCAAGCGTTGTAGATTGCAAATTGTCCGGGTGGCGCTACGACCGGATCGAATCGCGCGACGGCACCATGCAAGGGTTGCAATGCATAACGCGCAGAGACAGCGGCATCATAATAGGCTAATGTGTCAAACACATTATGGTGAGATTGACTGTAGGCTTTCAAAGCCGCGGCACTGCCACTGGTAGGCAAGCTTAAACGCAAAGGTTGGTTGCCGAAGGTGGGCACATTTAAGTGTACTCGCTTGATCCTGGCGTCCCAGGGCGCGGCCAGCGCTCCGATTCCGCCACCAAAGCTAATGCCCATGTAGCCGATCTTATCCACGCTTACTGGATAATGCTCAGCTAGAACGGATACAGCCAACCATAGATCTTCTACGCATCCGCCGATTACATAATGATTAGGATCATCAATGCCTTGCACGACATGTTGATTGGGTTGTTCCGGCAAACGCTCGCAGCGGCTGCGAGATATGCCGCGAAAACAAGGAAAAAGCAAGGCGGCACCCGGTATGTTCAGATGAAAGTCGGGTTGCTCTCTGCCACCGTAACCATGGCCAACCACTATGCTCCGAGTAATGGGTTGCGCATCCGGCTCAAGCAACCAGCCGGCTATCTGAAAATCATCGGTAGACCGATAGCTAACGTCATAAACCCGATAGCCTGCGCGCTGGCATTGGTAATTCAGAGAAAATTGCGGAGAGACCGTTAAGGCTTTTTGATATTTATCCTGCCAAAACCGACAGAAATCTGCAGGCTCTTGCGGTGCGGGAACACTTAACAGATCGTCGAGACTGTAGCCATAGCCAGGATCATAGCTGTAATAATGATCAAATAAGCTCACGGGCTACCGGCCTGATTAAATTCTAGCTAGATCCTGTATTAAGGGTCTATTTAGCAATGGGGCAAAATTTTAAGCGGCGGACACTGCCGCCACTAGAAAATCATCTAAAGTACAACACCATCCCTAACATGGGAGGGCGTCGCTATTGTTGGTTTACAAGCTATCGTCAATCGACGATTTTGTATTTTTCCCTGGAAGCATCAACCATATCCCGTAACTCCTTTCCCGGTTTAAAATGCGGCACATGCTTTTCTGTTAAGGACACTGAATCGCCGGTCTTGGGGTTACGTCCCAGTCGTGCAGAACGATGGTGTAACGAAAAACTGCCAAAACCTCTAATTTCTATCCTATCGCCACTTGCCAACGTATCGCTCAAGTGATCAACAACGCATCTAACTGCCAATTCAACATCTTTAAGCGCGAGATGAGGCTGTTTTCGTGCCAGCATCTCTATCAATTCTGATTTCGTCACATCCA
>Ga0160183_105793_pt1 | contig 50704 bp, 40 predicted proteins | sample met14sb_FD_108562 | JGI IMG/M metagenome (GOLD analysis project Ga0160183, IMG submission 108562) | Synthetic bacterial communities of pure cultures from sediment of Lake Washington, USA, under high oxygen condition - MT... | ecosystem: Engineered > Modeled > Simulated communities (microbial... >...
AACCTGCGGAATGCAAACCAGCCGGGGCTTCAACGAGCTCAGCCTTTATGCCCCTGAGGATACGAAAGGGATAACGGTGTGCAATATAGGACCGGGAAATCCTTTCCTGGGATGATGACGAGCGGTCACCCCTTAAATGTCGCCGCTACCGCGAAAGCAGCCTCTCCGAGGCTGCGGACGACGTGGCTGATGGCATAAATAGTTTCGGAGGCCTTAACCAGCGACAGTCCGTTTACGCTGCAACTCCGCCAGAGTCGTTTCCAGCGCATTGGCCAAACCTTCGGCCAGTACCATCGCTTCTTCGGCCTGATCCTTGGCGGCCACCTCGGCTTGCTGCGCCAAGTTCTGTATTTGCTGAATCTCGAAAATACCGGCAAAACCTTTCAAATTATGCGCCACAAATTTAATGGCGGCATAGTCGCGCTGCTCAGCGGCCAACCTTAGTTTATCGACGTTAGCCTGCTGCGCGCCGTCCAAGGCGTTGTCGATCAACTTGTCTATAAAGGCCTGACGACCGTCAAAACGCTGCTGTAAGGCCTCCCAATCGATCAAGCCTTCAGTCGCTACCGCCACCATAGCCTCATTTGCCGCATCCGAAATTTCAATTACCGCGGCAGCACCAGCTTTTCCGCTTGCGTCGTCAGACACTTTGCTGATGGGCACATGCTGCCGCAACGCACCGACCAGGGCGTTGGCATCAATGGGTTTGGTAACGCGATCCCGCATGCCCGTTTCCAGGCAGCGCTGCCGCTCTTCGGGCATGGCGTGAGCGGTCAAACCGATGATTGGCAAATCCGGCGCGATTTCCAGAATACGCCGCGCAGCCTGATAACCATCCATGACCGGCATCTGAATGTCCATCAGCACCGCATCGAAACCGGCATAGCCGGCTTCCTCCAAGCGATCCAGCGCCTGTTGGCCGTTTTCCGCAAAAGTCACCTGCGCGCCTTCGTGGCTCAACAAATCCTCCAATACCAAGCGATTTAAAGCTACGTCTTCCGCAGCCAATATTCTCAAACCGCGCAAACGTCCGCCTTTGTCCTGATGATAATCCGCTGAATGCTCGACACCGGCATCCGTCGCCGGTAGCGGCACAGTCAAAGTGAATTTGCTACCTGTCCCCAACGTACTTTTGACGACAATATCGCCGCCCATCAAGTTGGCCAGATCCCGGCTAATTGCCAAACCTAAGCCGCTGCCGCCGAATTTACGGGTGGTAGAGTTATCCGCTTGCTGAAAAGCGGTAAACAGACGACCAATCTGCTCGGCGGTCATGCCGATACCGCTGTCCGTGACACTGATGTCCGTCATATCGTTGTACCGATAAATTTCCAGACTGACATAGCCATGATCAGTAAACTTCACAGCATTTGACAATAAATTCACCAAAATCTGTCTTAAGCGCAAGGGGTCGCCAATCACCCATTCCGGCAAATCTTGGGGGCGATGCACTATTAAATCGAGTTGCTTTTCCTTGGCACGCATATCCACCAGACTGATGGCATCTTGTATCAACGCATCCAGACGAAACGGATGCTCGTCTAAGGTCATCTTGCCGGCCTCAATTTTGGAAAAATCCAAGATGTCGTTGACCACACTGAGTAAATGCATGCCGGCATCGTAAATACGGGCGCTGTTTTCCTGCATATTCCGCCCGGCATTATCGCGTAGGTTCATTTTGGCCAGGCCGATAATGGCATTTAATGGTGTACGAATTTCATGACTCATATTGGCCAGAAACTCGCTTTTCATATGCACCAAATGCTCCGCCTCCAAACGCGCAGCTTCGTGCGCCTGCTCTACTGCCTTGCGATGGCTGATGTCACGCATAACCCCAATGTAAGTGCTACCAAAATCATCCATCAATTCGTTGACGCTCAACTCTATCGGCACCAGCAGCCCATCCTTACGCTTGCCTTCCACTTCGATTCGCCGGCCGATCATCACCCGTTCCTTAGTATTGTCCAGATGCCGGCGCAAATAACCGTCATGCTCGGAATAGTAAGGCTCCGGCATCAACATCTTCACATTTTGCCCCAATAACTCGTCTTCCTCATAGCCAAACAAATCGCTAATGGCGTCGTTAACCAGCAGCATGATGCCTTTGTTATCAATCAACACCACGGCATCGGACATGGTCCGCAGTACCGCCCTAGTCCTGGCTTCGCTGGTCATCAGTGCCGCTTTGGCACGTTTTTTTTCGCTGATGTCGCGCACCGTGGCTTGCAGCAAAATTTCGTTGTCGATCTCCACCCGGCTGAGTTGCACTTCGGCGTAAAAGGTTTCGCCGGTTAAGCGTTGGTGCAACCATTCGAAGATCACCGAGCCTTCGGCGATGGCCTGCTCGAGCTTTTCATTGGCCAGCTCGGAGGATGATAGGCCGTTTGGTTGAAATTCCGGCGACAATGAGGCCGGGGTTTGCGCTAAAAACGCTTGTTCATCCCGGCAAGCAAACAGATTGAGTGCCGCTGGGTTAACCGAGATAAAGCCACGGCTGGCACTGAGGGTCATCAGCGCATCCCGCGAAGATTCGAACAGGGCCCGATGGCGCTGTTCGCTGGCTTGCAAAGTCTGTATCGCCTGTTTTTGCGCGGAAATGTCTCTGATAAAGGCGCTGAACTCGACAGCAGTTGCCAATTTGTTAGGGGTGATGGCCAATTCAATCGGAAATTCATGCCCGTCACGGTGCAGCGCCACCACTTCAATTCGCTGGTTCAAGACCGTTCCGCGCCCGGTATCCAAATAGCGCCGTATGCCTTGCTGATGAGCTTGTTGGTAACGCTCCGGAATAATCACATCATGCAACAAGCGGCCCAAGACTTCGGTGGCCGGCCAACCGAATATCTGTTCGGCCTGGCGATTCCAGCCATTGATAAAACCATCGGCGTCCATCTGCACCAAAGCATCCAACGCGGTGTCGACAATACTGCGGATGCGGATTTCGTCCTCGCGCCTCGCAGCCAATAGCGCCGCAAAACCATCGGCCATTTCGTTAAAACTCTCCGCAACCTGCCCGATTTCATCACGCAGGGTTAACGGCATTCTTTGCTGAAAATCGCCGCCGGCAAACGCTTTTGCCGTTTTCGCCAGCCTCTCCACGTATTGGCTCACCGCAAGATGGGCGCCAATCGCAAAATAAATGATCAGCATAAATATAAAGCCGGGGATGCCGATACTCAGCGCTAGCGTGGTTTTCGCCACGCCAATTCTGGCCTCGATCAGTTGTTCGGCTGCAGGGATAAAACTGTCGTAAATTTCCGCATACGCTGTATCCAGCGCTAAGGTAACGGTGGAATGAAAGTATTCCGGATTGATGGAGAATTTTTCCTGGACAATATCGGCAATGACATGCTGAGTAATTAGCCTGGCTGCGTTGACAATATTTTCCCTGGTGGTGGCGAGTATTGGGTGCAATTCCGGTTTATAGCGTTTAAAGTCATGAGTCGTTTCTTCAATGACCCTGATGCCGGATTCGATTCTGTCCTTAATCAGGTAAATTTCGATTTTTTCCTGAGCGCTAATCTGCTTTTTGGCCAGTATCCCAATGCCATACGCACGCAATTGCGCAACGCCTTCCAGGGCCTTTGGCATTTGCTCGGTTACCAGCATGATCAGATGGTAGGAATCCAGATTCGAGTCGGTGAACAACAAAGATTCCTCGCCAATCAGTTCTTCTAAATCCAATAACTTCTCGACCAAACGGCTGTGTAAGCGGTAGCTTTCTTCAATGCTTTGGTTGGCGGCGTTTTGCCGGAGTTGCTCCCAATCGTTTTTTATATCCGCGTATGCCGCAGCGGTCAACGAATCCGCCGCCAGCGTTGGCCCCAAAGCCGATAAGGCCGCAGCGACTTTGGCTTCCGATACGTCAAGTTTATCGCGCAAACTCTCTATGCCGCCGAGCACCGCCACGGTGATGCCGCGATGCTGCTGCACAGATTGCATGGTCTGCGTAATATGCTTGATTTGCAACAGTCCCTGCAGTTCGCGCTCTGAATCCAATATCACCCGGTTCAGACTTTGATAAAGAGCGTAAAACACCACGGCAACCGCCAGCAACGACAGAAAACCTATCACCACAAACTTCTTGCTGAAACTCAATCGATTCATCAGCGCCACGGCGGGCGAAAACAACGCTTGCATAGGCAATCCTCGGTGCGATTATTAGATCGGTAGGGATTCAGGCGGGTACTTATCGGCGAGTTTGGGCCGATTGCAGCAAGGCTTTTTGCTTTTCGACAATTTGGTTCAAACGCAAGGCTAGCCTGTTGTCGTTCTCGAACAGGTTGTCCATCTGCGAAGTGAGTTCGTCCACATAACCGTGCAGCAAAAACTCCTGGCTATCAGTCAACCCCAGATGAATAAAGGCGCTTTCCATGTTCATTTTGTGCTGTTCGGCCAAATTCACCATCTGCGAGTGATTACTTTGTTGATTGGCCTCGATCTCGATCAATAAATCGGTCAACTCTCTCACGCCTTCCAGGCGGGCATTCGCTTCCTGTAGACGTTGTTGTTCGCTGATCATGGCTTCGATACGGGCACCGGCACCTTCGGCAAGTATCGCCAGATGATCGCGCAAGCGGCCGATCGCATCCGGATCGTCGGTATCCAGACCGGTCACCAAGAGCGTCACGTGCGGAAAATTAAACACCAAGCGATCACCGGCCTGATAAATCCGGCCCAACTTAGCCACGTAGGTAAGGATGGAGGCTTCGAGCGGCGTACAGATTGTTTCCGGACTAAAGTCGTATTCGTTGGCGGTATCGGTCAATTTCACCAAACCGTTTAGATCGTATTGCTGCAAAGTCTCGATTAACAAACTACCCAATTGCTGAAACGACACGCATTGAAACGATGAGCGTAAGAACTGCAATACCGTGCCGGTTTCGCCCAAACTGGACATAGCGGTAAATGCGGTTTTTTGTGCGTAAGACAGTTGCGATTGCAGTTGCCGTTTTTGCTGCTCGGCTTCGATGGCCAAATCGACCTTGCGCAGAAGCACGTCTTTTTTTGGCGTTTTTCGGAATAAAATCGTTACCGCCGGCATCGAACGCGGTCAGCAAAATCTCCAGATCGTCGTGGGCAGACACAAACATGACCTGCACATCGTCATTGCCGTCAGCGCGAATCTGCCGACATACCTCGATACCGCTGAGGCCCGGCATTTCAATATCCAACAAAATCAGATTGGGGGCCAAATCCATGGCGGCCAAACATTCCTCGCCATTGGCAAACTCGTGGAGTTGATAGCCATGCCCCTGCAATTGGTCGGTTATGACCAAACGCAACAGTGCATCGTCATCCACTACAAAAATACAGAACGGTTTTTCGGGCATGATATTTCCTGGGTTGCTGGATTTGCGGGTGAGGCGATAGCGTGTGCCAAATAAGCATAGCGGTCCGAGCCAAAATTGCCCGACCGCTTAGTTAAACCATCTTAACAGCCGCAGCGAACATTCATGCCGGCGGCCGGGCAGAACTGTGACGGCCGCATCGGTTGTGAGAATAAGCTTGTGATAAGGCGCCAAAAATACCTGATCACCAGCGGGATTAGCGTATACAAGCGCGAATCAGGCGCCGTGCGCATTGGCAATAGCCAACGCCGCCCAATCGAAGGCTGGGCCTATATCCCATTTATCGCTGCGAAAATTCACATGACTGGCGATACCGGAATAGCTCTGAAAAAAATCCAGATCGCGTTCAAATTGCTTGGCTTTGGGAGGCAAGGTTTTCGGTATGGAAAATCGCCCGCATAAATCGTTCAGCAACAAGCGAATCGCTTCTACCTGCTGCGCTGGAAAGGTAGCGAAATACTGCTCGCCCCGATAGCTGGTTTGCATATATTTATCGGTTTGGGCTTTGTCACAGTATTTAGTACCGAATAACTGGGTTTGGCCCCGACGCGGCGGCCACCAATTCAAGACCTCCGGATTATCCGCCGCCGGTCGCAATGGTCCGACATTGGCAATTTCTATCGCTATTGAGCGTTGATCCAGTCGGCCGCTAAATCCCGTCACCCCCAGATGATAAGCCCACTGCGTCGGATCGAACACTTCATAGACCGTGCCGTCGACATCGACCAGATAGGCTGCGGCAATATGTTGCGTATCGCCGATCCAGGTATCGAACGCCGACTTGGCTGACGAACCCGCCGTGAAGTGCAAAACAATCAGATCTTTTTTTGGCCTCTCGGTAAAAAACTGCCCAGCCGGCAAACGGAATCGGGAGCGATTGATCTGCAAACCGGCAACCGCAGCGGCAGCTTGGTCACGGAGCAGCATAGTATCGGTACTCGCCTCGTCTTCGTTCGGCGTTAGCAATACCCGCGGATTGGGCCGATCTGTGGCCCCCGCCCAGAAAAAACAATTGTCTTTATCCTGATACCAATAGCCGTTGCCGGATACCACATCACCTGCCGTAAAGCTGACGACCTCGACTTTACTGCCGGCATCCAAGACGCGCAGCACCGGTGCACTGACAGATGCGCGACTGCGGAGATTTACTTTACTCAGCAAGCCGATTGGCTTGCCGGCCACCAAATCGGCTGCCGGATCGGGCAACGCAGTGGCAATCAGCTTGGCAATATCGACACGCGCACCGGGGCAGTTTACCGAGGCACGAATCGCGCTATGCGACAACACATGATCCGCATCGACGCTAATCCGCCAGCGGTCGGCAATTTCCCTGATTAATTTCGAGCATGCCGCTAATTGCATGGCCGTAGGCGGGCCAAGCACCGACACTTCTAAGGCAACACCAATCGAGAAAAAATTGGGATTGGTGTTGGGCCGCTGCTTGATAAATTCGGCAGCCGGATTGACCACCAAACCGGCATGAAATGCCGTGTCGGCTTCCTGGACGTATTGATGAATCTCTCCATTGTTGCCGATGGCGTAATGCACAGACTGCAACGTGCCCGGCTTGTTGTAGCACATAGCGGCATTCGTCAAGCTGCCATCAGTCGTATGCAAAACTATAATTTCCGGTTTGAAGCCTGCCGGGCGGCCGGTCCGAAAATTACCCGGCGCGCAGCCTATCCATTGCTTTTCCATACGGCCTCCTCAGCCCTGCGCCTTCAGATCGCCACGTTCGCCGTGTAACGGATTGGATGCCGGCAAAGTGCCGGGGGTTTGAGGTTCGCCGCCCGCAGTCTGCGTGGTTTGGCGGATTGCTTTCTGCTCATCATCCTTGCGGGCAAGGCCGGAGCGCAATTGCACCAGCTTACTCAATGCGTTATACCAAAACGGCCCGCCCAGACTCAGTAGAAAAATCGACAAAATCAAACCGGGAATACTCACCAGCTTCCAATGCTTACACCAAGCATCCCGGTCAACCGGCAAACTGATCAAGCCCTGTTGAGCTAGAAAATTCAGATAATACTTTTGCTTTTCCTGATCGATGCCTTCTTTGGCTGTAACAGTCTCGTCAGCCGAGGTCTCGGTATCCTGCTCTCCGCTAGCTTTGGCAGCGGCTGGTTCAACTGCATCCTTTAGTTGCGGATCTTCGGTTAGCGAAGGGGCCAATGCCACAAAAGTCGCGCGCATTTGCTCGTCCATAGACAGCCGATTGATCAAATACACGGTGTCCAACTGCAACGCAATCGCTACCAGGGCGGCGCTGATCACGCTGACTACGCGGGTGGTGGCGGTAAATCTGACGCTGACCCGGTCAAGCAAATGGTCGAAATTCAAACAAATTTTCGCCAGAAAATCGCTGGATGCTTCTTGTAGCAAGGCATTAGCCTCACGCACGTCGTGCGCCAGTTCCGGGTTGGATTTTTCAAATTCCAGCGCTAGCATCCGCGCGTTTTTCAAGGTAGAGGCCGGATCTTCGATACCATTGTCGTGCAGCACGGATTTCAACTTGTCCAGCAGATCGATTTGTCCGGCGACGATTTTCTCCAACTGCTGAAACTGTTGTTTTTTGGTTTCGGCCTTTTCTTTTTTGATCTTGGCAAGCAAAGCTTCAATATCCAGGCGCTTAAAAAACAGCGGATATTCCAGGAGTTTGCTCTCCAGGGCCTCCGTGGCTTGGCCAACATTGATGGCTTTATTGGCTAGCCTGACTTTGATCTGTTCAAATTCCGTTTTGATCGACACATCGTAGCCAGCCGCTAAATCCAGCAAAATCTTGATAAATTCTTCGCGATGGATCACTTCGCCGAACTGAAAAAATTGCAACCACGCCGGCAGTCGGCAGCGACAGCGGCCGCCGATAGTCCGTTGCGTCAGGGTTAAGGCGGCGATGGCCTCGGCCTCGGTTCTGGAAAACCTTGCATCCAGCAACTCCAGCAAGTCGGCCAAACCAGTGCGTAGATTGCGGCCGCGGCTGGCCAGTAAATTAAGTATTCCTTGGCTAATCAACGTCACCGCCATGCTGACGATCAACATCACCACCGACAAACCCAGTAACACGTCGAGTGACTTCAACATTATTCTTCTCCTTTGGAAGGCCGTTGCGGCCGAATGAATCTAACATTCCCGCAAAGGCGGCGTCCAGGATTTTGGTTTTTAGCGCTTCCCGCCGCGACACAAACTCAAATGCCAGTCTAAACAGCCAAACGCTCCATCAAATAACACAAACAGTCCTGGCGGATGACTCGTTCGTCCAGCGTTAGCATGGACGGCATTGTTTGCCGCGTGACTTGCACTTGGCCATCCGTAACAGTCAGGAATTGCTCCGTAACCGGCTTACCGTCGTTGTCTTTGGCAATCAAGGGCATCCTGGCGCAGTCGGTTGTGCCCAACACCTTACCGGCCGGAATCTCCGTGAAATTCAGACTTTCCAATTCCGGATCAAGAAGCAGATCGGCCGTGGCATCGCTAAAGCTATAACTGACATCTTCAGCAACAGTCACTTGCGCGACGGTGTGATAAATATCCACATCCTGCTTCGCAATCGGCTGGGCCGGAAATTCATGCAAGTGCAAGCAACTGTCCAGAAATTGAAAAGCATGTTCGGTACCGTGCGGCTGGCCGGGACGGCCGCATTCCAAAGTCACCGCCGGGCAAAACTCGGCAAAGGCGCTGGACTGCGTGCCCTTGGGATGGGTGAAATACACCAGCAAGCGGCCAAACAGCGCGCCGAGATGCAGAAAATCCTTACCCAATTTATTGATGCAGGCGTAATGCGGATTCAAGCCGGTATTGTTATGTACATCCACGCTGGCAAACACCTTGCGTTCGCGCATGATCTGGCAAATCTGCGCTGCCCAAACCGCTTCCGGCGACTCTGGTAAGGCTGTGCCGGGCCAGATGCGGTTGAAATCCGGCTGGCCATCCAGCCGTCTTAAATTGAAACGCGCCGCCTGGGTATTACCGAAAAACAAGGTCAATCCGCGCGGCAAGCTTTGGCCGTGATATTTTTGCAGCAGCTTTTGTACGGCCAGAAAACCGGTGGATTCGTTGCCGTGCAACAGCACCGAGACGAATAACGTTTCCGGGCGTTTGCCGGGGAGGTGGAAAAGCGTGGGCTCGGTGATTAGGGTGTGTAGGTTATTAACCGAAATATCCAGCAAACCGTTTGGCAGGCTGTCGAATTGTTTGGGGATGCAATTGGCGCGTGAAATCTGTGGCATAACGAATTTAACTGATTTGCTTGGAGCGATTCTATCGTTATTTTCAGGCTGACATAAATGAAACCGGGAAAACCACCTACACTTACCCGGCCACAGCATTATTAACCCGGCCCTATTTATCTCTGGTGCCCCGTTAAGGCTGAGCTCATCGAAGCCCGAGGTGGCTGACCCTTCGTTAAACTCAGTACCCTCAGGGCAAAGGCGAATGGCATTTCCGATCTACGCATCCGCTAAATTTCACTAAATTTACATCCCGAGGTCCTTATGGATAAAGACAATACAGACAAGACCACCTATGCGCCGTTCATTCTTCTGGACTCGGGAGAATACCGGTCTCTAATACTTTCCGACCAGGATATGGTTGAGAAATTGCATGTATTCGAAGAGCGGGCTGACGAAGGCTGGAATGGCAACGGTTACGACTGGAACTCAATTGCTCAAGTCATACTATTCGAACAACTGCCCGATTTACAAGATGAGCTCGATTTCGATCCGGAGGCGGGAATGTTTTCCGCACAAGGATCACGTTCCGCGCTGGAACGTCTCGGAAAAGCAATGTCATTGGCCTTTAACAACGAAGAGGTACTTCGAGATCTGCTGTCACGGGCTGAACTTGATTGATCGGTTGGCGTAGAACATTTGTTTATCATTCCCACGCTCCAGCGTGGGAATGTAGCCCGCACCGCTCCAGCGGTGCACATCGGGACGCTGGAGCGTCGTGCAACCCTGTTCCCACGCCGGAGCGTGGGAACAATGATGTTGTGCTTATTCATATCCCCCACCCGGCAACCGCTTCCTCGCTCCGCTGCCGCTGCAAATAAACCCGCGTCAGTTCCGCAAATTCGCCCGGATTTTCCTTGATAAACCGCCGCTGCCAGTGGCTGCCGGTCTGTTGATTGGCTAGGCGCTGGCGAATCACATCCAGATAATTCTCACAATCAGCAGTGCAGATGCCCAACGCCTGCAAGCCCTGAACGGCACGCGGCACTAGCTCCTGCTCGATCAGCACCGCCAACCGTAGTTTATGTTCACCAAACCAGACGACATGACTATCCAAACCGTGCCGCGCCGCTTGATAAAAATTATCCTTGGCCTGGGCGAAGGATAACTCCGCCCCGCCCGCTTGCCATTCGTCGGCCAGATTTTTCACCAGTCCATAATAAAAGGCGGCGTTGGCAATCATGTCCAGTACGGTCGGCCCGGCGGCCGGCGTACGGTGTTCGATACGGATATGCGGCGTACCGTCGGCATCGAAACCCACCAGCGGCCGGTTCCAACGCCAGATCGTGCCGTTATGCAGGCGTAAGTGTTGAAACGCTTCCGGCGCATCGTCGAAATACTCCGGCAGCAGAACCGGAAAATGCTGCTGGTTTTCTACAAAGCATTCCAGGATCGAATGCCGGGCAAAATCGGAGCCAAAACTGACCCGGTGCAAGGGCCCGTCGGCGGCCCCGGCATAGCCGCCGGTGGCAATGGCCTGTTCGAACAAGGGAATACGGGTTTCCGCCCAGAGATCCTTACCAAACAAAAACGGCGCGTTGGCAGCCAACGCCACCATCGCCGCCGAAGCGATGATAGCCGCGTTATACACATGATGAGCGATGCTAAGCGGGCATTGGATATGCAATTGAAACGAGGTGGTGGCGGCTTCCAGCATCACATCGTGATGCTCTATTTTCAGATGCTCATGCCCGCATATATCCAGCACAATCGGCCGGCCTCGGCAGCGCAAAATCTGTTGATTCAAGGCCCGATAACGATTCATGTCCGACATATTGCCCAGATGCAGATCGCTTTGCTGCAAGGTCGGCAAGGTGCCTATCGCCAATAAATGCAAATCCAGTTGCCGGGCGTGCTGTTCAGCTTGCTGCCAGGTGTTTTGCAAATCCTGATGCATGCGGCTGAAAACTTCGCCGGTCAACGCCAGCGGCGGCGTGTTCAGTTCGATATTGAATTTGGCCAATTCCGGACCGGCCATAGGGTGGGCAAAAGAGTGCAGATAGTCCTGATTCATCGGTGCCGGCCGCATGTAGTCGTCCAGCAGCCAAGCTTCGATTTCAAAACCAGCCACCGGCTCGGCTTCCGAACAGGCGCGGCTGTTAATCAGCCGGCCCAGCAGTTCGGTTTCTGCAGATAGGCGCTTGCGGAAACGCTGAAAGTCGGCATCTTGATAGATTGCGGCATGAATTTCTTGACCCATGACATTTGCGCTCTTAGTCCGGCGGAACAGCAGGGAATAGTAAGACCATTGCAGCTAAAGCACGAATTTAATCCATTTATGCGAATTACATATCTGCCGTTATCTGGCTGATTAAATATCGGTAACAGCAATCCTTAACCACCGCTCCAACACCTTACAAACATAGGTTTGTTCGTCGTCATTTAACTCTCTACCCTGCGGAATTTTATGCCATTTTTCCAGGCATCCCCGACAGCAGCAGGCGGTGGCGTGTTGCGCGACGAATACCGGATGGCCGCGAAACGGGGTTTGTTTGCCGTCATTGCGCGGCTCGGCGGCGGCCAGGCGCTTTTCGACAAAGTCCCTGGCGTGGCTCAATACCGTTTCCATGCCTTTGCTCTTTAGATAATCCCGGTCTTTGGCATTCAAACGAAACTGGCTGCGGAATCTGGATTTAGCCAAACCGGCAAATAGTTCGTCCAAATCCCGCACGGTTTTTCGCTATCTCAACACGCCAGCGGAGGGCGTGTAACTGTCCAATACATGGATGTAATTGGCACGCTCATACGCGCTAGGGTCTATGGCGTGCTGTTGACTGACGCTGCCTTTTAACTGACTGATGGAATCGTATTCGTGTTCGATCAGCCATTGTTCCAGTTCCGCGCGGATTTCGCTGAGTTTGCCCACACCTTGCGCCAACAATACACTGCACAGATGCACCACGTCCGCGCCCGCCAGCAAGGCTTTGATCACATCCGCGCTGTGGTGAAAACCGCCGGTGACCGCCAAGGACAATTTCACGCGACCATATAGCAAGGCCGTCCAGCGGATACGCAACAAGGCTTCGGCTTGCGTGGACAATTGAAGTTTCGGCACCACTTCCAGCGTTTCCAAATCAATATCCGGTTGATAGAACCGGTTGAATATCGCAATACCATCGGCACCGGCAGCTTCCAGGCGTTGGGCAAAATGAATCGGCGAGCTGAATTGCGGACCGAGCTTTAGGGTCAGCGGCACACTCACCCGGCTTTTTAATTCCCGCAGAATATCCAGATAGCGGTTTTCGACCGTTTCGCTGCTTTCGTCGGCATTGGCCGCCAGGTGGTAGATATTCAACTCCAGGGCGTCGGCCCCGGCTTGCTGCAAGGCTTGGCCGTATTCGATCCAACCACCCTGGGAAATACCATTCAGGCTGGCGATCACCGGAATATGCAAACTGCTTTTCAAGCGTTGCAGATGTTCCAGATATTGTTCCTGGTAAGTCAAAATCTGCTCAGGCACCGGATGAAAGGAATCGGCCTCGCCATAGCCGATGCCTTGCCCGAAAAAAAACCGCTCCATCTGTTGCTGTTCGGCTTCGATTTTTTCTTCAAACAAGGAAGACATGACAATGGCCGCTGCGCCGGCATCTTCCAGCCGACGCGCACTGTCCAAGTCCTTGCTCAGCGGTGATGCCGACGGTACTAGAGGATGCGCCAGTTTCAGGCCCAAATAATTTGTTGTTAAATCAACCATGTTGGCTCTCCTGGGCAAGATCGGCTTTCAGTGCCGCTTTGGCAGCGGCGACGCTGGTGGCATCGCTCCATTCCAGCGCGGCCAGTTGTTGGTAGTAACGATAGCGGTTTTTCACGTCTTGTTGCGCCTGTTTCAAGAACGCCTCGGCGTGGTCGGGATGACTCTGCCAGAGCATGCTGAAGCGGGTTTCGCTCATCACAAACTCGCGTAGAGGCACCGACGGTTCCGCGGAATCCAGTTGCATCGGATTCTTACCTTGCTGGATGCGGCCGGGATTGAATCTGAACAAGGGCCAGTGTCCGCTTTTCACTGCCAGGTTTTGTTGGCGATGATTGTTGGACAAATCAACGCCGTGCGCGATACAAGGCGCATAAGCGATGATGATGGACGGCCCATCGTGAGCTTCCGCTTCCAGGAAGGCGTTCAGGGTTTGCGTGTCCTTGCCGGCATAAGCCACATGGGCGACGTAAACGTTGCCGTAATCCATCGCCAGCAGCGCCAAGTCTTTTTTCGCGGTGGCCTTGCCGCCTGCCGCGAACTTGGCCACCGCGCCCAGCGGCGTGGATTTGGAGGTCTGGCCCCCGGTGTTGGAATACACTTCGGTATCCAAAACCAGGATATTGACGTTGCGACCGCTGGCCAACACATGATCCAGACCGCCGTAGCCAATATCATAGGCCCAGCCGTCGCCACCGATGATCCAGACGCTTTTCTTGCACAGATAATCCGCCAGCGGCAACAAGGCTTGCGCGGCAAGTTGCTTTAGCGAGGGTAAATGCTGTTTCAATTCCGCGACACGTTGGCGTTGTTCGTAAAGGCCGGCTTCATCGGATTGGTCGGCTTGTAAAATGGCATCAACCAGTTCGCCACCCAAAGTTTCTCGTAACGACACTAGCAATTCGGCCGCATGTTCGGCTTGCTTATCTATAGCCACTCGCATGCCTAAACCGAACTCGGCATTGTCTTCGAACAATGAATTGTTCCAGGCCGGCCCCCTGCCCTCGGAGTTTTTAGTCCAAGGCGTGGTCGGCAGATTGCCGCCGTAAATGGACGAACAGCCGGTAGCATTGGCTACCACCATGCGGTCGCCGAAGAGCTGAGAGGCCAATTTCACGTACGGGGTTTCGCCGCAACCGACACAAGCGCCAGAGAATTCGAATAAAGGCTGCAACACCATAGAACCCTTGATGGTATTGGTTTTCAGCAGCCTACGGTCGTATTCCGGCAAGGACAAGAAATAATCCCAATTTTGGCTTTCCGGCTCGCGTAGCGGCGCTTGCGGGCGCATGTTCAAGGCCTTGCGGCTGGCGTTGGATTTATCGCGAATCGGGCAAATATCCACACAAAGCCCACAACCGGTGCAATCTTCCGGCGCCACCTGATAACTAATGGATAAACCGGCCGGAAAATCTTTACCCAACATCGCCGCGTGTTTGAAAGTCTCCGGCGCATTGCTCAAGGCTTCGTTAGGCACAATTTTGCTGCGAATCGCCGCGTGCGGACAAACCATCGGACATTTGCCGCATTGGGTACACAAATCGGTTTCCCAAACCGGAATCTCCAACGCCAGATTACGTTTTTCGTAGGCCGCCGTGCCGGTCGGAAAGGTGCCATCGGCCGGCATCGCGCTGACCGGCAAGGCATCGCCCCGGCCGGCGATAATTTCGCCGGTGACGCGGCGGATAAATTCCGGCGCGCTATCCGCTATCAATCCGGCAATATCAAAACCGCTATCGGCCCGCTTAGGCAAAGGCACATGGCGCAAACCGGCCAGCGTTTCGTCTATAGCTTTGAAGTTTAAATCAACGATACGTTGGCCTTTTTTGCCGTAGGTTTTTTGCACGGCGTGTTTAATAGCCGCAATGGCTTGCTCTTGCGGCAACACCCCGGAAATCGCGAAAAAACAAGTCTGCATGATGGTGTTGATGCGTTTGCCCATGCCCGATTTTTCCGCGACCGCGTTGCCGTCTATCAGATAAAACCCAATTTTCTTATCCAACATTTGCTGCTGCATCTTGCGCGGCAGAGTTGCCCAGACTTCATCGACCGACGCCGGGCTATTCAACAGAAACACCGCCTTGTCGGCGGCGTTGGCCAGCATATCGTAGCGTTCCAGAAACACGGTTTGGTGGCAGCCGATGAATTGCGCGTCGTTTTCGCCGATCAAATACGTGGAGCGTATCGGCTTTGGCCCGAAGCGCAGATGCGAAACGGTAACCGCGCCGGATTTTTTCGAGTCGTAAACGAAATAGCCCTGGGCGTATAAATCGGTTTCTTCGCCGATGATTTTGATGGTGTTTTTATTGGCGCCTACCGTGCCGTCACTGCCCAAACCGTAAAACATGGCTTGAAAGGTTTGATCGTGGGTATCGGTGCGGTAAGCCGCGTCCCAATTCAGGCTGGTGTGGCTGACATCGTCGTGAATCCCGACCGTGAAGTGGTTCTTCGGTTTCGCATTTTTCAGTTCGTCGTAAACCGCCTTAATCATGCCCGGCGTGAATTCCTTGGACGACAAGCCATAACGGCCACCCACTACTTTGGGCAGGCTGGTAAATTTTTCGCCATCGCTGAAGGCTTGGGCCACGGCGGCCAATACATCTTTGTATAAAGGCTCGCCGTCGGCACCGGGCTCCTTGGTGCGATCCAAAACTGCGATTTTTTGGCAACTGGCCGGCAAGGCGTCGATCAAATGCTGCGGTGAAAACGGCCGGAACAAACGCACTTTCAACAAGCCCACCGCTTCGCCCTGGCGATTCAGATATTCCAAGGTTTCTTCCACCGCTTCGGCGCCGGACCCCATAATCACGATTACTCGCTCGGCTTGCGGCGACCCGACGTATTCGAACAAGCGGTATTGACGGCCAGTCAAACCGGCTAGCCGGTCCATGGTTTGTTGGGCAATCTCCGGCAACGCGGCGTAGTAAGGATTAACCGATTCCCGGCCCTGGAAATACACGTCCGGGTTTTGCGCGGTACCACGCAGCACCGGCTTATCCGGCGTTAAGGCCCGGCCGCGATGCTGGCTAACCCAGTTGTCGTCGATCATCGCCCGGATGACGCTATCGTCGATCTCGACAATTTTGGCAACCTCGTGTGAGGTGCGGAAACCGTCGAAAAAATGCATGAACGGGATGCGGCTTTGCAAAGCCACGGCATGCGCTACCAGCGCCAAATCCTGCACTTCTTGTGGCGAGTTGGAGCACAACATCGCGTACCCGGTCATCCGCGCCGCCATCACGTCGCTGTGGTCGCCAAAAATAGACAAGCCCTGGCAAGCCAGCGAGCGGGCGGCGATATGAAACACGGTCGGGCTCAGTTCGCCGGCGATTTTGTACATATTCGGCAGCATCAACAACAGGCCTTGCGAGGCAGTGAAGGTGGTGGCCAAGGTACCGGCTTGCAGCGCACCATGAATGGTACCAGCTGCGCCGGCCTCGCTTTGCAGTTCGACTACATGAGGTACAGTACCCCAGAGATTGGGTTGATCGCGGGAGGCCCATTCGTCGGCCCATTCACCCATCGCCGAGGACGGGGTAATGGGGTAAATTGCGATCACTTCATTGAGTTTATAAGCAATACTGGCCGCAGCCTGATTGCCGTCTATGGTGAGGGTTTGCTTTTGCATGGGATAACCTTTTCAGGAAACAAAACGGGGGGCCGTCGGGCAAAGCCGACGGCTTTTTTATGATGCTCTAAGCATAGTCAAAAATTGCCTGACTAATTTTTAGTCAATTTAAAGATGTCCCAAATAGGACGGGCGATTGGCTGGTTTGCTCACGATTTGATCACAAGTTTATCCACAACTTCTGTGTATAACTGTACTTTTGGACAATGGCTGCCACCGAAAACAATAGCCTAAACCCCATGGACTCAAGCTGATTATTCCTCCCCCAACGGCTTATCCGCCGTCTAACATTTGCAAACCTTGCGTTTATTCAGCCCAGTCGTCGCGCAGTACGATAGGCATCACTTTATCTTCGACTGCAATCACGGCCTTATTCAACACTACCAATTGTTTATCCTCGACAAACTGCACACCCAACATATAAAAAATCGGCCCCCAAAACGGGTTGATCATCAAGCCACCGAGTATGCTTTTCGCGCTGCGTTTCAAATTTTTTAACGGGTTAAAAGCGACAGCCAGTGTTTGCTGGGGATGCTCGGCGAATACGTCGGTGATCGGCTTAAAAGTCTGTTTATCCCGGCTTTCCAGTTCATCCAAGGCAACCGAGAGCTTGCGAGCCATTTTGTAAAAATGCAGACGCGCCGCAGTCGCCGATACCGCGAAGGCAATCGCCATCAGCGGCAACAGAATACTGGGCGGCAACAAGGGAGCGAAAGCCGGCGCCAGCAATACCAAGCCATATCCCAACATGACGGTATCTTCCCCGCGCTCGACATCGCGGTCCAGATTTTTAACGATAGCAACCACTTGATTGCCGGACTGATCCAAATAACCTTTGTCTTGAGCCATATTCGTCTCCTTCAGGTTGAATGTGCAGGGTCTTGATTAGATGCCTGCGGTTAAAAAAAGTCAACTGCCAAACCGATACCAAATTGCATGCGCTACGGCCCGCCAACGCCCCACTTTGCTTGCAGATAATCGCGGCGCGTATCGAAAATACGCTGCAACTTATCGCCGATAAAGCCATGCAACAACTGACCCAACCAGCCGAAGGGCATCGTATAAAACACGATGTCTTCCAATACGATGCCGTCCTCGCAAGGTCTTAGGCAAACTTCATGGCTCCAGAATCCAAATGGGCCGACGGCTTGTTGATAGACAAACCTATTCGGCTTATCGCAGTGGCTGACTTCCGAAAGCCAAGACATGGGCACACCCAAAACCGCTTTCATCCGATAACGGATCAATAAGCCGGGGTAAATATCCTCGGGGACCGGCGAAGTAATATCGACATGAAAAAACTCCGGCGTAATTTGATTTAAATAGTGCGGAGACGAGAAGAAAGCCCAAGCCTGCTGCTGGCTGAGCGCCAAGCGTTGCTGGCGGTGGATGTGGTAAATTTTCATGATACTGGCGGACGACGATGCTGAGTTACTGCGATAGCCAGCAATCTACCGTAAAAAAATTTTTGCGGTAGTGCAGCTTATGCACCGCAATCACGCGGATACGAGAGTCCGGACATCAGAACACTCGGAGGTGAGGCAAGATCCGGGTAAACCCAAACAAACCGAAGATTATAGCGTCGTGCCGCTTTCTGCCTTGATTTCAGCAATTAAATCGCCGAGGTTTTCGCGTTGTCTCAGCACGAAATTTCGGCTTTCCACGGCGGTGCGACTACCCAGCATGATGATGTCCTTGCGATGTTTATGCGCCAGATAGCCGGCCAGCAAACCACCGGAGAATAAGGCAAGCGGATGGCGGATCATTGCACGGGTGATGCTTTTGCTGGCGTGCGTCAACCCGGAAATCACGATACCCATCACCACACCTTTGACCAAAATCTCGCCATTGGTCGGCGGTGCCATTCTGCCTTTCTTGCCTTTGCGCGCCGGCGATTTCTTAACTTTCTCGGTAACCGCCTGGTTTACTATTTTTGCTTGCGTCATATCCCTGTCTCCCAAAAAACCACACTCCGGATAACAGCATAATCCAAAACCGCTAAAACTGAACCCTATTAACCGCCGCCGGCATTATTTACCGCTTTACTGACCAATTGTTGTTTAGCGCCCGGATTAGCGGCTTTGCTTAGAGCGGTTTGCAACAATTGATCTTGACCGTAAATATCCGGGTAAAAGCGCGGTTTATCGTCAAGGCCCACAAACACAGTGGTATAAAAAAACAATACGGGTATCGATTTTTTCAGCGTGACCCGCTGGGTTTTAGGCCCGGCCATAGCTTGCTGTATCGTTTGTTGGTCCCATTCGGCTTGGTCGCCCAGCACAAATTCCGCCAGCTTTTCAGCCTCCGCCACTCTAACGCAGCCGTGACTGAGATCGCGGCGATCACGATTAAACGCTGCTTTGCCCGGCGTATCGTGCAAATACACATCGGCTTTGTTCGGAAAAATAAATTTCACCCGTCCCAAGGGGTTGCTGCTGCCGGGTCGCTGCCTGGCGCGGACCCGCCCGCTCTTGATTTCGTCGACGATGCTGTCCTGATTTTCCTCTTCATCGTCGTCGGCGTCACGTCCCACCAACTCTATATCCTGATTCGCCAGAAACTCTTCATCGCTCACTAGCTTGGGCAGCATTTCCTTGTCCATAATGCTTTTCGGGATATTCCAATACGGCATGAATTCCAGATATTTCATGTCCTCCCAGAGTACCGGCGTCTGATTTTGCTCGGCTTTGCCGACGATGACTTTCATCGTCAAAGGCTGTTGATCGTCGCGAGAATTGAAAGCCCATAACTGAAACGCCGGAATATTCACAAATATCCTCGGCCCTTCCGGCAACTCCGGCATCCAACGCAAACGCTCCATGGCTAATTCAAGCATCGCAATTTTTTCGGCCGGCGTTTGATTCAATAAGGCCAGGGTTTGCTTACCGATCACCCCATCGGCTTTTAAGCCTTGTTGCTGCTGTAAGCGTTGCACTGCTTCCGTCGCGGCCGCATCGTAAAGTGTTTCCGTGTTGCCGGCACCGACAACGTCTTCCGCTTTCAACACACCCAACTCCAACAGACGCCGGCGTAACTCGGGCAATTGCGCGTCTTGCTCGCCTGGGCGCAACGATTTCGCCAAAAGTAGTTTTGGCTTCTGCGCCCCAGTATTTTGCTGGCGATAAGCCGCCAACAAAGTCTTTAACTGCTGATATTGCTTGAGTTTTGGCGCCAGCGCCGCCGGCAGTTCGGCAAGGGATTGTTGTTGAATATGTTGGTTCAGCGATACCGCCACCTCGCTTGCCGATTTGGCGGCAAACTGTGGGGGATAATTGAAGTCGCGCGGATCAACCCGGCCAATATGCAGATCATGCGCGTAATGCACCAATGCTATCGACAAAGCCACGTCGTAAGAGACCAACTGCGTCGTTGCAGTGTGTGGCAGCGCAGCGGCTTGTTGTATGTAGCCGCGCAAACGCTCGACTTCGTAAACGTCCGGATTTAAACCATCGACTTTGGCATTGCTTAACAGACTCAAAGCGTCTTCGCGATTTTTCGCGGCCCGACCTTCGCCCAGCCAAATCAGCTGGTTGGCATTCATCTGATACAACTGCTTCAGAGCATCGCTATACTGCGAAAAATCCGCTTGCGCCAGTAAAGGCTGCTGTTTGCCGGCTAGTAACGATTGTATGGCTTGCCCTACGGAAGGCTCCGGGCTCTGGCTGCTGGCGGATTGCGAAAAAACATACAACAGCATCAGTACCGTCAGCAGATACGGTGGAAAATTGCGCCTGGTTGTTTGATTGGTGCGTGATACGGCTTGCTGGGTCATGATTTTTGCAAGTTCAAATTCGGACAAAGGTTGCCATATTGACAAAATACGGGCTCAAGTTCTAGTTTTGCCTTATGAAAAAGGCTTAATGCCATACAGTTCTCCGATCATTGCCGCACCCTAAAAAGTTTCGGCTAAAGTGATGTTGCTATCGGCAAAATACCGTGCAGGCTCAAGTTTCACAAGTTTGGATCAAGCTGTTCAGAACATGTCGATCAGCATGTACGCTAGCTAACAAAATAAGCTCAACCGCCTGTTTGTAAATGATTTTTGCCGATTTAGCAGATATCTGTATAAGAATTTACCGATTAACGGACAGGCGTATCGCGCTAGAATAGCCGCGTAAATTCTGTTTCAGCACCCATCCACGCCTATCGTTTTCATGCATCCCCATCCAGAACCTGAGCAAACCCCTAACGCCAGACAGCTGAATAGCGATTGCCGCTGCTCGTCGCTAAATCGCACAGCGCTACGTCGCGAACTGAACAAGCTGGACGGAAACGGCGATTTGTATCGGATGATTGCGGAGGAACGGCCGAATTTGTTTGCCGAGTCTGCGGTGTTTATCGATCAAGCTTGCCTGGATCAACAATTGGCAATCATCGCTGCACTGGAACGGGTGATTGCACTACCGGCGTATCAACAACAGGTACTTACATACGCACCGGACGCGGCGCGGTTTTTAGCCAAAGCCCATGGCGTATTTCTAGGCTACGACTTTCATTTGAGCGCTGACGGCCCAAAACTAATCGAAATCAATTCCAATGCCGGCGGCGCGATGATTAATGCATTATTGATTCGCGCGCAAAACAGCTGTTGCGAAATCGCCGGCAACCAGCAGCCTGGCTCACTTAAATTGCCTGGGCAGGATACTCGGCCAGCCGAAACCTTATTTATCGACATGTTTTACCGGGAGTGGCGCGCGGAGCGTGGCTTGGCGCCGCTGCGCAGCATTGCCATTGTCGATGAAGACCCAGAAAATCAATACTTGTGGCCGGAGTTTCTGTTGTTTAAACAGTTGTTCGAACAACATAAAATCAAAACCGTAGTCTGCGACCCCAGGGCCTTGCGCTATGACGACGGCGCACTTTGGCACGGTGATCTGCAAATCGATCTGGTTTATAACCGCTTGACCGACTTTGGCTTGGAATCGCTGGAATGCCGGACTTTACGGGAAGCCTATTTAGCTGGTGCGGCCGTGCTGACGCCGCACCCCAGAAATCATGCGCTGTATGCCGACAAAAGGAATCTGGTTTGGCTAAGCAACGACGAGTTTCTGCGTACAATCGGCGTCGATGAGCGCACCCGAATACTATTGCGAGAAGGTATTGCCAGCACGGTGCTGGTTGATGCGCAAAATGCCGATCAGTTCTGGGCCGAACGTAAGCAGCTGTTTTTCAAACCCGCCAGAGGCTATGGCAGTAAAGCGGCGTATCGCGGCGATAAATTGACCCGGCGCGTTTTCGAGGATATTTTGCAACACGATTATGTCGCGCAGACGCTGGTAAAACCCAGCGAACGGCATCTGGATGCCGGCGAGTTAAAACTGGATTTGCGCCACTATGTCTATCAAGGCCAAACCCAATTGCTCTGCGCCCGCCTCTACCAAGGCCAAACCACCAACTTTCGCACGCCGGGCGGCGGTTTCGCGCAGGTGGTGGTAGTGCCATAACGCACAGGAAAAGAGATGGAACCCGGCAAAGCACTAATCGTTATCGGCGCGGCCATCCTGGTGATCGGCTTGATTCTTAATTATGCCCCATGGTTGCTGAATTGGTTCGGCAAGCTGCCTGGGGACATTCGGATTCAGAATAAAAACAGCTTCGTGTTTATACCGATTACATCGATGATTGTGGCCAGCGTGCTGATCACGTTACTGGCCAATTTATTTTTCAGAAAATAAGCTTTCGCACAGCGAGAAAAAATCATGAGCAAACTGGTGATATACAACCACGGCAAGGACAGTATTCCCTGGGGCAAAAAAACCCTTGGCATTGGCGGAGGTCGCCAAACGGCAAGGGTTTGAATTTATCAGCCCGGATTATCAAGCCAGCAACGATCCGGACTGGCGGGTACAACAGCTGTTAGCGCTGGATGTATCGGGACATGAAACGATAGTGCTGGTGGGCTCCAGCATGGGTGCTTATGTTTCGACCGTCGCGGCGGAAATCATCAAGCCGAAGGGCTTGTTTTTGATCGCGCCGGCATTCTATTTGCCGGGCTACGCGCGGACCGAGTTTAAACCAACAACAGCCAATATCGAGGTATTTCACGGCTGGGAAGATGATGTGGTACCACCGGAAAACGCCTGGCGCTTCTGCCGCGAACATCGCGCGCGTCTGCATATATTGGATGCCGACCACCGCTTATTAAGCATATTGCCGATAATGGCGACTGCTTTCTCGCGATTTCTCGGCGATTGCGCCGCTTAATATCCAGGGAAAATCCAATGAGCGATTACAAAAAATACCATTGCCAGGAATGCGAACACATTTACGACGAAGCCAAGGGCGATCCGGATAGCGGCATTGCGCCCGGCACCCGCTGGGAGGACATCCCCGACGACTGGGACTGTCCGATTTGCGGCGCGCCGAAAAGTTTTTTCAAGTTACTGGAATATTGAGCGCTCCGATCAGGCAATCTCAGTACATACCGTTACCGAGCAAAGCCCCGGCGGCGGCACCAATGCCGGCGGCTATCGGGTCGCCATTTCCGAGCTGATAGCCCATTGCACTACCGACCATCCCACCTAACAAGCCCTGCGGCGAACGCTGGTCGTAGCCGTAATAAGCCGGTGGCGGTGGTGGCGCGTAATACCGAGGAGCCGGCACATATTCAACGACCGGGGCGGGTTGATAATAAACCACTTCTTCCCGGTACATCGGCCGATAATGCCCGTGATGATGGTGGCCATGATGATGCCCCCAATGCTCATGGTCGGCCAACGCAGCAGACGAAACCAATAAACCCAAAACGATGACTGTTGTTGTTTTTAACATCGCAAACCTCCTGTTAAACAATTATTTGCTTGCGATAAAGTTTGCCGTCCGTAGCTTAATTTTTGCTTATTGGCGATACAAACAGCAGCGCTGTTTTGGCGGCTATCAACGATTCTTTTGCTCCACCCGCTTCAACAAGCCAAATAAATCGCTATTGGTAGACAATACTATGGTGGCGTCGCCGTCTATCACTTTGCGATAGGTTTCCATGCTCTTCAAGAACTTGTAAAACTCGGCGGACTCGGACTTTTGCCCGTATGCCTTAGCGTAAATTTCCGTGGCCTTGGCATCCGCTTCCCCTTGAATTTCTTGCACGCGCTTGTAAGCCGTCGATTCGATTTCGTTAAGATCCCGGTCCCGATTACCGTTAATTCTGGCCGCCTCGCCTTCGCCTTCCGAGCGGAAGCGCTGGGCAATTTGCAAGCGTTCGCTGATCATCCGTTGATGGATACGCTCCAACACTTGATGGTTGTAATTAATGCGTTTGAAACGTACATCCAGCAGCTCGATACCAAACTCCGCCAATTTCGGCGCGGCCGCATCGAATACGTCTTTTTCGATTGCCGCCCGGCCCACCCGAATCGGCCGCAGCACCCCTATGGTGCCTTCGCCGGTCAACGGCCCCAAACTTTCGTCTTGCAAGGGTTTGCGATCCTTATCCGAACGCACCACTTCGATCAATTCATGGCGGGCAATCGCCGTGCGGGTCTCGCTACCCAAAATATCTTCCAAACGCGATTGCGCGCTGCGTTCGTCGCGCAAGCGCAAGTAATATTGCATGGGCTGGGTGATGCGCCAGCGGGCGAAGGTATCGACCTGTACATAGGTCTTATCTTTGGTGGACATTTCCACCATCGGCCCATCCCAGGCCAGGTAACGCTTATCGAAGCTATTGATCTGCTGGGTAAACGGGATCTTGAAATGCAAACCAGGGCTGGTAATCGGCTCGCCGACCGGTTTGCCGAACTGGGTGATGATGACTTGCTCGGTTTGATCAACGGTAAACACCGATTGCCATAGCAAAAACCCCGAAACAACGATTAACAGCCAGTTTCTTATCGATAAATTCATTTCACTACTCCCGCTGCCTGACCGGGAAACGGCAACATCGGCAATATTTGCTGCACCGTGTCATCGACAATAATTTGCTGGCTGGCTTGCGGCAACACCTCGCCCATGGTTTCCAGATAAATCCGCGCGCGGGTCACGTCCGGCGCTTTTAGATATTGCTCCAACACCTGATTGAAAGCGGTGACATCCCCTTCCGCTTCGTTAATTCGTTTAAAACGATAACCTTCCGCCGCGCGAACTTTCTGATCCGCTTCACCACGTGCACGCGGCACGGCTTTGTTATATTCGCCATTAGCCAAATTGATGACATTCTCTCTATCTTGCTGAGCACGATTCACTTCATTGAACGAGGGCTGTACCGGCTCGGGTGGATTCACATTTTTCAGTTGTACCTGGTTAATTGACACCCCCAATTGATAGCGCTCGGCTAAAAGGCGCGCACGTGCCAATACGGTTTCCTCTATTTCTTGCCGGCCGATGGTGATGATTTCATCGACAGTGCGATCACCAACCACTTCGCGCATCACGGCTTCGGAAATATCCCGCAAAGTCACACCGGGGTCGCGGACCACAAATAGATATTTTTCCGGATCGGTGATCCGGTATTGCACGATCCACTCGACCAGCGCCGAGTTCAGATCGCCGGTGACCATAGACTTTTCCAAAGCCGGCTCGTCACTGATTTGATCCGGGTTGGTGAAGCCTGCCGTGGCAAAGCCAAACTCCAGCTTCTGCTGACGCTGAGTCGGCACGGTGATGACGCTATCCACGCCAAATGGCAGTTTGGCATGCAAACCGGACGGAACTTTTTCGATGTATTCGCCAAAGCGCAACACAATCCCCTCTGACTCGGCGGGAATGGTATAAAACGACATGCTCGCGCCGACCAGCACCGTGATGAGAATCAGAACCGCCAAGGGCGAAATCGGCAGCGAATCGGGCAGATTTTTAAAAAGGGGATTGACGTCGTTCAAGGGCTGACTCCGTTAAGTCGGCGAAAAATCAAGATGCAAGGCAAGGCATTGCCGGTCACCAGCACCGCCGAATTTAGTAAACAAGCATGGACCCGCTCCACCCTTTCGTCAATTTGTATGCTATTCAAATCGCTATGGTGGACTCGATAACACTTTGCCGCAAAAACAGCTCAAACTGGTCACTGGGCATCGGCTTAGCGAATAAATAGCCTTGAATTTCCTGACAGCCCTGTTCGCGCAAAAACTCCCGTTGTTCAACCGTTTCCACACCTTCGGCTATGGTCCGCAAACCCAGGCTGGCGGCCAAACTAATCACCGCATTGACGATGGCTTTATCTTCCGAATCAGTACTGATGTCGCGGACGAAAGATTGGTCAATCTTTAATTTGTATACTTTAAATTTCTTCAAATAACTCAGCGACGAATAACCGGTACCAAAGTCGTCGATAGACATGCGTATCCCGCGATCATGCAGATTATTCATCACCGCTATAGCCGCTTCTGGATTCTGCATCGACACCCCTTCGGTCAATTCCAACTCCAAATACTCAGGCGGCAAGCCTTCCTCTTCTAGTATGCGCGAAACCAAATCCGGCAAGGCCGGATGACTAAATTGAGCAGCCGAGAGATTGACCGCCATGATCAAAGGCCCCAACAACCCCTGATCAAGGCAGGTTTTCGCTTGCCGCACCGCCGTTTGCAATACCCACTCACCGATAGGCAAAATCAGTCCGCTATCTTCCGCTACCGGGATGAATTCGGCCGGCGAAACCATACCAAACTCGGGATGCCGCCAGCGCAACAAAGCTTCCGCACCGATCACGCGCCCGCTATGAATGTCCGCCTGCGGTTGATAATAAACATGCAGTTGTTCACGGTCCAAGGCATGGGATAAGGCATTAACCAGTTGTAGATTGCGCTGGGCGCGGGCTTGCATTTCCGGTGTAAAAAAGCGGTAACCGTGCCGGCCATCGGTTTTGACTCGGTACATGGCCACATCGGCGCTTTTAGACAGGCTTTCCAGATCTTCGCCGTCGTTAGGATACAAGGCTATGCCAATCGATGCGCTCATCGTCAAATCGAATTCCTCAATCCGGTAAGGTTCGGCTATCGCATCAAGAAGCTTCTGCGCGACATTCGCCGCCCCGCCGGCATCGGTGCCCGGCAACAAGAAAATAAATTCGTCGCCGCCCAAACGGGTCACGGTATCTTCTTCGCGCAACACGGCACAAAGCCGATTGGCTAACTCCACCAATAGCGCATCGCCGACGCTATGCCCCAAGGTATCGTTAATATTTTTGAAATGATCGAGATCAAGAAACATCAGAGCTAAGTGGCCGTTACTCCGTTTGGCCAAACTCAATGCATATTTCAAATGATCGTCCAATTGACTGCGATTCGGCAAGCCGGTGAGCGAATCGTAATTGGCCAAGTAATAAATGTGCTCCTCAGCCTGCTTACGTTCGATAGCTAAGGCGACGAAATGCGCCACCATTTCCAGCAAGCGCAATTCATGTTTGCTGGGAACGGCAGGGTGACGATGATAAATCGCAAAGGTACCCAGCACTTTTTTACCGGCGGAGAGTACCGGCTCCGACCAGCATGCCGCCAAACCGGCCCGTTCTGCCAGCGGCAAAAAAGGCTGCCAAAAGGGATGCTCGGCCAGATTTTCCGCAATCGTTCTTTGCCCGGTGTACGCGGTATTGCCGCACGACCCCGCTCCGGCACCAATTTTTAGCCCATCGATCGCCTGATTGTAGAAATCCGGAAGACTAGGTGCCGCGCCTAGCCGTAAACATTGCTCATCATCCACGAGCAAAATCGAACAAATGCTACCAGCCAACATAATTTCCAGTTCGGTAACCGCATCATGCAAAATATCCGTCAACTGCAGGTTACCGTTGAGCCGTTCCAGCATAAACACCCGCAAACTTTCCATCTGCTGCGCTTGCTGGCGCTCGGCCTCACGCTCGAAGCCACCGATGGCATGATCGATGTCCATGGCCATTTCCAACAGCAGATTGCGCGCGGCATCGTCAAACACATTGATTTGATCGCCGTACAGCATAAACGCCCCAGCCGGCTTGCCGTTTCGATGCAAGGGTAAGGCCGCGGAAGCCTGCCAATCGAATTTTGCCCCACGCGCATGCCAGGCTACGGTGGCGGGGTCGTGTTGAAAATCCTGACACCAATATGGTTTGTCCTCTCTGACTGCGGTACCGGTTGGTCCGCACCCGGTCGGCAGGTTCTCGTCTATTGATATTTCAATGCCATCCAGATACTCGATGCCGATGCCATAACAGGCAACCGGTTTAATAGTTTGGCTGTTTTGGTCAAGCATGCCGATCCAGGCCATTTTCATGCCGCCAAATATCACGGCGTCGCGGCAGATTTGCGGGAATAATTCGGCTTCGCTGGTACAGCGCACGATGGCTTGGTTACATTGACTTAGCGCGGCATACAATTGCGTCAATCGCAGATTTCTTGCCTCGGCAGTGCGGCGCGCGGCTTCAACGCTTGCCAAACTTGCCCGCGTTTCCGCCAACCAGCCCAACACGCTGTTGCGCATGCCCTTGCTTACCGGAATATCGGCGGAAAAATCGCCGCTACCCAGCCGCACGATCTGATCGTGCAATTCATCGACCGAGGCTCCCAATATTGCGTGTAAAGTCCGATACGCCCGCCAAAGCGTCAATAGCAACATTACCCCGAACACCACAAACACCACCCGCAACCAAAAGGCAATACGCGCTCTGGCAACCACACTCTGTTGCGTGCGCAGGTCTATCAATTCGAAGGCGTCGATGATCGATTGCATGACTTTCGCTTTTGCTCGATGGTAAGTCGCATCGTGCAGCATTAGATTGGCTTGATGCCATTTGCCGTCGGGCATTCCCTGATTCGAATCAACCATGTCCATCGCCGTGCGCTCTATTTGGATAAGTGCAGCGGAATCGGTCGTGGCTTCGGCCATTTTCGCCAGTTCCTGCTCGGAAAACCCGGCTTGCCGCATCAACTCCAGCAAGGCCACCGGCTGCGTGCTTGATTGCGGCGCCGGATGAGCATTGGCGATCACCAAGTCCCAATACATGTCGTGATAATTTTCGGGCCTGGGCAGTTTGCCGTCGCGAATGTCGATAATCTCTTGAAAATAGTGTTTATAAACCGGATCGCCGGTCGCGACATAACTGCGCGCCACATGCGAGAGATCGTTGGACGATTGCCTAAATTCATCGGCCAGCAAGTGTGACGCAAAGCGGATTTCGTTGGCGCGATCAATTTGCTTCTCGGCGCGCACGTAAACCGCGAATGCGATCACGAAAATCACAAACATGACCAGATTCAGCCACAAAATTCGAGAAAACCGGGAAAAGTAATACGGTCGCGTCATTTTGCTTATTCCGTTATTCAACTCCAAAATAGACACCAGCCGGCCAAAAACTTAAAAACAACCGGCCTAAAACCACGAGTAATATAAGTGAAATATAAGGTGAACCGTAACACTAAAGTTTTCCGGCTTTCGGTCCGGACGCCCGAACCATGGGGCTTATCTGTTGAAAATGGATGTCGGGCCTATCCAAACGAATCACTGCGATTACCTATTCACCATTGTGTAAGCGGCTTTTTGCGGCATACTGGCGATTATAATTAAACACAAAAACATTCGGTATTTCACCGTCGTAAGCCCCTTAAGGGAGATCATGCATGCAAAAATACACTCTTACATTCAGGCTCTTGGTCTTCATGCTGCTCGCCTTACCAACGTTTTCGATGACAGCAAACGCGGCTCCGCTGCAAGTTGGCCAATCGGCACCGATATTTCAACTGCAAGCGCACGCTGGCGACCCAGTAAGTTTAGCCGCTCGGCGCGGGAAAGGTTGGACAGTCTTGTATTTTTATCCTAAAGCCGGTACACCCGGATGCACTGCGCAAGCTTGCGCTTTCCGCGACGCCATCGAACTGATCCGCAAACAAAATGCCGAGGTATACGGGATCAGTACGGATGACGTCCAGGATCTGTTGGCATTTCATCAGCAACACAAACTGACCTTCACCTTATTGTCTGACGCGGACGCCAAAGTCAGCGAAACCTACGGCGTAAAAATGCCCATATTGAACATGGCCAAACGCTGGACCTTTATCGTCGATCCCGACTTAACCATACGCCGTATCGATGACGATGTAGACCCGGCCCTGGATGCCAAACGAGTTGCGGAAACGCTGAAGCAATTGCAGGCGAGCGGGAACTGATACAAAACCAAGCGTATAAATATTCACCCAACCGGGCAACTCTTAGCGGGTTTGTAGCTCACAACCATCCTGCCCGCTTCAAACGCCAATACAAGGCCAAGCTGCACACCGCCACGCTGCCCACTACCAAGGGATAGCTATAGGCCCAATCCAGTTCCGGCATATGTCGGAAGTTCATGCCGTACCAACTGAATACCATAGTCGGTATCGCTAAAATCGCCCCCCAACCGGCCAAGCGTTTGACCACCTCGTTTTGCCGCACGGTCTCGAAAGTCAGATGCACCTGCATCGCCGCCAACAACATCTCGCGCATACCGTGGATAGCCTGATCAACACGCTTGATGTGATCGGCGATGTCGCGGAAATATACTCTGACATCCTTATGTATCAGGCCAACATGAAAGCGCATCAACTCGTTGCAAATGTCGATAACCGGATTAATCGCTCCTTCCAAAAGCAATAATTCGCGCTTCAGCTCGTATAAGTCTTCCATGGTTTGCCGGCTGGGCCGGTATTGAAATATCGCGGATTCCAGCACATCGAAACGGTCTTGCAAGCCGGCTATCGCCACCATGTAATTATCGACGATGAAATCCATAATCGAATACAAAGCAAAACCCGGTCCCTTGCTGAGTTGGTGCGGCATGGCCTGACAACGCTCACGCACCTTGCTCAAACTCTGCGACGCGCCATGGCGCACGGTGACCACAAAGCGCGGCCCCATAAAAATGTGCGTCTCGCCGAATTCCACTTTTTTCTCGATCAATTCCGCCGTGTGCAACACGATAAACAAGGAATCGCCGTATTCCTCGATCTTCGGCCGCTGGTGCGCAGCACAAGCGTCTTCAATCGCCAGATCGTGCAAACCAAACTCCTGCTGAATTTTTCTCAATATCTCGGCATTCGCCTCGCGTAGACCCAACCAGATAAAGGTATCGTCTTTCAGCAACACTTCGCTGATGTCTTCGATGGTAACGTCACCGATGCCCAGGCCTTTTTGATAGGCCACGCAGCGCATCACCATGTTTTTATCGATAGTTTCGCTCAAAATGTCTCCCGTTTATTTGGAAATGGTGATTTCCGGCGCACCTTTGCGCGCCAAATCGGTCATGGTCATTTGAAAAATCTGGCATAACAATCTAAAACCTTCCCGATTCCATTGATAGCCGGTTTCCGGCTCTAAGGCATAATAATTGTCGCCGAAACGCACACTAATATCGGTTGACGACGGCTCGTCTTCGCTAACCAGCAAGGCCATGGTTTGCGCAGGATTCTCTCTAACCGAAGGCGTTTGCGGATGTTTATCGACAGGATACTCCGGATCGTCGCTTATCGTTTGACCGATAAAATTCAATACATTGTGAAAACTGCGCAAACGAAACACGCCATGCAGCGGCCACTCGCCACCAGGATAGCCTGCTCGAATATCGACGCTGACATCGTTCTCGGCGCCTTGATCGGCTTCTTCATGCAAACGCAAACGCTCTTCGTTGCTCAATGTTACGGGATCGTAATTGGTCAATAGGATTCGTCCGGTCACCCGCTTAGTTAAGGTCAGTTGCTTTTGGTCTGCGCTAAACTCAACTTTATAGTCTTTTTGCAAAGCAGCCAATTGCTCGGCGTTTAGCGATTCGGCAGGCAGACTCCAGCTGCGATTGAATATCAACGGTTCCACAAACAACTTATGGCTATCCTGAATGGACGACAAATGCAGCACGGCTTGGCGGAACAGCCTATAACCGTCACCATCCATGGGTTTGTTCAAGTACACGCCAGCCTGCTCGCCGCCGTTTAGACGCAGCTCGCCAGCAAGCAGACGCAGCACCAAATCCACGTCCACGCCTTGCCGCAACAACATGGTCAGCTTGCTTTCCTGAAACGGTGTCAACAAGCGCCGGGTAAACTCTTCGCCTTCAATAGGCACAATGCTGATAGTCGGATTTTCCGACATCGTCCCGCCAAATACGGGCGTCATCACCGAACCGACTTCACCGGTAAAGGCCGGCGTGGCACCGGCATTGAATTGAAAATTAAACGTAGCGGCGATGTTCGAGACACCGGTGAAATGCATGGGTTGGTGCTGATGGGCCCGGCCGATGTTCAGCAACAATTGTTTCGACAAAATATCGGTGGCAACCTTGTCGTATTCGACAACTGCCCTGTCCAGCGCCAGCGGCGAAAAGCAGCCTTGCAAAGCACATAAAGCCAACACAGTCGTGTACCTGACGGCGAAAGGCGCGAGAGAATAGCGGCAATTCAAGCTCATCTTTTCTATCCAAACCAAAAATGAGAGAGTGTGCCTGCTACGCCATCCAAAACGCAAGTAAGCTGATGGACACACCGAGACGCATACCGGAAATACTCCGAGTCGTTTTAAACTGCCGAACCTAATTCTGCTAATCGGATTACGAGCATGAAAATTCACCATCTAAGCCCCGAAGAAGCTCTGGACAGTTTAGGCTCCAGCATGAACGGCCTCGCCGATGCCGCCATTGAAGGCCGTTTACATGAATTTGGCTTCAACCGTATCGAGGAATCGAAAAAAACCTCGGCCTTGCTACTGTTTGCCCAAGAGTTTCTGCACTTTTTTGCCTTAATTTTATGGCTGGCAGCCGGATTGGCCTTTTTCGCGGAATCCCGGCAACCCGGCGAGGGCATGGCCACTTTGGGCTATGCGGTGCTGGGTGTCATAGCGATCAACGGCTGTTTCTCATTCTGGCAACGGCATCAAGCCGAGCAAGCAATCGCCGCCTTACAAAAGCTGCTGCCGCATCAAGTTAAAGTGATCCGAGACGGCGAGCTGAGTTTGGTATTTGCCGACGAATTGGTGCCGGGCGACCTGCTGGTATTTCAGGAAGGCGATAACGTGCCGGCTGATTGCCGGCTGCTGGAAGCATTTAATTTGCGGGTAAACAACGCCACCATCACCGGCGAGTCACTCCCCAAGGGCCGCGACGCGCAAGCGTCGGATGTCGAGGACATCAGCCAAAGCCGCAACATTCTATTGGCCGGTACCTCGGTGGTGGCCGGCGAAGGCAAGGCACTGGTGTTTGCCACCGGCATGCATACCGAATTCGGCAAGATTGCCCATACCCTGAAAACCACCGTCAAAGGCCAATCGCCGCTGCAATTGCAAATAAGCCGCCTCAGCCGTTTTGTGGCTTTGCTGGCCCTGCTGTTGGGTGTGGTGTTTTTCTTTATCGGGCAATTCATCGGCCTGACGTTTTGGGAAAACTTTATGTTTGCGATCGGTATCATCGTCGCCAATGTCCCGGAAGGTCTGCTGCCCACCGTGACGCTGTCGCTGGCGATGGCTACCCAGCGCATGGCCAAGCGTAATGCCTTGATCCGCAACCTACCCTCGGTGGAAACCCTGGGCTCGACCACGGTAATCTGTACCGACAAAACCGGTACGCTGACTCAAAACCGCATGGCGGTTAAGCAGCTGTTTCTGGACAATCAATATTGGCAACCCGAGCAATTGGGCAGCGATAGCCTGCAACATCACACCGCCTTTTTAGCCAACGCGGCTTTGTGCCATAGCCTGAAACACGTGGAAGGCAAAGGTTTGCTGGGCGACCCGATGGAAGTGGCACTGGTGTCCATGGCACATGAACAAGGCATGCGCATCGATTACCCGAAAATCGGCGAAGTGCCCTTCGATACCGACCGCAAACGCCTGTCGACTATTCACAATACACCACAAGGCAAAATGTTGTTTTGCAAAGGTGCACTGGAAATGGTGCTGCCGCTGTGCCGGCACATTGTGATGCACGGTAACGTAGAACCTCTCGGTGACGCTGGTCGTCAACAGCTGGTAAACGCTCTAAAAATCCTGGCAGACCAAGGATTGCGCGTGCTGGCGTTTGCCTATCGGCCCCTATCGGACCCTGTCGAAGCCGAGCCGGAACAAGCCTTGATTTTCAGCGGCCTGGTCGGTCTGGAAGATCCGCCGCGGCCGGAAGTCGCGGATGCCATCGCTCAATGCCATATCGCCGGCATTAAAGTCATCATGATTACCGGCGACCATCCGCATACCGCCGTGGCGATTGCCCGGCAAATCGATTTGGTCAAAACCGAAAATCCCAAGGTGATTACCGGCGATAAACTGAAAAAACTCACGTCCAGCCAGTTGCAGGTGGCCTTGGATGCGCCGGAGATTATTTTCGCCAGGGTCGGCGCCGACCAGAAAATGCTGATCGTGGATGCCTTGCAGCGCAAGAAACATGTGGTCGCGGTGACAGGTGACGGCGTCAACGACGCACCGGCCTTGAAGAAAGCCGACATCGGCATTGCGATGGGCAAGGCCGGTACCGATGTCGCTAAGGAAGCGGCCGATATGATTTTGCTGGACGACAACTTTGCCAGCATCGTGGCCGCCATTGAGGAAGGCCGCGCGGTGTTCGACAACATCCGCAAATTCCTCACTTATATCCTCAGCTCCAACATCCCGGAACTGATCCCTTATCTGGCCTTTGTGTTGTGCAAAATTCCGCTGCCATTGACCATCATCCAGATTTTGGCGGTTGACTTGGGCACCGACATGCTGCCGGCTTTGGGCTTGGGCGTGGAAAAGCCGGATGCATCCGCCATGAACAAACCGCCGCGCTCTTACAAGGAAACGCTGATCGACTGGCGCTTGCTGGCCAGGGCTTACGGCTTCCTGGGTCTGCTGGAAGCCCTCGCGGCAATGGCTGCATTCTTTTTTGTGTTGCATCGCGGCGGCTGGGATTATGGCGAGATATTGTCCAACCATCACCCGCTCTACCTGCAAGCCACTACCGCCTGCCTGACCGCTATCATCATGATGCAGATCGCCAATGTGTTTATTTGCAAACAGCGGCAACGCGGCCTGTTAGCCACATCGTTCTTGGACAATAAGCTGATCCTGTCCGGCATCGCTCTAGAAATTGCGTTGATTCTGACGATTGTCTACACGCCCTGGGGCAACGCGCTGTTCGGCACCGCGCCGATAGACATCAAAGTTTGGCTGTTTACCTTGCCGTTTGCGCTCGGCATGCTGCTGCTGGAAGAATTCAGAAAATGGTTGGTGCGGCGCTTCGCGCTTTTTCCTGTCCTGGTAAAACCGCTGAAACTGCGTAAGCGCTTACTGAGTCGCCACTAAGCAATCACGCCCACTAGGCTACCCATCCTTCCGCCTAAGCAGCGGCAGCGCGCCGATAAAACAGCGGAAAAGCGATAGGCGATTGCGGACAATCAAAACCTGACGTGTAGATGCAGGTCACACGGCGTTCAGATTCCGGTTAACAACGCCGATGCGGCTTTTTGATTGTCTTGATATAGCTTGAGCGCGTAGCTAGCCACCTGGTTTTGCAACTTTCCCTTGTTCAAGTCAACAGCCGTTTGCGCATAGTCAGTGTCTTGAATACGGCTGCGGGTTTCGGCCAGATTCTGATAGCTGCTGCTCAGATTCGCCAGATTTGAATTCAAGCCTGCAGCAGTACTTGCCAAGTTACTCTGCTGATTCCCGACATTTTTAATCGCACTGTCTATGCTATCCAGCGCATTGGACGCATTTGCAGCGCTCGATACATCCAATCCCGACACACCCAGGGCGGTGCTGGATACATTACTGAGGCTTAAGCCAAGGGTATCTCCGGGATTGGGGCCGATTTGCAATTGACCGGAAAAACTGCCGTCCAACAGTTTTTGATCGTTGAACTGGGCGTTACCGGCGATACCATCAATGCTTTTACCCAAGCCATTGATCTCGTCCTGAAGGCTTTGCCGATCAGCGGCCGACAGGGAGCCGTTTCCGGCTTGCACCGTCAGTTCACGAATGCGTTGTAGGTTGTCGGTTACCTGAGTTAATGCGCTACTGGCTGTATCCGTAAGCGACAGACCCTTGCCGATATTGCCGATTGCTTGGTTTTGCCCTCCCAAGCGACTGCTTATGGCATCGGCAATTGCCAACCCGGCAGGGTTGTCGGCGGCCGAATTGATCCGCTTCGCGGAGCTAAGGCGCTGGATGCTGGTTTGGATCAGACTTTGGGATTTGTCTAGGTTGTTAGTATTGATTGACGACAACATGATGTCACCTCGCTTACTGTTTTTTGACGGCCTCTTGCTTATCTAACTGAACGGTAATCAGGCTAAGCAACGATGTCTATTGAACTCCCCACCGCTTTGTTGTCATCAGCCGCAGAAGTTGTCGTTATACCCGCCACGGTTTGCGAATAGGTAGACGGTCTTACCTCGGCGTTCTGAATAGTCTTAGTTAACTGCGCGCCTGCATCTTGAAAAGCGTTGGACAGATTCAGTCTTAAGTGCGCGGCGTCAGAGTCCACCTTGGCCTTACTGGCTTGGGAATCGAGCGCCTGGGCTTTGGCTGCATATTGGTCGGCTTGGGCTTGAACGGCATCCGCCTGTTTTCTCAAGGCTTGCGCCATTTGCTCGGCTTGGTCGGCATTTCTTTTGGCCGTCAGCGCGCTCAACTGTTGAAAGCCGGATTGATTAACACTGGAAACAGTTAGGGAAGACATAGCGTTCTAAACTCCCTGAATACACCGCAGGCTGGCGGCAGGTTTCGGAATGAACATGCAGTTTCACTCCAATAGGACACCGTATTACTCCAGGTTCAGAGGAATGTCAAACACCAATTTCGGATATTGCCGGCACTCAGCGCAGCAAAGAAACCTCAGCCCGATAACGCCAACGATTGCCGACAATCTTTGCCAGCATTCGCTGCCCACTCCCGCTGACAAGCAGCTCGAAACTGACTAAAATGCAGGCGATTTTTCTGCTGAGCCGCCGGGAAACCCGGTTGCGATTAGTCCACCATCTACGCCCGTAATCCACATGAACCACGAAGTTATTGCCACTAGGGTAGAACATATCGCCATGGCGACAGGCATCATTGCCGGGCTATCGGCTGTCGCGGCGACAATAGCCACGCCGACCGGCCTAAGCGCTTTTGGCGTCTGGTTGGGGCTGGTCGATGAACCTTTGATAGTAACCGTCGCGCCTATTCTGGATAAATTAGCCACGGTATGCGGCACCATTTCCGGCATGACCTACTTTTATGCTGTCAGGAAAAAGCGGCAAACCGCTAAGCAATCTGTATCCGATCATTCCGCACCATCCGATTAGATCAAATTCGCTCAAACACCAAACCTCTGGATTGCCCCGAGGCGTTGCTTAGTACATCGTGGAAAAAAGGCCTTCTCCAATACGTTACCAAACAGTCAAAAGAGCTTGCCTGGATAAAGCCGCATAACGGGCTTTATCCAGGTCTTTACTCACCTTCTACGTCTGTGCTTACTCAGTTTATCGAGCTTGTTTGAAGCTTCCTCAAACGATTGCAGCATGTTGTCGAAGGCATTGGTATCGGCAGTAGCGCCGACGGCAGGCTGAGTGGACCGTGACCCACTCTGTTCAGTCTTGTTGGTGGTGTCTAGCGATGGCTTGAGAACGTCCGAGCTGCCGGGCTTGGGTTCAGACGCAGCGTCAACGGTGGGATCAATATCGAGATCATAGTTCGCGCTGTCGCTTTTTCCGTCGTTGACCAAATTGCGCCGATATTGCAGGAAGGATTCCCGAGTAAACACATACGGGTCTAAAGCAGCCTCATTGATAAAGTTCAACGCCCCTTCGGCATTTGCCCGATCATTAATCCCCTCGAGAATACCGGTACCCGGCACGTAGGTACCTGGGTTGGCGGCTCTATCGAGGATGCCCGCGCCGCCATCGCGAATAGTGGTGGGCCCAAAAACCGGCAACACCAAATACGCACCTTGCCCGACTCCCCACACAGCCAAAGTTTGCCCAAAATCTTCAACATTGTTTTTTAAACCGACCTCGCTGGCGACGTCTATTAATCCACCCACGCCAATGGTGGTATTGGTTAAAAAGCGTCCTGCGTCCGAAGCGCTCTGTTGGAATTTACCCTGAAGGACATCGTTGAGCACCACGTTAATACCCTTCAAGTTGGTGAAGAAATTATTGACGCCAGTTTCCATGAAATCAGGTGTAATAAATTTATAACCATCGGAAACCGGCTTAAAAAAAATATTTGTCCAGTGTCATATTAAAACCGTACATGGACCGGTTAAATCCCTCGTACGGATCAGCATGGCCCGCTTCATTAACGGAAAGCTCATCACGCTTTTCCGTACTCGCGCATCCGGGCAGCAGCAGTGCACTGGTCAATAAACACACTTCTATCAAAAGTGCCCGGTTCTTGCCTGGATGCAATTGGGTAAACATCGCTTAAAAATCCTGAAAGTAGTTTGTTTCTGGAAGCTTTAATTGTAGGGTTAAGACTTAAACCACTCCATATTAAAGAGTCGATTCGCTATTATAGCTCTTGTCGCCGTCTCACTTTGCCTTTTTGCAGTGTTCCATGCTCTGCCTGAAAATTCCACCGCCAAGCTTTAAATCTACACAGCGTCCTGCATATTTGGCTAGACTAAACCTTTATATCATAGCAAACCAGGCGTATGCGGGAAGAACACAAATCCGAAGACAGAAAGCTGGACATCAACCAGATCGTAAAGTGGCTGGAAGAAGACGGCATGTTATCCGCCAAGGATGTCGAAAAATGCCGGCAATACGCAGCCGCCAAAATCAATCTCAACAAGCATCCGTTAAAGGTCTTAGCAGAGTGCGAACTCGCCGACCAAAGCCAGCTCGGCACGCCGTTGACGCAAGAAGACTTGACCCAATGGCTGGCGAAAAAGCTGGCTATGCCTTATTACTATTTCGACCCACTGAAAATCGACGTACCTACGGTCACTGCCTTGTTCAGCAAGGCTTACGCCGGCAATTATAATATTTTGCCGATCAAGATAGACGCCGATGAAATCGTGGTAGCCACCGCCGAACCCTTCATCCGTGCCTGGCAACTCGACCTGGCGAAGATGCACCACGGCAAGATTCGCTGCGTGTTTGCCAATCCGGACGAGATCAAACGCTATCTGGACGAGTTTTATAACTTTTCCAAATCGCTGAAAGGCGCGCAAACCCACAATGATGGCCGCACCACGGAAGGCCAGAACTTCGAACAGTTGGTCGAGCTGAGTAAAAGCGCCGATTTGGACGTGAACAATCAGCATGTGGTGAATTTGGTCAACTGGTTGCTGCAATATGCCTTCGACCAGCGCGCCAGCGATATTCACATCGAACCGCGCCGTCAGCAAGGCAATGTGCGATTCAGGATCGACGGCATTCTGCACAAGGTTTATCAACTACCGATGCCGATTATGAATGCGGTCTTAAGCCGCTTGAAGATTCTAGGCCGGATGAATATCGCCGAGAAACGCCTGCCGCAAGACGGCCGAATCAAGACCCAAAATAGCAACGGCAAAGAGATAGAATTAAGGCTTTCCACCATGCCGACTGCGTTTGGCGAGAAGCTGGTGATGCGAATTTTCGACCCGGAAGTGCTGCTGCGCGATTACGAGCAGTTGGGCTTTAATAAACAGGAGCTGGGGATTTGGAACCGGATGACCAGCCAGACCCACGGTATTATTCTGGTGACAGGCCCGACTGGCTCCGGCAAAACCACTACCTTATATTCCACGCTGAAGCGCTTGGCCACCTCGGAAATCAATCTATGCACCGTGGAAGACCCCATCGAGCAAATAGAGCCGGCTTTCAATCAAATGCAGACTCAGGCCAATATCGGCTTGGATTTCGCCAGTGGGATTCGCACCCTACTTCGGCAAGATCCCGACATTATTATGGTCGGGGAGATTCGCGATTTGGAGACCGCGGAAATGGCCGTGCAAGCTTCGCTGACCGGACATTTAGTGATTTCCACCCTCCATACCAATAGTGCGCCGGCTGCGGTGACACGTTTGTTAAATCTTGGCTTGCCAGGCTATCTGATTCAGCAAACCATTTTGGGGGTAATGGCTCAACGCTTGATAAGAGTGCTATGTGGGCAATGCAAAACCGCGACAACCGTAGACCAAGCACAGTGGCAGGCATTGGTGGCGCCGTTTAAAGTCGCTACCCCTAAACACATTTATAAAGCTGTTGGTTGCAAGACCTGCCGCAATACCGGCTTTGCCGGCCGTATCGGCATCTACGAAATTTTCGAAAACCAGCCGACCCTGCAAAAATTGATCGTGGAAGGCTGCGATACGCTGTTACTGCAACGCCAAGCGATCAGAGAAGGTATGCGTCCGTTGCGGCTAAGTGGCGCGGAAAAAGTTGCCGCCGGCATTACCACCATTGAGGAAGTGTTGCGGGTGGCGCCGGAGCGGATAGATTTTTAAATCTGTCGATCATAGGATAAGATCGAGAAGATGACAGCAGACTCCGGAAAAACCCGGCCTAAGCCGATGCCTTATTTCCCTGCTAAAACGATATAGGCCAATAAAACCGCCCTATAATGAGCCAGCTTAATCCTGGCGTTTTTTCCGATTTACGTTGATGTTGCTCGCAACAGTCGTTGAAGCAAATAGTGCCGATGAAAGAATAAATTCGCCTGACATAAAACCGATCACGCCGGTGATAAAAGCCAAACCGTTCAAAATATCTTTTTGTAAGTCATTCATTTTTGTTACTCCGTAATAAACACGCTTACACTATAAGATAGATATAATTTATCAACAATACCCTCTAATACATATTGTTTGTTTTACGAAAAGAAACAATAGCCAGGTTATCCTGCTAAAACAAGCAATGGCAATGCACTTTAGTGGATCAGGAACGCTGAGGTTCCTGAATGCAATATCTCAAATTACTGAACGGTTTTGCCTTTAATACTCGGCATCATGGAAAACGTTTTGCACGTCATCCAGGTCGTTCAACATATCCAAAAACTTTTCGAACATCACCACATCGTCGCCGCTGATAGGGGTAACACTTCTAGGCATAAACTGAATTTCATCCGCTTCAAAATCGATCTCGCCCAACAAATCCGTTAAGGCCTGCTTGGCTTTCGCGTAGTCGGCATGAGGGGTAAACACGGTCAACTTGCCGTCCTCGTTTTCGATGTCGGACACATCCACATCCCCACTGAGCAGGGCTTCCAACACGGCATCTTCGTCATTGTGCTTGAAGGCCAGGATTGCCGAATGATCGAACATATGGCTGACAGCACCTTGCGTACCGATCTTGCACTTGGTTTTGGTAAAGCACAGCCGTACATCACCAAACGTGCGATTGGGATTATCGGTCAAGCAATCGACGATCACCATGCAGCCACCAGGTCCAAAGCCTTCATAGCGGGCAGGCGCAAAATCTTCTCCGCCGCCGCCCTTGGCTTTATCGATAGCTTTTTCGATGACATGCGTAGGCACTTGGTCTTTTTTTGGCTCTATCGATCAACCCCCGCAAAGTCAAGTTGCCGGATGGATCGATACCACCGGATTTGGCGGCCATATAGATTTCCCGACCATATTTGCTGTAAACCTTGGCCTTGGCGTCAGCCGTCTTGGCCATGGACACTTTACGGTTTTGATACGCTCTACCCATTCGACTTTTGCTCCCCGGATCGCTTGGCAAAAAAACGGCGATTCTACAGGTAAGTATTTGCTGTGGGAATTTTTTGACCGGCTTATGCCAGGTCAGACTTTAGGAATGATGGTTAGACTCGCCGCAAAACCAAAATCAAAGAAGCCAGCATTACGGAAGCTCTAATCACATCCGCCGGCGGGCTAAACTTGTTCACCCCGGTAACAAGCGTTCAAAGCTATCTAACGGTAAGGGTTTACTGTAGAGATAGCCTTGAAATGTATGGCAGCCATGGTTTTCCAGAAACCAACGTTGCTCTTCGGTTTCCACCCCTTCGGCTATGACGTCCAAACCCAGATTATTGGCCATGGCAATAATCGTTTGGACGATCACGGTATCGTCCGGATCGACAGAAATATCCCGCACAAAGCTTTGATCAATCTTCAATTGGTCGATGGGCAGTTTTCTGAGATTAGATAACGAGGAATTCCCGGTGCCGAAATCATCCATTGAAAAACGCACGCCAATTTCCCTTAACGCATGCATTTTGCGGATGGTCTCATCAATATCGTCGAGCACCAGACTTTCAGTTAACTCCAACTTCAAGCGATTGGGATTGATATCGCTCTCTCGAATGATTTGCCGCACCACGTCGACGAAATCAGTTTGCCTAAACTGCCGCGCACTGACATTTGCAGCCAGTTGCAAATGTTGAGTATGTGTGCTGCTTTCCCAAATCTTCAGCTGCCGGCAAACGGTTTCCAGTACCCAACGCCCTATCGGCACAATCAAACCAATATCCTCGGCCAAGGGTATAAACTCAGCCGGTGAAATCAAGCCGCGTTCGGGATGTTGAAAACGGATTAAGACTTCAGCACCGATAATATCCAAACCTTGCGAGACTTGCGGCTGATAATACAGTTGGAATTGCTTATCCGTTAAAGCGCCGTGTAAATCCGCCTCCAATTTGACCCGGGCATTGATACTGGCCTGCATCGCAGGGTCGAAGAAACGTATGGTATTCCGCCCGGCTTTTTTTGCCTGGTACATGGCAATATCGGCTTGTTTCAGCAAGCTTTCTATGTCCGAATCATGGTCGTTGAATAACACCGCGCCGATACTGGGCGAATTGCGATATTCGTGGTCGGCAAGCCGGTAGGTTTGCGTCAAGGCAGTAAGGATTTTATTCGCTATCACTTCGGTCTGCGCGCCGGCATCCAGCATTTCATCGCTCAGATCCGTCAACATCACCACAAATTCGTCCCCGCCCAGGCGCGAAACCGTGTCGCCTTCGCGCACGCAAGCCACCAAACGTTGTGCCACCAATTGCAACAATAAATCACCCATGTCGTGACCGAGGGTGTCGTTTAAGGTCTTGAAATTGTCCAAATCGATAAACAGGATGGCCCCCTCCCGCCCGCTACGCGCACTGGCAATCAGCGCTCGTTTCAAACGATCTTGCAGTAATCGGCGATTCGGCAAACCGGTCAACGGGTCATAAAACGCCAAGCGCTCAATTTCCTCGGCAGCGGCTTTAATCGAGGTAATATCTACAAACGTGGCCACATAATTTTTGATGCAACCCGTCGGGTCTTTCACCGTACTGACGGCCAAATGCATGGGAAACACCGCACCGTCCTTGCGTTTACTAGAAATCTCACCTTCCCAGACCCCTGAGTTATTGACCCTTTCCCACATCTCCTCGTAATAGACCAGACCCTGCAAATCCAATTCCAATACCCGCGGATTCTTGCCTACTACTTCCTCGCTGAGGTAACCGGTAATACGGGTAAACGCCTGGTTTACCCGCAGTATCAAGCGATTCTCGTCCAAAACCACGATGCCTTCCTGCGACTCGAAAGCGGTAGCGGCAATCCGCAGCTCCGCGTCCAATAACTGTTGCTGTCTCAGCGCGTGCTCCAACCGGCTTTTTTGTGCCAAGCCCTCGGGTAAGGTCATCGCCAACATCCGGGCAATATCAATTTGTACAGGCGACCAAGGTTCGCTGCGACCCCGCCATAATTCCGTCCACATTTCAAATGACTTACGCGGTGTCAGTTGGTAGTTTCCGCTTTTGTCCATCACCAAGCCTTTCTCGGCCTTGCCCGCCCAGCTTACGGTGCGCGGCTTTTCCTGTCTGAACCAAACTATGACATTGCGCATATCGCCGGGCAGCGGTGTGGTCAATATCCCTGAGGCTATTTCCTGGTATTTTTCTGCCGGTAAAAAATCATTGGCAAGATGATCAGAACTAAATATCTGGCCGCTGGCTTGTTTGCCCAGCCAGAGCAATAATGCCCCTAGATCTGCAGGTTTCAACACCTCGCCGTAAACATGCCGCTTACCTTCCACCACAGCTAATATCCCGGTTGCATCCAGCAACGCCATCAATGGCGGTAGTAACCTTTGCAAGACCCGTTGCTCGTGATCGGTAAAAATATAATTCAGCAACTCACCGATCACATGGTTAGCGCTGGCAACGCAGTTGTACTGCTCCAAGGCCTCAATCGAGGATAATTTCGACGACACCATCCGGCTTATAAACGTCACCGCTTCGCGTTGAGCAATCGACACACGTTTTGCCGTGAAGTGATGACAAGCTATCAATCCCCACAATCGGCCGTTTTGCAGCAAAGAAATCACCATTGAGCCCTGCACACCGATATTGCGCAAATACTGGATATGTATCGGCGACAGGCAACGCAACGCCGAGTAACTCATATCCAAGGGCCTTTCGGTTACGGGATTGAGGCCAGGTAAAATGGGCACCGGCTCGGCATCAATATCGGCAACCAAGCGTACCAGATTACTCGTGTAAAGGCGCCGCGCTTGTGGCGGAATGTCACTGGCCGGAAAGTGCAACCCAAGGTAGGATGGCGCATGATCCACGCTATTTTGGCTGATCACTTGACCGTTCCAATTAGAGTCAAACCGATAGATCATCACGCTATCGTAGCCGCTCATCCGCCGCACCAACAGCGCGACATCATCGAAATAGCGCGAGAAATCGCTATTCGCGTCGTATCTCAGCAATGATTCCTGCATTTCCATTAGCAATTCGGACAATCGCCCTTCCTGGTCGGCGTCGTGATCAGGCACGAGTTCCAGCACAAATAGCCCGTCACTCAAATAAGCATGGGCCTGTAGATCAAAAGGGCCCTGGCGCTGGGGAATGCTGAGTTTCCCGGCGGCAGTGTTTTTACTCTGCGCCGATTGAAACATTTGCTCGATTTGCCCGGCAATTTTTTCGCCGACCAACTCCTGAAGCGGTTTACCGTAAACATCGCCGGTCAATTCGCTGAAAAATTCGCTAATATTGGCGCTCGCCTGCAATACCGTGTAAGGACGATCAGCGCTTAAAACCAACAAGGCGCCATGCGGCTGAATCTGCCCGATTTGTTGAATGGGCTCTGCCGCGCACTTTTCCAGGGCTTGTTGCAACGCCTGTTGATCAATATCATCCATTAGACCGGGCGGAGAACGTGTAACTTACGAATAGGCATAATCATCCAGTACTTGAATAAAAAATTGAAAAGTTTGGCAGGCCGCGTGCTCGGCAGCCGAACGCTGGTCATCGTCACCGGCTAGGTTTTCCGCAAACCGCAGAAAATCTTGCCACATAGGCCCGGTGTTCTGACCATAACCGCGGAAAAAGCAAGCGCCGGCTTCGCCATTTAAACCGTGGTAGGCCTCAAGGCTACGCGAAATAAGCTGTCCACCCAACATCGATCCCTCTATCACGTATAAAACCCCGGTATATTCACCCATGCTGGCTACCTGCGGTGCCGGCAGGTTTTGCGCCATGTTGTATTCCCTAAGCGGGTCTATCCCCAAAAACGCCAGATCGCGGCAAATCCAAGGCAACTTAAGGCGTTGAGAATAGTCGAATTGACAGTCTTGAGAAGACTGAAAGGCAATTAACCGCTGTTCCAAAGCCTGATAGAGATGGTAGTAAGCGGACAGCAGCTTTCGGTATTTAGCCAGCGAATAGTCTGGTTGGGTGATTCCGACCAGAAAACTATGCTGATTTAACCGGTTGTGATAGTCATTGCTTGCTGCCTTCAAAGCCTCGCGGACTGCCAGCCGGGAATTGTGCGGATGTGTATCGGACGATTTCATTCGGAGCCCCGGCAAACCCAATTTAGTAAAAACGGCAGTAAACAGGAATATACCAACAATTCCGCGAAAGGCCAGGTGCATGCCTGATAGCCGGAGCGGCTACATTAACAGGCTGGGTCAGCACTTGGGCAAACGCCGACTCCAGGCCATAAATTCGTCTATCGGCACCGGCTTGCTGAACAAAAACCCCTGACAGGCGTGGCAGCCGTGCTGTTCCAGAAACAAGCGCTGCGCTTCGGTTTCGACGCCTTCGGCAATGACTTCTATCTCCAGATTGTGGGCCATGCCGATGATGGTTTGCACGATCACCGCATCGCTGGTTTTGATACCGATGTTATGCACAAAGGAGCGGTCTATTTTTAACTGGTCGAACGGCAACTGCGTCAGATAGGAAAACGACGAGTATCCGGTCCCAAAGTCGTCCAACGAAAAGCGCACGCCCATCTCTCGGAGCGCGTGCATTTTAGAGATGGTGTCGTTGATATTCTCAAGGACCAGACTTTCGGTCAGTTCCAGTTCCAGCAAGTCCGGGTTAACGCCATGGCTATCCAGCGTCCGCCGCACCTGCTCGACAAAATCCGCCGCTCTAAACTGGCGCGCACTGACATTAACGGCTAGCCGAAATTGCCGCGAACGCGCATGCTGCTCCCACTGCTTCAGTTGCGTGCAAGCGGCTTCCAACACGCATTGGCCAATCGGCAAAATCAAACTGGTTTTTTCCGCCAAGGCAATAAACTCCAACGGCGATACCAAGCCGCGTTGCGGATGCTGCCAACGCAACAGCGCCTCGGCGCCCACTACTTGGTGGTTTCGGTAGATCTGCGCTTGAAAATACAGCTTGAACTGATTTTGAGACAGCGCAAGGCGCAAATCTTTTTCCAAATCGGCGCGAGCAGTCGCCAGCGCCTGCATGCTCGGGTCGAAGAAACGCACAGCATTACGCCCGGCCATTTTGGCTTGATACATAGCAAGATCGGCGTGCCGGAGTAGCTCCTCCGCAAGCTCGTGATCACGGTACAAGCGAATGCCGATACTGGCCGAACAATGGAACTCATAGCCGTTTATGTCATAAGGATGAGCCAACGCATCCAGCAATTTTTCGCCGACTTGCTTGGTTTGCATGGCGGCAAGCTCGACATCGGCGCTCAAATCTGAGAGCAACACCAAAAACTCATCCCCACCCAGACGGCCGACGATGTCGCATTCGCGCACGCTAGTACGTAAGCGCCGCGCCACCTCTATCAATAATTGGTCACCGGCCTCATGGCCGCGCGTGTCGTTAAGCGTCTTGAAATTATCCAGGTCCAAGAACAGGATAGCGCCATACAAGCCGTTGCGGGCGCCGGCAACCAACTCCTGGCCCAAGCGGTCTTGCAGCAAACGCCGGTTAGGCAAATGGGTTAAAGGATCGTAATAGGCCAATCGGTGGATTTCCGCCACCGCGTCCTTGTTCTCGGTAATATCCGAAAATGTACCGACGTAATGGGTAATGCGGCCATCGGGCGCGACTACGGCGGCAATGGTCAGCCATTGCGCAACAATCAGGCCATTCTTATGCCGATTCCAGATTTCACCTTGCCAGTGGCCGGTTTCCTGTAATGAAGTCCACATGGCGGTAAAAAATCCCTTGTCGTGCCGACCGGAGTTGAGCATCTGCGGCGTTTGCCCCATTACTTCTTGCGCTTCGTAGCCGGTCAGCGCGGTAAAGGCTCGATTCACCCGCAGGATTATCGCGTCCGGGGAGGTGACGATCATCGCCGCCTGCGATTCGAAGGCGATGGCGCTGATACGCAGCATTTCTTCCGCCTGTTTACGCTCGCTGATGTCCCGAATAATCGCAATACCGCCAACAATCTTGCCGGCGCCGTCGCGGGACGGCGCGCAGCTCATGTCTATCACTATGCCGGCGGCATCCGGCGCCGGCCTGAAATTGCCTTCATAACTCACCTTTTCACCGTTCAACGCCTGATGCAAAGCGGCAAGTAGTGAACCGTCGTTAAAACCCTTAATATCCAATCCGACGACGTTATCGACGGTATTCTGCAAAATAGCGGCAAACGGTTCGTTGCAGTAAGTGACGATCAGGTCGGTGTCGTAATGAAAAATTCCGATGGGCGAATGTTTCAGCAACAAGCGATAGCGCTGCTCGCTGATACGCATGGCCTCTTCTCTTTCCGCGGCGTCGAGATGCAACACAATATTCTCGGTGATGCTTCGATTGATACGCCGCAAGCTGATCACCATGAAGCACAGGTATAAAAACCCTGCCACGCTCATCGCCACAAACAATCCATTACCGGACATGAACAAGCGGACAATGATGGGCAGTAGCGAGCTCAAAGAAAATAGCACCGCACTAAGCAGATCGGCGGAAAAAGCCACCACGCCGCCGGCAGACAAGCCTGCCAGCATGAAAACCAAAAAGAGTTGGTGCTGCGAACTGTTGGCCGGAAACATCAGAAAACCGGCCGCTCCCCACACCAAGCCCACGGCCAGCACCCCAATCCGAAACCTTTTCATCCAGAACCGAGTGCTTTCGCCCACTTCCGGCGCGGCGGACCGATAAGCCTTGACCAGCAAAGTGCGGGAAACCGCCACCAACACAATCAGCGTCAACCAACTGAGCACCACATGAGCCGCAATCATGTCGCGCTGCATATAAGCCAAAATAGCCGCCAGTAGCGTACTGCTGATCAATGACACATTGCTTGCTGCAAACAGTTGCCGAAGCTGTGCCGCTTGAATTGCTGCTTGTTTGTTCGGGTTACTGATCACGTATGATTTAGCGGCCGGCTACTAACTAACGACTGAAGTGGGTTTGAAACGACTAGCGAAGCACTCTGGATTGTACGCTAACCGGACTAACAGGCAATGCTGTTTTTGGCTGGCTGCTTTAACCGAGCCCTAGTAACCGCCCTTACAATTTTGGTTTTATGATGCCCTACCCCCGACCCTTTCCCGGAAAGTGCGAGAACCCATATTCCGAAATTTGCAATGCCAAAGATAAAGCAGCAATTGCAGCACCAGGCGCCGAAGCATAGTCTATCGCGCCGTTGGAACAGGACCGGCAGTGATTGAATACGTTGCCCTTTGCTGCTAGAAAGAAGCAATTTACGCCATCAACTATTTCACCCGGACTATTGAAACTTCCTAAACCACACCCAACTGTTAAAGAAACTTTGCAGCGATTTTGCAGTCTTTGCCCATGCCGGCGTTTAGCCGGGTTATATCTTCACGATAGGAGTTATTGAATGAATTCACAGGAACGCAACCAGCTCAGCCAGTTTCTGAATCAACTGAACGAAGTAAAGCTCACCCAAAAAGATGCCGAAGCCGAAGCGTTGATTAGAGATGCGGTGGCCAAACAACCCGATGCCGCTTATCTGCTGGTGCAACGCGCCTTGTTGCAGGATCAAGCTTTGACTGCGGCTAAAGCACAAATCGCCGAGTTGCAAAATCAATTGCAAGCCGGTGCAAACCCACAACGTGGCGGGTTCCTGGGCAACGATCCGTGGGCTCAACCTGCCAACAATAGCGGAGCGGTGCCCGGTGCCGGTAATTATCAAATGCCGCGCGGCGCCGCTCCCGCGCAAGCGCCCGGCTTCTTCGGTGGTGGTGGCGGTAGTTTTTTAGGTAATGTCGCAACCACGGCAGCGGGCGTCGTCGCCGGTTCGTTTTTGTTCCAAGGCATCGAAAGTCTAATGGGTCATCACGGCTCCAGCGCCTGGGGCCAGCAAGCAATGGGCGAACACAGCGGCCTTCAGGAACAGACAGTAGTCAACAACTATTACGGCGACGATGCCATCCAGCAAGCCAACTTGGATAATAGTGACGATTTTTCACTTAGCGACGCAGATTACAGCGTGCCGGACGACAGCGACGATTCCGACTGGATTTGATTCACCTTGAGTTCTCCCCCTTTGGGCAGTCTTCGAACTGCCCTTTTTTTTGACTTTTCTCTGTGAGGGACCCTGGCACCACTTGGCACAAGCCGAGGTGTTTGCGGGTTGCCACCAGCCTGGTATTAACCCGACGCAGAAAACCGTTCCCCCCATCGAAGAACACAGCAGCCACGGCTTTGAAGGGCTCAGCCCAAACAGCATACCCGTGACAACTAGGACCGGGTTAATAAGTTGACGATGAAAGGCATTTTTTGCGCAAGGCAGCCAACTTGACCCAAGTTCGGCCAAATTGGATACCTTGCAAGCCAAGCTCAGCGCTTATCGAATCGATCCAAATCCATCACTTTGGCCCAGGCATTGGCAAAATCCTGCACGAACTTTTCCTTGCCGTCTGCCGAGGCATAGACTTCCGCTACCGCCCGTAGCTCGGAGTGGGAACCGAAGATCAAATCCACTGGTGTGGCAGTCCATTTAACTTGATCGCTGGCCCGGTCCCGTCCTTCGTAAATGCCTTCAGTAGCTGACTTGGTCCATTTCGTGGACATATCGAGCAGATTAACGAAGAAATCGTTACTGAGCGTGCCCGGACGACTGGTGAACACCCCGTGTTTGGCATGGCCGGCGTTCGCATCCAAAGCCCGCATGCCGCCCACCAACACCGTCATTTCCGGCACGCTCAAGGTCAGAAAATTCGCGCGTTCGACTAGCATTTCCGCAGGCGAATGCGCATTATCTTTGCCAAAGTAATTTCGGAAACCGTCAGCTTTGGGCTCCAGCACCGCGACAGAATTGACGTCGGTTTGCTCTTGCGCCGCATCCATCCGCCCCGGTTTGAACGGCACTTGCACCTTATAACCGGCTTTTTTGGCCGCCTCCTCCACCGCTGCCGAACCGCCCAGCACGATCACATCGGCCAGCGACACTTTTTTGCCGCCTTTCAAGGAGCGGTTGAATTCGGTTTGGACGGCTTCCAGTTTTGCCAGCACTTTGCCCAGTTCGGCGGGATCATTGACCTCCCAGTCTTTTTGCGGTGCTAACCGAATCCGCGCACCATTGGCTCCGCCGCGCATGTCGGTGCCACGGAACGTGACTGCCGAGGCCCAGGCCGTTTTCACCAACTCGGGAATCGTCAGATCCGCAGCCAAGATGGCTGATTTCAATTTGCCGGCATCCTTGGCGTCAATCAATTTGTGATCAACTTTGGGAATAGGGTCCTGCCAGACGAAGTCTTCGGCCGGTACTTCCGCACCGATATAGCGGGCTTTGGGCCCCATGTCGCGGTGGGTCAGCTTGAACCAG
>Ga0160183_106092_pt1 | contig 47402 bp, 49 predicted proteins | sample met14sb_FD_108562 | JGI IMG/M metagenome (GOLD analysis project Ga0160183, IMG submission 108562) | Synthetic bacterial communities of pure cultures from sediment of Lake Washington, USA, under high oxygen condition - MT... | ecosystem: Engineered > Modeled > Simulated communities (microbial... >...
CGAACATTGTTCCGGTTTAAGTGCTGTATCCGACCAATGCTGCAATGCCAAATTTTATCGGTAATTCGCTATTTTTGAATTGCACAAGCATACACTACACTAATCCAGGAATTTCCACGCCGTTCTGGTAGCGCGGAAACACGTTTTGGTCAACAAAGGAGTTAGCGCATGACGACACTGGAAACAGCTTTACCAGCGGTTATCTCGCCACTGAGCGAAGAAGAACTAAAAGGCATCAACGCCTATTGGCGAGCTTGCACTTATTTGGCGGCCGGCATGATTTATCTGCGCGATAACCCCTTATTAAAGGAACCGCTGAAACCGGACCACATCAAAAACCGACTGCTCGGCCACTGGGGTTCCAGTCCCGGTTTGAGCTTTATCTACGTACATCTCAACCGGCTGATCAAGCATTACGATCTTAATGCGATTTTCCTGGCGGGCCCCGGTCATGGTGCGCCGGGGGTGTTGGCGCCAGTGTATTTGGAAGGCACTTACGCGGAAATCTACCCGAACAAAGGCGAAGACGAAGACGGCCTACTGCAGTTTTTTAAAGAATTTTCGTTCCCTGGTGGCATTGGCAGCCACTGCACTCCGGAGACGCCGGGCTCTATCCATGAAGGCGGCGAGTTGGGTTACAGCGTTTCCCATGCTTACGGCGCCGCTTACGACAATCCGGATTTGCTGGTGGCGTTGGTGGTCGGCGACGGCGAAGCCGAAACCGGGCCGCTCGCTACATCGTGGCATTCCAATAAATTCATGAATCCGATACGCGATGGCGCGGTGCTACCGATCCTGCATCTAAACGGCTACAAGATCAACAATCCGACCTTATTATCACGGATTCCTCATGAAGAGCTGGAACAACTGTTTCGCGGCTACGGCTACACGCCGTATTTCGTGGAAGGCAGCGATCCGGACACCATGCATCAACTGATGGCTGGCGTACTGGAAACTTGCGTGCTGGAGATTCGGCGGATCCAGCAAGATGCCCGCGCAAGCGGCATCCCTACCCGGCCGCATTGGCCGATGATTATCTTACGCAGCCCGAAAGGCTGGACCGGGCCGAAAGACGTGGATGGGCATAAAGTGGAAGCCTTTTGGCGTTCTCACCAGGTGCCGTTGGCCGGCGTGAAAGACAATCCGGCGCATATGCAACTCTTGTCTGACTGGCTGCACAGTTACAAACCGGAAGAATTGTTCGATGAGAATGGCAAGCTGATTCCCGAATTAAAAGCCCTGGCTCCACAAGGCAGCCGGCGGATGAGCGCGAACCCACATGCCAACGGTGGTCTGTTGCGCAAGGCTTTACGGATGCCGGATTTTCAAGATTATGCCTTGGCGTTGAACGGCCCAGGCAAAGTATCGGCGGAAAATACCCGGCCTCTGGGCAAGTTTTTGCGCGACATCATGAACGCCAATATGAACAATTTTCGGGTGTTCGGCCCCGACGAAAACAGCTCCAACAAACTGGATGATGTTTACAAAGCCAGCAAGAAAACCTGGCTGGCGGATTATCTGCCGGAAGATGCCGACGGCGGCGAACTAGCGACCGATGGCCGGGTGATGGAAATGCTCTCTGAACATACCCTGGAAGGCTGGCTGGAAGGCTATTTATTGACCGGCCGCCACGGCTTTTTTTCGTCGTACGAAGCCTTTGTACATGTGATCGACTCCATGTTCAATCAACACGCCAAGTGGCTGGCAATGTCCAAGGCCGTGTCCTGGCGGGCGCCGGTGTCATCATTGAATTTGCTGATTACTTCTACGGTCTGGCGGCAGGATCACAATGGCTTTACGCATCAAGACCCCGGCTTTTTGGACTTGGTCGTCAACAAAAGCCCGTCGGTAACGCGCATCTATTTGCCGCCCGATGTGAACTGCCTGCTGTCTGTTGCCAACCATTGTTTGCAAAGTACCGACTACATTAACGTGATCGTTTGCGACAAACAAAAACATCTGCAGTATCTGGATATGGACGCGGCGATCAAACATTGCACCAAGGGCATCGGTATTTGGGAATGGGCCAGTAACGATGATGGTACCGAGCCCGATTTGGTGATGGCCAGCGCCGGCGACATTCCCACCAAGGAAGCCTTGGCTGCGGTGGTTTTGTTGCGCGAGCACTTTCCACAATTGAAAATTCGTTTCATCAACGTGGTGGATTTGTACAAGCTAGTGCCCGCCAGTGAGCATCCGCACGGCCTGTCGGATCGGGATTTCGATAGCCTGTTTACCGTCGATAAACCGGTGATTTTCAACTTCCACGGTTATCCCTGGCTGATTCATAGACTGGCTTACAGGCGCCACAATCATGCCAATCTGCATGTTCGCGGCTACAAGGAAAAAGGCAGCATCAACACCCCGCTGGAATTGGCGATTCAAAACGAAACCGACCGTTTCAGCCTGGCAATCGATGCGATAGATCGGATTCCGGCGTTGCAAGTATCCGGAGCCCACGTCAAGGAAAAGCTGCGTGACCGGCAAATCGATTGCCGCAACTACGCTTACGAGCACGGCATAGACCGGCCGGAAGACGACCAATGGCACTGGCCGTATTAAAGTTGACGATAAATTGTGCGGTACAACTGCCGCATGCGCCGAATATGCGCGTCCGCTAACGGTTTATCGCCGTAACGGGCCGCTTCGAACAAACCGGTGATTTCCGCCGCACTGCGCCGCGCATCGCGATGCCGACGACTGATTTGCGCCAGATATTCGCGGGTGTTGGCGGTATCGGCGCGTGGCACGTCGTGCGATGCAAACAAGCGAGACATAGCCCGGTAATACTGGCGGGCAGCGGTTTCGCCGCCAGCATGGCGGCCGATCACACCCAAACGCAGATAGTCCCATTGAGTTATTAGCCAAATTACCCAAGGGATTTCCCGCAACAAAGCCCCGAACGCCAGTAAAATGGCTAGTAAAATCAAAGCCAGCAAACCCAATATGGCCGCCAACCAGTGCTCGCGCAGCCATTGTTTCAACCACTCCCACCAGTCGAAAATCACCGCAACGGCTGGTACCAAAGCTTGTTGCGCCGATTCGCTAAGGTCGGCAATGCCGTTGATCGCCGCCGCCTGCCAGGCCGGCATATTGACTCGCTTAGCAGCGGCACGCATGTCCGCCGGGCTCGGCCAACGGCTGCCGGCCTGCCATTGTTGGCCCGTGCCCTCTCCTCCACCCGCAGCTTGTTGTTGCTCGCCACGCGCTTTTTCGGCTGGCTGACCTGAACCGGTTTGGCCGCCGCTGCCGGCTTGTTCGATATCACCGCCGGGATTTTGCAAGCTGACCTGGCCGAAACGCCACTCCAGATAAGGCCAGTTGATTTGCGGCGTTATCAGATAAAGCCCGCCACCGATCAGCACGATGGCGGCGGTGGCCGCCAAAATAGCGGCGCCCTGCCCTTGGCTGCTGGGCCGGCCTAGACTCAAACGCTGCAGGTCCGCGCCGCGCCGCTGGACTTGCTCGGCAACCAGACAAAAAACCACCGTCACGATATAAGGCGCTAGATAAAACAACATGGTCCAGTCGGCGCGGTAATGCGAGGCGGCAAACAATACTATCGCCAACGACACCAACAACCCCAGATTCATCTCGCGCCGGCCGGAGGTAACGCAATTGTAGGAAGCCTGCAACATCGCCAATAGATACAACCCGGCGCGCGGCATACCCCAAATCGGCATAAATACCAATACGAACAGCAAGAAACCGATAAACAACACGGCCTTTTGCCAAACCTTGCCCGCTCCCGAAAGCCAGTGGATTTGCCGCCAGCCGACAATGGACGTGCCACCGAATACGATAGCCCAGAACAGCATTTCCCGCGCAAAGCTGCCGTATTGGATATCCAAAAACGCATTACAGGCGACGGCCAGCCATTGCGCTAGAAACAATCCCACATAGACTGGAAAACTCAGCGGAGAGGCGGTCATCGGTTAAACAGCGCCGTTAAGTCGTCGCCTCGTCGTACCGTGACGCAATGCGCGCCCAATTCCAGTAAACCGGCGTTCAATGTCCGGTCGCTGCTGTCGCGACGGGTCCAACTGGCGGCGTTTAGAAAGCTGTCACGTTCAAACAATACCGCGAATAAATACACGCCCTTAGCCCGCAGCAAAGCCAGCGCCTGCAGGGTTTCGGCATTGCGGTGCGGCGGCTCGGCCAATAACAGCACGACCGTTTCGCCGCGCACGCAATTCAACGCAATCTCGGTCAGTAATTTGGCATACGGCGTTACGCCGTCGGCCTCCGCGATTGCCAGCGCATCCAGGATGGCTTGATAATGAAAATCGCCCTTGCCGGATAGAATCCGCAACGGCTGTGCGGCATCAGCCAACACGCGGCTGTGCATGTTCTGGTCACAGGCATAAGCCGCCACGGAGGCGGCGATGCGTATCGCGTATTCCAGGGTACTGTGCTTGCCGCGACCGATATTGGCGTCCTTGGCTAAATCCAGGGCGATGCAGATGCAGGCCGACGCCAACGGCTCGAACTCCTTGACCATCAACTCATTCAAGCGCGCCGTGGTCGGCCAATGGATATGCCGGGGATTGTCGCCGCGCCGGTATTCGCGTAATCCAGAGAATTCCGCCGCACCGGCGCCATCCGGTAGACAATAACCTCCCCGGTGAATCTGGCTAGGCGCGCCGAACAGCGACAGCGATAGGATGGGAAAGACCTTCGGGTAAATGGTCAGGGTTTGCCGGGAATGGTCGGCGCGGCTACGCGCCTCGGCTAAGCCCAACGGAAAACTGGACGCCAAACCCATCGGCCCCAGTTTATAAAAGCCGCGTTTTTCGCACAGCAAGGGTACGTCGAAACTACGCGCACCGCGGCCCGGCACGTAAGCGACGCTACCCAGCAATTTATCGCCGTCGTTGGCGCCGTGTTCGGCGGCATCGACGAAAGGCAAGCGGTCGACCAACTCCACCATGAAGCGCGGCAGCCAGCCGCGATTTTGTACGTCGACCCGAAACACGATGGTTTCTCCTTCCAACGCCCGTTGCGGCCCGACCCGCCGCACCGATAAGCGTTGAAGCAACCAACGCGGCCAGAGCATGCCGGTCAATAAGGCGGCACTGAGCAATGCAGCGAGCAGCCAAGGCAGACTCTGTTCGCGGCTGATAGCCGCCAAATAAGCGGCCAGCGTAAAGCCGCACAAGATTAAAAATTTCAGTCTCAGCGCCATTGTGGTCTAGCGATCAAACTACCGGCGGTGGCAGCCGGTCGAGAATTTCCGCGAGAATTTCGCCAGCGTTGCGCCCCAGCACCGCGGCCTGCGGTTTGACGATCAGGCGGTGTTCCAAAATAGCCGGCGCGATGCTTTTCACCAAATCCGGCGACACGAAATCCCGGCCGCGTAAATAAGCCAAGCCTTGCGCACCGCGCGCCAAGGCCAAGGTGCCGCGCGGACTGATACCCAAGCGCAAATCGCTATGCTGGCGGCTGGCGGCGCTGATACCGACCATATACTTAGCCACGTCCATACTAATATGCACCGCCTTGACCTGAGCCCGCGCCGCTAGAATATCGGCTTCGGACGTGACAGCCGGCAAGCTGTCGATAGGATGAGTCTGGGTTTGCGCCGCCAGTATCCGCATTTCCTGTTCGATAATGGGGTACTCCATCCGCAAGCGCATGAAAAACCGGTCCAGCTGTGCTTCCGGCAAGGCGTGGGTGCCGGCCATATCGATTGGGTTCTGGGTGGCCAGCACCATAAACAGCTTGGGCAGTTCATGTGTATACCCGTCAACGCTGACATGAAATTCTTCCATGCATTCCAACAACGCCGATTGCGCGCGCGGTGTGGCTCGGTTGATTTCGTCGGCTAGCAGCAGATGGGTAAATACCGGCCCCGGCCGGAATTCGAAATCGGCGGTTTTTTGGTTGTAGATAGCGACGCCGGTAATGTCGGACGGTAATAAATCCGAGGTGCATTGCAGGCGTTTCATGTCCACCGCCACCGAACGGGCCAATGCCCTGGCCAACATGGTCTTGCCCGTACCCGGCACATCCTCCAACAACACATGGCCGCGGCACAGCATCGCGACCACGGCCAATTCGATGACCGGCCGTTTGCCGATAATGACTTTTTCGACGTTTTCAATTAAAGAAAGCATGGCATCCATCAGCTGAGGATTGTCCTGTTAAAGATGTGAGCGGGAAATGGGAGAGCCAAGCTTAGCAGAGCCTGGCCGTTTGTCATCCCAGACTACGAGTTAAGGCGCTTGGCTGCGAATTCGGTATCGGAAAATAGCGCTAACACCGCGAATATCACAATCGCCACCAGTGTCGTGCCCGCTGCGGCGACAGATAAGCCAAAAAACGTCAACCAGGAAACAAACGCATAATAAATGGCCGGCATGACAGCGTTATAACCAAGCGATAGGCCTATGACTCCGAGCAATAACCAGATCGCAAAATTCAAACCAACGCTAATTCGCGCCAAGTAATAAACCGGTTTAACGATACGCTCCTTACGCTTGCCCAGTCCGAAAAATACCAGGCCATAGAGCACGATCAAAACCGAACCGTAAACGAACAGTTCCGGGTGCTGGGCCGCCGACGTCGCTTGATCGAATACATAAAGCACGCTTGCATTTATGTTGCTATGCGCCAGCAGATGGTTTGCCAATGTCCCGGGATTCGCGGACTCCGCAGTGTCGGGAATAAAATCCGGGAAAAAGAAAACGGCTTGTTGCGGCACGATTAGCGTCGAGTTGGGCAAGGTATTCCGCGGATATTCTGCGGCCGGTTTGCCGTTAACCGACAATACACCGGCTGTAAAACCGATTTCATCACCTGGCATCCCGACGATTCTGCTGATCTGCAGTTTGCCGGCCGCATCGTCAAAGCTGATCAAGCGTCCGGCTGCCAAATCCACTTTAGCGGACATTACCATAAAAGCGTTCTTGGACAACTCCTTGTATAAGGGATTGGCCGATGCCATGCGGCTGATCGGGTGGTACATAACAGTGTAAATAATCGGACAGCCGAAAACGACCACCGCCAGCAGGCTGAGCAGCGTTGGCACCAATGAAGATCGATTAACGCGCATAGTGATTCGTCCGAGTCAAAAGCCCTAAAGACTAGCACAGCCTCAAAACCGTGCATGTTGGCGACGCGGACAGATGGATGGTCGGGTTAGGATATGCCCAATGTTTGGCATTGCCTCAACTGCGCCGAGTAAAATTTGATGTTTTAGTGATGGGTTTAGATGGTTTGGGGAGGTAAAAAATGCTGCTTAGCCGGCAAAGGCTGGAAATTTCCGGAAAAACTAACTTACACTGCGGCGACCAGCTAGCAGGCTTTGTTGCAGTTTGTTGTCGTCTACCCATAAATCGCCGGCCAGCAGTTGCGCGATCTGAGCTTTCAAATCCGGATCGCGGTCGGCTTCGAAAAACAAGTTATGGACAATATTGGATTGATAAAAGCGTTCGACGAATAATCGCATCGTATTAAAACCCAGCAAGTACTGGTCATCGTCCTCGGTATGCAGCTCCGGATCGGCTTCCCGCCCGTCGCTTAGCCCGACATGGACGCGGTCGGCAACTCGGGCGGCGCTGGTGAAGGCTAAAAATACGCCGGACGAAAACACCGGATCGAGGAAGCCAGCCGCATCGCCGCAGCAGGCATAGCGGACGCCGTAGCGGCTTTGGTTGGTGTAACTGAAATCCGCTTCGACCCGTACCGGCGCGAATTGCGCCGCTCCTGTTATCAAACGACTCAGGAGCGGCGATGCAGCCAGATAACGGCGCAACAATTCTTCCGCATCGCAGTCCTTAGGGCGCTCTTTCTGTACCACCAAGCCCACACTGAGGCGCCGCTCGGCCAGCGGAATGATCAAGATCCAGCCGATGTCCACGACCGGCACGTATATATTGCCGGAACGGAACAATTCATCGGCCTCCTCGCCCGGTTGAATGTTCTCGAAGTGGGTGTATACCGCAAATTTGCCCAAATTGTCGATACGTCTGATAGCTTTGTCTTTCCTGCCCATTAACGCGCTACGGCCCGTGGCATCGATCAAATAGCGGCAGTGGTATTGGCCTTTATCGGACACGATGTCCGCCCCTGCCGGTTGGCAGGCAACGTCCAGTACTTTTTCGTCCTGATGGGTATCTACGCCGTGTTTGCCGGCGTTTTCAAACAGCATTTGATCGAATGGGGCGCGTTCGATCTGGTAGGTCTTGCGATTGATTGCCAACGGAAAATACATGCGTTGTTCGGTCGCTTCGTCGATGAACACCGCTCCGCTTTTCGATAGGTTGCCAGCGCTCCAATCTATCCCCAAGCGTTGGATGACCGGTTCGCTGAACGGCAGCATGGATTCGCCAATGTGAAAACGCGGATGCCTGCCGCTCTCCAACAGCAAAACCTTGTGGCCATATTGCGCCAATAAGGTCGCGGCCGTCGAGCCGGCCGGACCGCCACCGACGACCGCAACATCATAGTCAAAACCGTTTTGCTTATTGTCGAGCATCATTCAGAGATATATTGATTAATCGTTCGGATAACCGTCTTCGGCTGCATTGTAAATGGCCCGAAACACAGTCCAATGCACGCCGCCGATGCCGGCGCCGGTGTAAGTAATGATGCCCACACCTTTGTAAAACTCATCGGTGCGCATCACGTCCGGGCCGAAATAAAACGGAATCCAGGCTTTACCGGTTTGGTAAGACTTGGTGTCGGTGGGTTGACCCAGAATTTCGTGGACTTGGCCCTGGGTCATGCCCAGCTTGAGTTTGGCGAATGGGCTATTGGCCGGAAAATTACCGTCAATCCGCGATTCCGGGGCGGTGCTTGATTGAGAGGTCGGTGCGCCTGCTTGCGCGGGCGCCTTATTGCTGGATGCGCAGCCGGCGGCCAGCGCTAAAGCGGCGAAGAATGCAAATGTTTTATAGTGCTTCACAGAGATACCTTCCGGTTAGTTTTGTCAGCGGTCAATAGTAGTTCAGTTACCGCCATTTTTCACCATCGCCCGTTTTCGGATAAGCAGAGGCCACTCCTGCATGAACTTGCCAACCCGGCATATGCGGGCTTAATGCTATGGCTTGCGGTACTCTTCCGGTTAAAGCCGCTTCAAGCAAAGGAATGGCGGCCAAAATGGGCATGCTATTAACCGAATCAGTCCAGTCCGCCGGAAAAATGCTTTCGCCAACTTGCGGTCTGCTAATCTGCATCAGTCGTCCGTCCACTGTTCCAGCCGCCAATAGCAAGGCGTAGGCAAATGCCGGATTACCGCAACCGGGAACCAGATAGCCCGGCCATGCCTCATCGTAACAAACCAATAGCAGCTCACCTCCCTGGCAAGCCAACTGGCACCAGGCTTCCAACAACGCCATTGCCAAGGTATCCGATCCTGCCGCCAGAGCGGTGGCTGGCTGGGTACATTGCTGAGCGATACTCCAATAACCCGCCGCGGTATTTTGCACGGAATTGTGAAAAGCGCTGGGCGACATCACCCCGTCCGTTTTGACCAGTTGGTTACAAATCTGGTCGGTGGTGTTTATTTCTCCGGCCACGCTGGCAAATATCGCCGGTAAGCTGGATGGCGAACGCTGGGCTTGCTCGCAGGCAGCGCTTGCCGCGCTGAAGGCCATCTGCATCGCTTGGCTGCTACGCCGGCGCAACAGCGGCGGGATGGTCTCGCGATTGATAGCAAAAGCCGGAAACGGCAGGTTAGCCCGAAAATCGGGGTCCGGCGCACAAACGCCCACGCCAAGCAGGCTCATGCAATCCATTATGCAGCCTCCAGCAGGACACTGGCATTGTTACCGCCGAAGCCAAACGCATTGCTCAATATCAGTCGGGGGCTGACGTTCAGTTCCGGCGCTGTTACCAGCGGAAACCGGCATTCGGGGTCGGGCATTTGCAAACCGCAGGTGCCGGGCAAAAATCCGCGCTCCAAAGCCAGTAGGCTCACCACGACTTCCAAGGCACCGGCCGCCCCCAAAGTATGACCCAGCAAACCTTTCACGCCACTGCAGGGCGGCGGATTGGCAAACACGCTGGCTACCGCTCTGGCCTCGGCCAGATCGTTTAAAGTGCTGGCGGTGGCATGCAAATTAATGTAATCGACCTCGCTCACGTCGCGTCCAGCCAAACGTAAAGCCTGCGCCATTGCCGAAGCAGCCCCAAGCCCCTCCGGGTGCGGGGCGCTCATATGGTGGGCATCCGACGATTCCCCCACCGCCAACAGTCGGGGCCGATCGGTATTGTCAGCGCTGGGTTTTTCCAACAACAGTAAAGCCGCGCCCTCCCCTATGTTAATCCCTTGGCGCCCCGCATCCATCGGCCGGCAAGCGTCCGCCGAGATCAGTTGCAAACTGTTGAAACCGCGCAGGGTTAGGCGGCACAAACTGTCTACGCCGGCGACTAACACCGCGTCACAACAATCGGTGACAAGCAAGCGTTGCGCGGCGGCCAAGGCTTTGGCGCTGGACGAGCAGGCAGTGGAGATGGCATAGCACGGCCCTTGCAAGCCCAGTTCCAACTGCAAAAACTCGGCCGTGGCTTGGGCGGTTTGCACCTTGGTGAAATAAAAGTTGTCTGGCATCACGCCGTCTTGCTGCAAGCGCGCATAGGCGTTCTCTGAGTCGTAGATACCGGAGGTACTGGTGCCGAGTATTAAACCGACGCGGGTTGCACCGTAAAGGGCGACCGCCCTCTCCACCTCGGCGCGAAAACCGCCCTGCTCCAAAGCTTTTAGTGCCAAGCGGGCATTGCGGGAATTGTAGGTTTGCAAATCACGCCGAATGTCCGGTAAAGCTGAGGTCACCTCACCCACCACGGTATCAAAAGGAATATCGAACAAGTTTAGCGGTTTCAGGCAAGGACGATTGGCTAGCAGACTGGCGTACAAAGCGTCCACATCGTCACCGCCGGCGCTGACGCATTGGTAGGCCGTGACGGCGACTGGAGAAATCAGTGGGGAAATACGCATCAATTCTTTGGCTTTTGGATCAGTAAGGGACAAAGCAGAAAACCCAAGCTCACGCCCAAGCTTACCGACAGTGCGAGAATTGGCAAGGTGGGCGTCTTGCCCAAGCCCATGGCACCGAAGGACGCAATCGTAGTCAGAGTGGATGAGGCAATCGCGTGGTAAGTCACATCGGCATCTTGGCCGCGGTTGTCGATAAAAAAGATGCCGTAATCCAAGCACAGCGACACCGATAACAACAAGCCGATCACATGCAGAAAACTGACTTCCTCGCCCATCAGCGCCCACGTGGCAAAAATGAACAGCACGCCAGCCAGCGAAGGCAGCAAGGTCAAACACACTTTGCGCAGGTCGCGTTGTTGCAGCCAAATAAACCAGGCCATCACGATTATGCCTATGCCCAGCATCATTAAAGACCGATCCCGATATTTCCCCGCCAACTGATCCAGCTGATCTTTTTGGCTGAAGTACCGCGTGCCTTCCAAGCCGGCCAAACCGGCTGTCAATTTGGCGGGATCGTGCTCGCCCAACCACAGCGATAACATCACCCCGGATTGCCCGCTGACTATTTGCCCGGACAGAATATGTCTGACAGGCGAATCCATCACCGACTCAGCTTGCAGTGCATCGGGTGACGCAGGCGCTAACGTCCCTAACTTCTCGACCGACAAGCCCGCCTCGGCTAAGCCGGTTTGCCAAGCTTGCTGAAATTCCGGCGTCAGGCCACGTTGGTAAACCTGGCTGTTCTCTGTTTGCAACTGCTTGGATACCAACCAGGGAAACAGACCGTGATATTCGCTAATGACTCCCGCTTGCTTTAAAGACTGTAACCGGCGCTCGGCGGCTTCGGACCGTTGCAGCGCAGTTTCCCAGTCGTCGGCTTGTATCAACACAAAACGGCCCGGTTCGATACTGGAAAAATGCGCGCGCACTGCCGCATCCTGCTGTTTTAAGCTATCCATATTGACCGCTAGTTGCTGCATATCGCTCATCCAACGAATTTGCGGCAGACACAGCACAGCCATGACCACGCTGGCGGCGAACAGACCCAGCAAGATTTTCCGGTGCAGGCCGCAGAAGTCCACCCAAGCGCCGATGCCGGGTAAATGCGCGGCGTGCAGCGATGAATTGACCAGCAAAGCCGGCAATACCCAGCGGGTCAAGCCCAGCGAGCCGACCACGCTGGCCAAGGCAAACACGGCAATTTGCTCGAAGCCTGGAAAGCCGGTAAAGCCCAAAGCGCCGTAGCCGATCACCGTGGTCAAGCCGCCCATCAACAGGCTGGGCCACAACAGATTGGCCGCTGATAGTGGGGTGTTGCGATGCTTGGCGCAATGCACCATCACATGAATCGGGTAATCCGAGGAGATGCCGATCAAACTGGCGCCCAAGGCCAGCGTCAAACTGTGGACTTGTGGGAAGACTAAAGCCGTTGCCAGGGTGCCGATTACAAACGACGCGCCCTGCACCATCATCACCCAATGCAAAGCCGAGAACGAGTGAAACAGGAATAAAAATACCAGCGCCACCGCCAAACTGGACACCACCGACACCAGCGTCACATCCTGACTAATCTCGCTTTGCGCGGCCACGCTGAACACCGGCACCCCGGCCATCGACAACTTGAAACTCTCCCCCGCCGCAGCGTTTAACGCCGCAAAATTGGCTTGGATCGCCGCTTGCAGGCGCGTCTGCGCTGCCGAATCCAGCGCCGCCGGCCGGCTTTGCATGATTAACGCGCCACCCTGACTGCGTTTGGCTTGCTGCTGAAATTGTCCCTGTAACGCCTTGAAGCCATTGAGTGACAGCAACAACGGATCTTGCTTGGCAATGGTTTTTACAAAGCTACCTTGCGGCGACAGCAAGGCCTGCTTCAATCCTGCGGCTTTGGTCGGCAACTGGCTGGGATCGAACAATGCCGGCGCGTCTTGTTCAGGGTTTAGACTGAACAACCGGGCGTGGTATGGCGCATACGAAGCTACGGCATCGACCCAGTCGCGGGGCGGCTGATCGGCCGGCCACACTTGCTCCACGTCATCCAGCTTAGCTAACTGACTAAGCAGTCTGGCACTGAATGCGGCCACGGACATTGGGGTTTCGCCGCCATTCGTGGCGTCTGTCACTGGGGGGTGATCGGACTTTTCCACCACCAGCAAATAGCGCCGCGACAGTTCGCCTGACTTCAACAAGCCGGCCAACAGCCGGGAGTCTTCATCGTCGGTCGCGGTAAAAAAAGCATTCAGGTCTGTCTCGACCTTGATGTGCCAGAACGTGATTGCCAACAATAAAGGAAACAGCAGCACAAACCAGCGCTTTCGCCAGACAAAAGACACGCCCTATTCTCCGCTGGCTTCCCGCAACAAACTTGGGAGCGAATAGCCCTGTTGTTGTGCTGCCGTGGCTTTGTGCATGCGGTATTCGGTGGATTCGCCGTCCGGCTGTTTGATTAAAATCCGCCGTTGCTGGTCTTGGTCATCGCCGGCTATTTCAATAGACGGGAGATCATCACCGCTCAGCTCCGGTTTCGGCGTCAGCCGCAACGTCCATTGCGGGCCTTGCTTGTCGGCGGCGATGGCATAGTTAAGCTGCAATTCTTCCGTGCGGCCTTGCAGGATGCTGCGAAACACTTTGATTTGCTCGCCCGCCGGCCCCGCCGAATCCAGAGCCGCGCTGTGGCGCTGGTTTTGCTGCGGGTCCCAGTAAAGCATGCGCTGTTCGGCGATAGCCATAATCACCCGCGCCGGTTGCAGTTGCAATTTGACCAGGCTGCCGTCGGTGCCGGACAGCATGACACCTTGTCCGTGCCATGGCGCGTCTGCCAGTTCCAGCACGCGGGTTTCCTCATACTGAAACTGCGCCTGACCTGTTTGGCGGATTCGAGTCAATAACTCGCTCAGCACTGCGTCATCAGCCCATCCAAACATGGGCAACACGGCCAAAAGCAAAAACAGCGTGCGTTTAATCGTCATCCCTTGAATACCCTATGGCCGTTCATGGCGATGCATTTGAAGGTTTCCAGAGCCGGTGGAATTTCCAAATTGGGAAAGCGCCGATGCCGGTAAAACCATTCTCCGGTTCCCAGTAGGCCCATCAATAGATACACCACCACACCGGTGTAAAGCGCCCAAGCGGTCTGCCCCATGATAGCCGGCAGCGCGGCGCAGATCGCGATGTTGACGGCAAAGAACAAGGTCCAAACCCAGGTCAGGTTCCGGCAATATTCGGCTATACCCGGCACTAACTCGGGAAACTGCAAACGCACCAAGCGTTCGATAAAAGAAGGCGGCGACCACAGGGTATGCCCGAATAAAAAGGTCAGCCACAAATAGGCAAACGACGGCACCAGCCAGACAAAATAGGTCGTGGCAAAATAGGCGCCGGCCAGCAACACCGCTGCCAGTAAAAAACTAAGCAAACGCGCGACTAGCCCGGACGAGGTAAAACCGCGCCACAAAGTCAGTGCGGCGAATACGATGAGTTCAAAGCTGGCAAATCCCAGACCGGCCAGATAGGCACTCAAAAAAGGATAAGCAACGACGATACCGGCGATAATCAGCGGCTTAACGACCTGCCCCATGGTTAACGGGTGCGATTAGCGGCGACGAATTCGGCGAGCGAGCGGAGAGAGAGAAAGATCTGATTATTGCGTTCGTCGCCGGAGGTGATCTTGATGCCGTATTGGCGGTCCAGCATCACGCCGATTTCCAGCGCATCGATAGAGTCCAAGCCCAGTCCACCGCCGAACAAAGCATCATCCGGCGACAGATCGTCCGGGACGATGTCTTCCAGGAGCAAGCCCTCGATAAGCATGGTTTTCAATTGGCTGATCAAGTCTTCTGACATGGCTGTTCAAGTTCCATTAACAAACGCCGGATTCTACACAAATTCCCGCAGCGGTTCAAAATCACTTGGATTGCGGCGCGGGGAATGCCAAAATTGCCGCAAGCTTAGCCCACCCGAACTTCCAAACCCGACAGACCGATACGTGCGTCCTTTCCTGGCCTTCAAAATCCTACTATTCACGCTGCTCGTTCCCGGCGCGGTGCTGATTTACCTGCCTTACTACTTACTTTCGGATCCGGAGAACTTGCAGACAGTAAATGCGGCATGGGCGATACCTGCCGGCTTGTGTATCATGCTGGGCCTAGCTATTTACCTGCGCTGCGCCTGGGATTTTGCTATCGCCGGTTTGGGTACGCCAGCGCCTATCGATCCCCCGCAGAAACTGGTGGTGAGCGGCCTGTATCGCCGGACCCGCAATCCGATGTTTCAAGGCATATTGTTGGTGCTGCTGGCGGAATGTTTGCTATATGCCGATCCGGGCCTGATAGTCTATGCTGGTGCTATCGCGCTGTTTTTTCATATTACCGTGGTGTTTCGCGAAGAACCGGATTTGACCAGCCGGTTTGGCGCGTCTTACAGCCATTATTGTCGGCAAGTGCCGCGCTGGGGTTTTGCGTTAAAAGCCTTTTCCCCGGAGCCGATTTAACGCACGTGCTGCGCTTTGACTAGGATTTGTTTTTAACTCACCCACCTTTTGCTGCCATGAAGGAAATACTCAAGCATTTCATCTTTGCCGAACTGATTTATCACGAAGACCCGGCCGCATTCGGCGACGACGACAACCTGTTGGACGCCGGCCTGGACAGCATGGGCATCATGCGCCTGATCATGTTTGCCGAAAAAGAATTTGGCGTGACGCTGCCGGACACCGAAATCGAACCGGATAACGTCGGCAGTCTGAACTCGCTGGAAAGCTGGATCCGCCGTAGCGGTTACGCCGGATGACGGACACAAAGGAACAGCTGTTCAATCCTGGCGATTATTTTACCTACGTACTCGACCAGGAAATTCGCAACGCCGGGATGCCTGGCGGCTATTGCGGCTTTGCGCTGCAATTGGCTGAGACGCCGGATTTGTCAGCGCTGCAACAACGCTTGGATCTGCTGGTGGCACGCTTTCCGCAAGCATCCGCCAAAATCGAGCCGCGCGGCAAGCGTTTCGCTTGGGTCGCCACCGGCAACCCGATACCGCTGGAATTTCATCAGTGCCAACCCGGTGCGGATGAGGCGGACGAATCCCAGCGTTTGCTATTGGACATTTTCAATCGCCCGGAATCCCGGCCGCTGACCGTGCACTGGATAGCCGGCGCGGAAGGCGGCACTTTGCTGCTGATTTGGTTGCATCCTCTATTGGATGCGCGCGGCTGCAAGATATTGCTGGATTTTCTGTCGTCCGAGCGGCCGGACAGCTTCAAGGAATCTTCGTCCTTAATCGAAGCCAAACTGGCGCAATGGAACTTCTGGAAAAAACTGCAATTGTTTTTCAAAGCCAAACGCCACAATACCGCCGCCAACAGCTTGGATAGTTGCCTACCCACGCAAATTGAGCAAGGCCCGCAGCGCCTGCACTTAAAAGTGCAGCGCTTCGATGCCGACCAGTCGCAACGCATCGCCAAACTGGCGCAACAGGCCACCGGATTGACCGGGCGCACTTTGTACTACCTGGGCTGCATCATGCGGGCCATGGAATGGGTCGGCCCACCAGCCGCAAAAGACGGTTATTGCATCCCTTATGCGTTTAACCTGCGCCGGCAGAATGCGCCGACGCCGGTTTTTGGCAACCATATCGGCTGCTTGTTCGCCCGCGCCACGCGCGAGCAAGTGCGAGATAGAACAGGTTTGTTTGCGCATCTAGTCAGCGAACATAAGCAAGTGGTCCGCGATGAACTGGACCTGGCCTACCTGCCGCTGATGTGGCTGGGGCAATGGCTGACACCTGCAAAATATGCCAAAGTGCTGCGTAAACAACACAGCGGCGGCGAGTTGAGCTCGCTGTGGTTTTCCGACATCGGCGAACTGTCCTGGCGCAAGCAAGGCTTTCTCGGCGTCCCAGTAACTGATTTGTCCTTAATGTGCTGGATGAGCTTGCCGCCCGGTTTGGCGCTGCTGGCCTGCCAACTCGACGGCAAGCTGGTTTTGTCCTATAGCTACTTGTCGCCGGCGATCGATGAAGCGTGGTTGGATGCGGTGATCGCGCGGATGAATGTTGAGTTATTGGATAGCCCATGATACTCGCTCATCTCCACCCATCGTTCCCACGCTCCAGCGTGGGAATGCAGTTAGAACCGCTCCAGCGGTTCTGGACGCGGGAGCGTCCCTGACCGGGTTCCCATTTATGCCCCGTGGGTACGCGGGAGCGTGGGAACCATAAAATCGTCATTTTTTAGCGAAGCCTAAACCGATGTTGCTAGCGCCTTTTCTACACCAATGCCAACTCCAACCCGACGCTCCGGCTTTGCAAGAGCAAGACCGGCAAGTCAGCTATCGGCAATTACTGCAACAGGCCCAAACCATCGCCGCCGCCTTGCAAGCAAGAGGCGTCCGTCCCGGCCAGCCAGTCGCGGTGCATCTGGATCGTGGCATAGATGCCGCCTGCACGCTGTTCGGTGTCTTGTTGGCGGGAGCCTGCTATGTGCCTTTAGATCTAAAGAATCCGGCACCCAGATTGAGCTTTATTGTCGCCGACGCCCAGGTGCATACGGTATTGGGGACCGGTGCAGTGCCGGCTTGGCTGGATGAAAGCCTGTGGATGGACATCAACGCTTGTGCCGCTGTAATCCCCGCAACCGTTGACATTCCCGCCGAAGCGCTGGCGGCGATTTTGTATACCTCCGGCTCCACCGGCCAACCGCGCGGCGTAGCGCTTAGTCATCGGGCGATTTTGGCGTTCACAACCTGGGCCGCAGACTTGCTGGCCTTAACCCCTGCCGACCGCATCGCCAGCAGCGCACCGTTTTTCTTCGATCTATCCACCTTTGATCTTTACGCCGTATTAGGCTGCGGTGCCAGCCTGCATTTCATCCCGGCCGGCTTGACTATGGCCCCGGCTAGGTTGAGCGCGTGGCTGAGCGAACACGCCATCAGCGGTTGGTACACCGTGCCCTCGTTACTGGCCTTCCTCACCTACAAAGGCAACCTGGCGCAAACCCCGCTGGCGGCTTTGCGCTTCATTATTTTCGCCGGCGAAGTATTCCCCACCCCGGCCCTGATCGATCTGGCCGCCAGTTTGCCGCGGACAGCCTTGTACAATTTTTTCGGCCCCACCGAAACCAATGTCTGCTGCTATTGGCAGGTACAACGCGAGCGTTTGATCGCCGAGCAAACCATTCCCATCGGCCTGCCCGCCGCCGGTTGCGAACTGCACATAGCCGCCGACACCGGCGAGTTATGGGTACGCGGACCGACGCTAGCCAGCGGCTACTGGCGCGACGGCCAAGTGCAGTCCTTTCTAAACGCCGACGCTTGGTACCCCACCGGCGACCGCGCCAGCTTTGAACAAGGCGATTACCGTTTTCACGGTCGCCTGGGACGCATGCTGAAATGCTCCGGCTACAGGGTTGAGCCTGCAGAAATCGAAGCCGTCGTCAATGCCATTGTCGGCGTCAAAGGCTGCGCGGTAATTGGCGTGGATGACCCCACCGCCGGCCAGCGTCCGGCTTTGGCATTGGTTTTGGCAGCGGAGCTATCTATCACTTATGTCCGCAAGACGTTGAGCCAACAATTGCCGGCTTACATGCAGCCTTGTCGTTATCTGGTTGTGGAGGAATTGCCGCGATTGGCTAATGGGAAGATGGATTATCAGCGATTAATGATTTTGATGGAGACTGAAGTATGAACATCGAATTAGGTTACGATCCGTATTTAAGATTTTTGTTTGTATTCTGGCAATTAGGGATGATATACAGAAACTTTATAATTACTCGTTAGGAATTACCTAGCATGAAAATTATTTGGCCCAATGATAAAGAAGAGGAAAAGCCCCTTTCTATAATTGGGCGAATCATCCTGGTTTTGGTGGGCTTATGGGTTGCAGCTCCAATTATTTTTGGAGGTGCGTTATTTACTGCATTTGCGGGAACAATACATAGTGCGCCGAATTGGTATTTTCTATATCTTGGCATCACTCAAGCAATTCCACTTATTGTTGCTACCGTATCGTGGATTGCTATATTGATGACTATTCATACCAATATTTACAAAAGCGGATGGTCTGTTGCTCTTCTTTGTTCATTTTTGATTTATGGAGCTAGTTTTGTTGCGTTGGCTAGTGGCATTGTCCTTTCAAAATAAATTTAATCCTTTGTTAGACGCTCTATTCCATGACTCTCGACGACCTTACCGTTAATTTCGAACACCTAAACCGAGAAACAATTCTTGAAGATTGGGAATGGTTAATCGGTAAACGCAAACAACCAATTTTGCTTGCCGCATCAGGCGACGCCTTCTTGCAAGATATAGAGAACGGAACGGTTCATATTCTTGATGTAGCAGCAAACCAAGTCGGCCTTGTCGCAGAGTCTATCGATAAGTTTTTCATCGTTCCCACGCTCCGCGTGGGAACGCAGCCCCGGACGCTCCAGCGTCCTAAACCCACCAACAGCCTATGGGCCGAAGTCGTTACACCATCACTGAACCCCAACAAGCGCATTTCATGACCTGCACGGTCGTGGAATGGCTGCCGGTCTTTACCCGGCCGGAAACCGTGCAAATCCTGCTCGACTGCTGGCAATATCAACGGCAACAGGTCGGCTTGAAACTGTATGGCTATGTGGTTCTGGAAAACCATTTGCATTTCATCGCTCAGAGTACCTCGCTGGATAAATGCGTTGCCAGCTTCAAAGCCTATACCGCGCGGCGGATTATCGATCATCTGCAAGCGAAACGAGCCGAACAGTTATTGCAAAGATTGCGGTTTGCCAAATGCGCGCATAAGCATGACCGGGAGTTTCAGTTCTGGCAGGAAGGCGTGCATGCGGAGTTGATTCTTAATGAAGCGATGATGCGGGAGAAGTTGGATTATATTCATGCCAATCCGGTGAAGCGGGGTTATGTAAATTTGCCTGAGCATTGGCGCTACTCAAGTGCTGCGAATTATGCTGGATTGGGTGGATTGATCGAAATTGATACTTGGTAGCCGTGACGCTGGAGCGTCTGGGGCGGCATTCCCACGCTGGAGCGTGGGAACGATACATGCGATACACAACATTTGGCTTACTTTATGACCTCCTTTACCCTGATCGACGCAGCAGAGCATGACAAACATTTCATATTTAATGCGTTCAAGCTATCGATGCGCGATTACATCGATTGGGCATGGGGTTGGAACGAAGAATTTCAACATACCGGTTTCTGGAGAAACCTACAGGTGCAAAACTTCAAACTGATTTGCATCGGCAAAGAATCTGCCGGCGCTATCTATGTGCAGGAGAGCGAGCAAAGTCATTGGGTTCGCACCCTGTTTCTGCTACCTGAATTTCAAAGACTGGGAATAGGCTCCACTTTGCTGGCACAAGAAGCTTTGCGGGCCAAAAACCTGAATAAGAAATTGGTACTGGACGTGATAAAGATCAACCCGGCAAAACGTCTCTACGACCGGATGGGCTTCAGAGTTATTGGTGAAGACCGGGCGCTATTTCACATGGAATTAGGCTGATACTTGTAATTGTGTCGATCTGGATGGTTGCACTTTGGTAGCCGTGACGCTGGAGCGTCCGGGGCTTCGTTCCCACGCTGGAGCGTGGGAACGATAAGAAAAACTGGCCGTCACGGATTCGCCATATAGTTAAAAAATTCCCGCAGCCAAGCCTCGCCACGCTTTTTTTGGAAATTGGTTGGGGTGTTTCTTGACCCATTGCAAGGCGTAAATCATCGGCACCGAATCCAGATCTTTGATGTGGCTGGTGCGCCAAAGTTTGCGGACAATTTTGGACACCTGAAATTTTAACTCGATGTGCCTGACATGTTCCGGTGTCGGGTTTTGGCAATGTTCGGCCGGGGATGTCACCAGATATTCTCGGCAAGCCAAGGGCCGGACCGGATGAATGGAGCAGCTTTCCGCTTCCAAAAACGGACAGGGCACACCTTGCTGAAAATAAGTCAGCGCGTGTTGCTCTACCGCTTCGTGGCTGGTGCCTTCAGCCAGCATCTGTTCGAGCCGGCTCAGCCACTGGATAGCATCCAATTTTTCGCAAGCATCGGCAAAGCGTTGCTTGACTGCGGAACGTCTGGGCTCGGGCAATTGTTCGACCACACCGGCGATTTGATAGGCTTCGAATTCCGCCAACGGCACCACTTGTCGGCAGCAGGCGCCGCAGCCGGCTTGGCAGGAGATGGTCTCCTGGTCCGTAACAAAGGCAGCCACTGCGGTTTCGACAAAAGTGTTGTTGATGCGATGCAGTGCCGGCAGCATCGCTACCGGCGTCACTTTTTCCGTTGGCGCGCTGAATTTCAGCTCGATAGGCTTACCGTAAAGCGTTAGTTTGACGTTGGCGGGTGTGGTTTTGCTCATACGTGCTTTTAAGTTATTGATAATTTTCTAGCCAGGCTTACTCTGGTTGACCAATCGCAAGCGGTGGGACCTGGCGTTCCAAGCCTAACCAGCATAGAAGCTTTTGCGAAAAACAGAAACTTTGTCTTTGCAAGCTTGCCTCGACGCTGTATGCCTTCGTTCCCACGCCGGAGCTTGGGAACGATACAATACAATGCAAATTCATTGCGTTTGCTCAAATCCTAAACCATGACTATAGCCACTGATTTTTCCGAGATCCTTGCTTACGCAGGCCGACCGAATGAAACCCAAATCAAAGTCCGTTTGCGTGCCGTCGCTGAACTTGGTGTATTTCGACATGCCCTGCCCTCTGCCGTCGGCGGTTTTGGCGATAACTTTGCCTCGTTAGTCGAAACCCATCGCCGCCTTGGCGAAACTTGTCGCGATCCCGGTCTGATGCTGGCGATCAACGCCCATCTGTGGGGTTCTGTATACCCTATCTTGTTGTACGGCTGCGAGGCGCAGAAAGAAAAATTTCTGCCGGCTTTGTTGAGCGGAGACTGGCTGGGCGGGCATGCCATCACCGAGCCGTCTTGCGGCTCCGACGTGCAAGCGATGACTACTCATGCCAAACAAGCGGGCGACGGTTATCTACTAAACGGCGAAAAGCGTTATATCACTAACGTGCCAATGGCCGACTGGTTGGTGATTTACGCCAAATTGGACGGCAAGATTTCCGCTTTCCTGGTGTCCCGTGAAGATGACGGCTGCCATTTCAGCAATGAAAGTGCATTGGATGGCTGCAGGGGCAGCGCCACCGGCAGCGTGAGTTTGCAAGATTGTCGAATCGATGCCGATCGCCTGCTCGGAAAAATCGGCGTCGGCACCCAGATGATCCAAAAGGCTTTGGAGTACGAACGGGCCTTCGTGTTCGCCGGCATCGCCGGGCTCATGGATTGGCAATTGGCGGAAGTGGTTCGTTATAGCCGGGAGCGGCGCTCCGGCGGCGTGCATTTGGGTAAGCATCAGGCCGTCAGCCATCGCATCGCCGAGATGAAGTTACGGCTGGACACCGTCAATTTATGGCTGGGGGAATGCGCGCGATTGTGCGACGCCGGCCAACGCCTGACGATGGCGTCGGCGCAAACCAAGTTGTATGCGGCCGAGGCTTTCTTGCAATCCAGCCTGGATGCGGTGCAGATCATGGGCGCGGCCGGCTTGGAATCGGGGGGCGCGATGGCTGAATTGGTCCAGGATGCGCTAGCCGGGCGGCTTTTTTCTGGCAGCTCGGAAGTGCAGAAAAATCTGATCGCCGCCCTGCTCGGTACCGGCGACGCTTACCGGTTAAACACGCACCCCCATTCATGATGAATTTTTCCGCTTACCGCAACTGGCAGCCTACGCCGCTAATGAAGGTTTCATTGGCAATAACAATAGCCGCTCCGCTGGCGATAGTTATTCAACCAAGCATTTGGCCTTGGGCCTTGATGACTTTTATTGCCGATCAGTTGGTTTTAACCTTTGCCGGGCTTTGGCCGCGTTGCTCTTGGGTAGGCTCGAACTGGACCTCGCTGCCGCCTGCCGCCGCCGCGCGGGGCGACATTGCCATTACCATAGACGATGGCCCCGATCCTGAAATCACCCCCGCCGTGCTGGACCTGCTGGATCGCTTCGGCGCCAAAGCCACGTTTTTCTGCATCGCCGATAAAGCCCAACGCTACCCGGATTTGTGTCGGGACATCGTCAAACGCGGCCACGCGGTCGAAAATCACAGCATGCATCACCAATATCATTTGCCGTTTCTGCTGCTAAATGGCTGGATGGCCGAACTAAACGCGGCCCAGGATACTCTGACTGAGGTGACCGGCATTCGGCCCCGGTTTTTTCGGCCGCCGGTCGGTTTGCGCAATCCTTTGCTTGATCCGGTGCTCAGCCGCCTGGGTTTGCAATTGGCTAGTTGGACCAAGCGCGGCTTTGACACGATTGAAGGCAATCCGCAAGTCGTCTTGGCGAAATTGTTGAAAGACCTGAAAGCTGGCGACATTCTGTTGTTGCATGACAGTAATGTTGCCCGCACAAGCAACAATCAGCCGGTAATTCTAGAAGTGCTTCCTCCCTTGCTGGAGGCCATTGCTGTCGCGAATTTGCAACCGGTCACGCTGAGTGAAAGCTTGGATCGTTGCCAAAATCCCTAACGCATTTGTCTGATTTCGGAGAATTAAGCCATGAAAAAAACCTATGCCAGTGCAGCTTTAAGCCTGTTCTTGAGCGGCTGCGCGTTTCAAGCACCCGATTATTTACAAATGGTCACCGCGCCGGAACTAAATCAGCTGATGCAACAGCAGGATATTTTTCTGGTGGACGTGCATACCCCGGAGCAGCGGCATATCAAAGGCACCGATGTGTTTATTCCTTACAACAATGTCGAGAAATACCTGGATAAACTGCCGCAAGATAAAACCACTCCGATTTATCTGTATTGCGAAGGTGGGCCGATGGGCAATGCCGCAGCTAGAACGCTACACGAACTAGGTTACGAGCATTTGCGCAATTTGGAAGGGGGAACCAAAGCCTGGGCTAAAGCCGGATTTGGGTTTGAATAGTCCAATGATCGCTACTGGAACCGGAACTGCAACTGCCGGCTCCAGTACATCAAAAGCCCCGGGCTTATTCGACAATGCTATCGACTTTGCCGTTTTTAAATTTCACCAAAAAGCGGTTGAATAGATTGGACCAGTAAGTCCAGTCGTCGCTATCGAGCGAAGGCGTGACATGCTGCGGCGGGTAGCCGATGGCGGCCAGCACGGCTTTTTTTGCTCATGCCTGTCTTCACCTGCCCTGCCAAAATACTTTCGCGCTCGGTGGGAGTATATTGATTGAGGTCTACCTTACTGGTGCCGGCAATTTTACTGAAAGCAATCGGCATATCGTCTTTGGTAAATTTTTGCACGTTTTCGATGGTAATCAGTTGGCCGCTGGATTCCACTCTAAGCACCGCCTCGTCGGAGGTCAGTTTCAGCAGCGCTACTGGTGTATTGATTGGAATCAACTGGCCTTTACGGTAATTGGTGGTGCGGAACCGGTTCTGCTCTTGGAACAGGCTGAACTGCGTATAGTAAACCTGCGCGGGCTGGACAGCCGCTGCCGCACCTTCACCTGGCTTAAGCTCCTTCTTGCAGCCCACCGCCAACACAGCCAAGCAGAGCAACATCACAATGTAGTTTTTTCTGAACATAATCAAAATCCCTCGAGCAAAAGGTTAAGAACAGGCTGACGCTAGGCAACAGGCGACGCGACAGTAAAACAAAGACGACAAACCGGAACAGCCCAAAACACAAACGCTACAGTAAGCGCCTAGCTAGGGCGAATCAGATTTAATCCCGAGCTTTTCCAAAAACACCGCAGGCGAAGCGAAACACATTTCGCGGCTGTCCGCGTCCACTGCGGCCTGGATGGTATGGCCCTTGGCCAACACTTCGCCGGTTTCGGCGTCGGCGACCCGGTATTTAATCTTCATCCGGTATTCCCATTCCACCAACTCCGCTGATACCTTGATCCGCTGTTCGAACTGGGCGGGACGCACATAACGCAACTGCAAATCCACAATCGGCCAGACGTAACCGGTTTCTTTCATGGCCATATAACCGTAGCCGATTTTATCCAGCATCGCGCAACGGGCGATCTCGATGTATTTGCAATAGTGGCCGTGCCAGGCAATGTTTAACAGATCAATGTCATGAAAAGGCACGATCAATTCCACTTCGGCGCGCAACATATTAGTTGTCCTCGACGGCTATCTGACTGGTATCGCCCGCAGTTGTCTTGCTCCAATACGGGTAAAAATTAAACCATTGTAGCGGCGCTATTCGGCAATAGGCTTCCAGTCGTTCGGCATATTGTCGCGCCAGATTTTTCAGCATGTCATGCCTTTTGGGTTCACCGCGCGGGATGCGAATAGATTCCGCGAAGTGTTCCAGATGGATCTTGAATCGACCGTTCACCGGAAAGCAAAACAAGGTATAGACCGGGCAACGCAACAGCGAAGCCAGCAGATACGGGCCTTGCGGAAATTCGGCGTCCTCTCCCAGAAAGCTGGCCGACACCGTGCGGCCGCCTTGCACCGGAATTCGGTCACCGACCATCACCAGAAATTCGCCGCGCTCGATCTTTTCCTGCAAGCTAATCGCGATGGCGGGACTTAACTCCGTCACTTGAATTAGTTGGATGGTGGCGCTGCCGCGACTGCCGAGCAGGCGGTTGAACTTCTCGGCATGTTTGGTATGTACCAAGATATTCAGATGGATGTGGCCGCGCATCGTGGCGATGGCTTGGCAAATTTCCAGGTTACCGATGTGTCCGGACAGCAGCATGGCGCCGCGTTTTTGTTCGATCAAATCCAAAAGGAGCTGGCGATTGGGAAAATCCACTTGCTCCGGCGTGATATTGCCGGTCCACACCACGATTTTATCCAGCAAGGTTTCGCCAAAGCTCAAAAAATGCAGGTAACTTTGCCAGAGTCCGCTGCCCAAACCCAACGCCGGGTAAAAATCGGCCAAATGGCGCAAATATTCCCTGGAAGACTCGCGGGCAAGACGCCCGGCCAGAAAGTAGTAACTGACCACCGGCCGCAAAAACAGACGAAATACCCAGCGGCCGAACAGCCGATACACCCACACCAGAGCCTGTATACCCAAAAGCAGGCTGTTTTCCTCCACGGCTGCCCAATGCCGGGCGGCGGTGTTCGCGGGCTTCATTGAAAATGCCTCAGTAGCAGTTTGGGCCAGCGTAACAACATACCGAAAAATAAACGGGCATGAGTCTGACTGAGCAGCAGATTGTCCTGCAAAGCCCGGAAATGCGATAAGCCGTCCAGCGGGTAGCGCACCTGAGTGGGAATGGAGATGACTGTCACGCCTTGCCAATAAAGCCGCACCAAAATCTCCGTATCAAAACCCATGCGATTTTCCATGGCTTGGCTTTGAATCAACTTTGCGCAAGACGCCAGCGGGTAAACCCGGTAGCCGCACATCGAGTCGGGGATGGCGAAAGACAGCGTGTTGATATGTACCCAAATATGGGTCAGGTAGCGGGCGTAGTAGCGCAGTTTAGGAATCGATGCGTCGAATAGCGCTCGACCGATAACTGCCGCTTCCGGCGCTTGTTTGGCGGCGCTTAGAAATTTATTCACATCGTTTAAATCGTGCTGGCCGTCGGCATCGATTTGCAGCGCGTGCGAAAACCCTTGGGCTTGAGCCGCCAGAATGCCGGCCTTGACCGCCGCACCCTTGCCTTGGTTAACCTCCAGCCTGATACTTTGCACCCAGGCATATTGCTCGGCTAAGCCGCGAATCACCTCGGCGCAGGCCGCATCGCTACCGTCATCCACCAATAGGCACGGCAGTTGATGCGTAGCCAAGCGCTCAACAATGCCTAGGAGCGGCTTTTCGTGGTTATAAACCGGAATCAAGATGCAGGGATTAAAGGTGGTGGTCATGAAAGTAAATTCTACCCGAGCTGTATTCGCAGGTCGCCGAACGGTAACAAAATGTCAATTTGCCGGCTTGTTGCAGATAGTGCAATGCCAATTCCAGCTCCTGTCCAGGTAACAATAGCTCTTTGAATTTTACCGATTCCATATGACTGAAGTCGCGGGTTAAACCCAGGTATTGCCGGGCATAATGCACCGCCCATTGGATTTGCACGACTCCGGGCACCACCGCAATTTCGTCGAAATGACCGTTGAAATAAGTCAGATCTTTGGGAATGCGCAAAGCCAACACCCTACCATCAGCCTGAATGTGTTCGCCTAGCGTTTCCGGAAACAAAACGCCTGGTGCGCTTCCCTGATTTTTCATACTCAAAAGCTGGCCTTCACTTTGCGGCGTACCGCCATTTCTGCTGCCATTAACAAACCCATCAGCACATACGAGATACAACCATTGTAAAGGCTCCACAACCAGCGGTCGCCATACCAAATAGTCAGCAAGGAAATTGCCGCGTTGCCCAGAAAAAAAACGCTCCACACCAGCGTCACTTTCCGGGTATACAGCACGCCGTGGGCGGGCAGATCCGGAAATTCCAGCCTGGCCAGGCGTTCCACTACCGTCGGCGGATGGATCAAACTGAAGGCAAATACCGCAAAAAACAGCAGACTAACAAACACCGGATAAGCCAGCAGCCAGTCGGCATCGTTAACCAGTGCGCTCAGCAATAGAAACAGCGCGCAGGCCAATATCAACCTAGACTCGGCTACAGCCACCGATTTACGCTGTTTTTGCAGCCAGTAACGCAGCAAGAACAATCCAGCTAGCCCTAAAGCCATGGAACGGGGTTGAAAGTAATCGGCGGAAAACCAAATCAGAAAGGGATAGCTGACCGTCGCGGCCCCGATAATCACATTCAGAATGATTTGCCGAGACTCTGCTGGGGATTTTGGGCAAATGCGGGTGTCTGGATTTGCCTGAATCTTGGTCGGGACCCGATTGGTGAAAAAATCTTTAAACATCCAGCCCTATTCAGCACTGATGCGATGCACGGTATCGACGACGTCCTGGATGGTACGGGCGTTTTTGAAATCCTCGGGATTGATGCGCTTACCGGTAATCTCGCGCAGCCTGACCATCAAATCCACCGCATCGATGCTGTCGATGTCCAAATCCTGCCGCAGGTTAGCCTCCAAGGTGATGTCCTCGGGCGTTAACTCGAACATTTCCGACATCAACTCTCTTAAGGTGGCAAATACGTCTTCTTGGGTCTTCATACGGGTGTTGTTTCCTGTTGCGATACTCAACTCGGCCTGGAACTCACTCTACAGCCTCGATTTAGCGAGTATCGGTTTGCTATTGTGTTCCTCTGGCACCACTCCAAGCGCCAAAGTATCTGTGCCAACCGCGCGATAAATTACTACGCCAAACAGGGATTATACCCTGGGTTACGGCAGATCGCTTAGGCCGCTGGCAATCGAGTTATGAAACTCGTCCAAACGCCAATGCCAGATTGCCCTGTCCTGCCGACATGATCCGCTTTGCCGGCCGGATATGACTGCTTGCACGAAATTGGGCAAGCCCTTTTCCGGCATTGCCGTGCCATTTGCCGGCTCGCGCGTCAGCTGCAATTGCGGCCCGGCACTGGCTGATCGCCCCAGCGTCATTGCCAAAGCCCAGGTCGTTTGACTGCCGGGCAGATAAGACAAATAAGCCTCCGGCAAAGGCTGTTCATAACAGACGAGCAAAACCTGGGGAACATCCAGCAACATGCCGCCTGCTTCCATAAAAGCCGCATACAGCCCTTCCGTACCGCCGGCCAAGGCTACATACGGTAAATAGCTTGTACTATGGAAACTGGACAAGCCGGCGATGGCATTATGCACGCACTGGCTGAAGCGGCTGGGCGAAACATGTTCGCCCTCTGCCAACTCTTCAAGCATCTCGAAATAATACTGGCTTTCGCCATGGCTTGAGAAAAATACCGAGGGCATATCGCCGTTTTCGCTACGACTGCGCCAGGCCACAGCGCAGGCCGCTCTGGCTAAAGGTGATAATCTGCGCCTTTGCATCGCCGGTAAAAACCCCACATCGGCCTTACCTTGGTTATACGGCAATATTTCACCGTTGGGCCAGCTAGTGGTTTGGGGCTCCGGCGCGGATTGCCAGAAACACCAGTGCTTTACTGTGAAAGCCAAACGGCTTTCCCTGCCTGACTCGGCCATGTTCTCGGTCAACTCAGCTATCCCAGCGCTGTAAAACCAAAGATGTGTTGATGCCGCCAAACGCAAAATTATTACTAACGATGTAGTCGGCGTGGATATGACGGCCGTCGCTGGTCAGATAATCCAGCTCGGCACAACGCGGATCGAGATTATCCAGGTTCAAATTGGGATGAAACCAGCCTTCCCTCAGCATCTGAATTGCCACCATGGCTTCCAAGGCCCCACAAGCACCCAAGGTATGACCAGTGAAACTTTTCAAACTGCTAATCGGGGTGTTGCCGCCAAACACTGCGGCCGTTGCATGACTTTCGGCAATGTCGCCCTGCTCAGTGGCAGTGCCGTGAGCACTGATATAAGCAATTTGCTGCGGCTCAAGCTGTGCATCCCGTAAGGCCAGACGCATCACCACCTGCATTGTGTCGGCATTGGGCTGCGTGGCGTGCACACCGTCGGCATTGGTGGCAAACCCGGCAACTTCGGCGTAGATCCGCGCGCCGCGCGCCACAGCGCGTTCCCGTTCCTCCAATACCAAGGTACAAGCACCCTCCCCTATCACCAAACCGTCGCGGTCGCGGTCGAAAGGCCGCGGAGTCAGATTTGGTTCGCTGTTACGGGTGCTGGTGGCGTAGAGCGCATCGAATAACGCCGCTTCGGTCGGGCAAAGCTCTTCCGCGCCGCCCGCCAGCATCACGTCCTGCAAACCATATTTGATCGCTTCGTAGGCGTAACCGATGCCCTGACTGCCTGAGGTACACGCACTGACAGAAGGTATGACCCGGCCGCGCACCTGAAAAAACAAGGCCACGTTGGCGCAGGTGGTGTGGCCCATCATCTTTAAATAGGTGGTGGCATTCAGATTGCCAATGTCGTGATTAATCAGCATTCTGCCGAAATCGGCGATAGCCGGCGTCGATCCGACTGACGAACCGTAGGCTACACCGGTGCGGCCGCTGCTGATAATCGGATCACCCAGCAAACCGGCATCAAGCATAGCCAGTTCCGTAGCCCGAGTTGCCATTAACGAGACTCGGCCCATGCTGCGGGTGTTTTTGCGGGTGTAATGGCCCGGCAGCGTGAAATTTTCCACTGCCCCCGCTAAACGGGTCAGCAGGCCGTTATAAATTTCCCATTCCGGAATGTAACGAATGCCGGATTGCTTGGCTAAAAGGCTGCCGCGTATTTCCTGCCAATCGTTGCCAATTGGCGAAAAACCGGCCATGCCGGTCACGACGACGCGGCGGGTCAACACAAACCTCCATTCACCGAAATCACTTGCCGGGTAATGTAAGCGGCATCTTCGGACATCAAAAACGCCACCAAGGCCGCGACTTCTTCCGGCGTGCCTAAGCGTTTGGCAGGTACGGCGGCAAGGGCTTCTTCAAGGGGCAAGCCTTCCAGCATCTCGGTTTCGATTAAACCGGGGGCCACACAATTGACGGTGATTTTGCGTTTCGCCAACTCCACCGCCAGCGCTTTGGTTGCGCCGATAATGCCGGCTTTGGCCGCGCTGTAATTGACTTGGCCGCGGTTGCCGACTAAACCGGACACGGAAGACAGCGTGACGATGCGTCCCGGTTTACGGCGTTGTATCATCGGCATAACCAGCGGATAAAGCACGTTGTAAAAACCATCCAGATTACTGCGCAACACCTGGTCCCAATCCTCGCCGCTCAGCGCTGGAAAGGCATTGTCTCGGGAAAGGCCGGCATTGCACACCACACCATAGTAGGCGCCATGGGCTTGAATATCGTTTTCCAAACTGTCTTTGGCCGCATGGCGGTCGGCTAAATCAAAGCTCAGTACGCGCGCCTGGCGGCCCATCTCGACAATCTGTTGTTTCACTTGCTCGGCTTCATTCAGCCGACTACGGCAATGCAGCACAATATCGTAGCCCTCGCGAGCAAGGCGCAGGGCGATGGCTTTGCCGATGCCTCGGCTGGATCCCGTGACCAGGATGGTGGGTTGGTTCATATTCCTTTTCCGGCGAGAAATTTTTGCGAATCCTGTGGCAGCAACACATTCAACTTCGAGCGGGCCTTAATATTTTTCCCGGTTATCGTGCAGTCAAACACGGACATATCATTGGCGGCCTCGATAATTTTTTCCGCACTGACGGTCAGTTTGGCACCACAGGGAAAACTGCCGACTGAACATTCGAAGTAGCGAGTGCCTAATAAAAACCCCAAACCAATCGCTTCGCCTCGGCACTTGCGGTGATAACCGGAGTAGGCGGCAATAGTTTGCGCCATGTATTCCAAACCTACCCAGGCCGGCACGCTGTGATCGCCACACGAAAACAGGCCGTCGTCGCGCACCTGCAATTCGACCACGATATGGCTGTCACTTACTTCCAGGACCCGGTCCAACAGCACCATACGCCCGGACTGAGGTACTAGGGATTCGATGGCATAGGGAAAAGCCGCTGGACTGTCAGGGATGTCCAATGAGCAGGGACACATTGTTTCCGCCGAATGAAAAAGAGTTGCTAAGGCAGTATTGTAGCGGCTTTGGCTGCTTGTTTTCCAGCCCGACCAAGTTTAGTCGAGTCATGTCCGGGTCAGGTTCGCCATCCCAAAGATGCGCAGGTAAACACCTTTCTTGATGTAAATCAGACAGTAGCAACCAGCATAAACCTGCTTCCAGCGCACCGGCCGCACCCAAACAATGGCCGGTGGACGGTTTGCTGGAGCTGCATGCCGTATCGCTACCGAACAACTGCGCAACCGCCCGATTTTCCATCGCATCGTTTTGCCAGGTGGCCGTGCCGTGCAGGTTGATGTAATCGATTTGCTCAGGCTTTAGCTGTGCATCGGCCAATGCCGCCTGCATTGCCAGTAACGCGCAGCTACCGTCAGGGCGCGGCGCAGAAATATGATAGGCATCGGCACTGGCCCCAACACCCAGCAACGCGATGTCTCCAGGCTCGCGCGTCATCAAAAATAAAGCCGCACCTTCGCCTATCGTCGTGCCGTCGCGGTTTTTACTGAACGGATTGCAAGTGGTTTTGCTAAGGGCACCCAATGCAAAAAAGCCTTCCAGCGTGGTGTGGCATAAACTGTCGGCACCGCCCACTACGACCGCATCGCAGACGCCCAAGCGCAGCAGGCGGCGCGCGGAAGCCAAGGCATTGGCACTGGATGAACACGTGGTGGAGACGGTGTAGGCCGGGCCGCGAACGTCCAGGTACGCCGCCAAAAACTCCGCTACGCCACCCAATTCCTGCTGCTTGTAGTGATAGTGACCAGGCATGCTCCCGCTTGCCCGCAACACTTGCACCGCACTTTCACCCTCGGCAATCCCCGAGGTACTAGTGCCTACCACTATGCCAACGCGATCTGCGCCGTAACGAACTATGGCGGTGCTGATAGCGGACTCGATCTGGCAAAGCGCCGACAACAGCAAACGGTTATTGCGGCAATCGTATTGTTTAAGTTTGGCGGGAATGGCCGGTAATTCCGTTAGCACGCCGAATGCGGGAATAGCCGAATCCAGCCAGGTCGGTGGAACAGGCTGAACAGAACCTCCGGCAAGCCATGCGGCTAAGATGTCAGCCTTGCTGCCGCCCAGCGCACAGACCAGACCTAAATCATGTAAATACAAATGACACCGCTCAGGCAGTTTGATAAGTTGCCAAGATGGCCTCGATTTTCTTAGCACTGCGCTGCGTCATGGGGTTTTCCTCGTCCCAGGCATAGCCAGCAAGAATGGAACAAATCATGGCCTTGACGCTGGCCAACTGATTTTCCTCGAAAATAATTTGCTGAAAACGGCCATCGTACCAAGCCTCCACATAAGCCCGAAATACCTCTATGCCCTTGCGCAAAGCCCGCTCGTATTCGATAGACCAGTTTACCGGCTCACCGCGTAATTGCCGGTCAACCAAGGGTACGGCCAACGCGGCGGATTTCATCGCAATCGTCACGCCGGATGAAAACACCGGATCCAAAAATTCGCCGGCATTGCCGAGTAACGCAAAGCCCTGTCCATAGAGTTGCTTGACGTTGGCCGAGTAGCCGCCGATGGTGTTAGCCGGGGTATCGAAACGGGCGTTGGTCAACAGCTCGGCGAGACGTGGCTCTTCGAAGGCAATGTCCTTTAACACTTCCAGCGGCTCTCCGCTGCGCTGGTCCAGAAAACCCGCGGGCGTCACCACACCGAGCGAGCTTCTGCCGTTACTGAACGGAATCAGCCAGTACCAGATTTCATGAAATTTCGGATGAATGGCAATTAAAATTTTATTGCGGTCGTAATCGGATACAGTAATCCGATCCTCGATATGCGTGAACAGCGCGCGGCGCGGCGACAATGACGAAGGCGTTTCCAGATCCAATAATCTTGGCAAGACCCTGCCAAAACCGCTGGCATCCAATACCATCTTTGCCCGCCATTGCTTGTGCACACCGTTGGCATCCACGCTGGTCAGGCTGGCTTGCTCAGGATTACTAAAATCGGCAGACTGGATGGTTTGTTGATAATGAATAGGCACGCCGGCCGCTTCGGCGCTATCGGCCAACACCTTATCGAAATGGGCGCGCGGTACTTGAAAGGTGGTGCCCCAGCCTGGGCTAAATTTCTGGGTGAAATCGAATTCGGTGAGTTTGCCGGCTCTGGAAAATGCCGCGCCGTTTTTGAATTGAAAACCTTCCGCCGTCACGGCCGGCAGCATGTCAGCGGCTTCCATGAAAGCCATGCACTGCGGTAGCAGGCTTTCGCCAATCGAAAAGCGCGGAAACTGTTCCTTTTCCAGAATCACCACTTGGTGACCGAGTTGTTTCAGCATCTTGGCAGCCACGCTGCCGGAGGGGCCGGCCCCGATAATCAATACATCTGCATCCATTTACTTACCAACCCTCTTATCCGGTTAAAATACTTCCAGTACAAAATTCAGAAACAGCGGCAATGCCGCTAAGTTAACGTTCTTCCCCCGTTGGAAAAGTACCCATATGGGCATGAAGGGGCTCGAGGGGGATTTATTTATGAAATCTCCCCTGCCCCTCTTTTTCAAAGAGGGGAATTAACAACGCCAAAGCATAACTTAACGGCATTGCACCGAATAGAATAAAGCCCATTCCATGCAGGAATCCCACAAAATCCCCGCCCCACCGACACCACTATATTCTAACCACACAGCGCCGTTTGCCCTCTACAACGACCATGTGGTAAGCCGCGGCAATTTATGGGCGGACGTGGCGGCCCTGGCCGCGCAATTGCCGGACCAGCCCTATCAATTTAATTTATGCGAAAACCGCTACCTGTTTTGCCTGTGCCTGTTAGCGGCGGCGGTACGCGGGCAGATTTGCCTGCTGCCACCCGCCGGGCAAATGGCGGTTATTCTGGAAATTCTGCGCGACTATCCAGGCGCGTATATCGCCAGAGAACACGCGCCTCAGCAAAAGGGTTTGGATTGGTTCGAAGTCATCGCGCCAAACGCTGCAAGCGCAGCATCGCCACCCGATTTCGACTGGCAGCGCACCGCCGTGATTGCCTTCACCTCCGGCAGCACCGGCAAACCCAAGCCCTGCCCGCATAGCCTGCATACCTTTAAAACCTCCGCCGAAATGGCGGTCAGCAGCCTGGGATTAGCCAAGCAGCAACTATTGATGCTCTCCACCACCCCGCCGCAACATATGTACGGCCTGGAAACCTCGGTATTTTGGCCGCTGTTTTCCCAACTGGTGCTGCACGACGGCCGGCCGTTTTTCGCCGAAGACATCCGGCAAACGATGAATACCGCGCCTTGGCCCGTTGTGCTGGCGTCAACACCGACCCATTTGCGTTCCTTAATCAAAACCACCGGCGCTTGGGACAATCTGGCCGGCATAATTTCTGCCACCGACACTTTATCCGCAAAGCTGGCCGGTGAAACCGCGGCAATTTTAGGGCAATCCCCCCGCGAAATCTATGGCAGCACCGAAACCCTGTCGTTTGCCAGCCGCGAGACCTTACTTGAGAACCCGTGGCGACCTTACGACGGCTGCCGCTTGCATCAATATGAAAGCGGGCAAAGCTGTCTGCAAGCTGCGCATTTGCCGATAGCAGTGCCTTTGCAAGACACTGTGCAGATCCAAGCCGACGGCTGTTTTACCGTATTGGGCCGGGATCAAGACATGGTGAAAATCGGCGGCAAGCGCGCGTCCCTGACCGAACTGAATCGTCGCTTGCTGGACATAGACGGCGTAGACGACGGTGTTTGTTTCATCCAGGATAATGGCCGACTGGCCGCTGTCGTGGTCAGCAAACTAGACAGCCAAGCCATTCGGCGGGGTCTACAGCCCTATCTGGATGAGGTGTTTCTGCCGCGAAAAATTCATTTTGTTACTAAGATTCCGAGAAACGGGACAGGTAAGCTGGCAAAAACCGAACTGGAAAATCTGTTAGAAAGTTTAAGTTAGACGACTTGCCAGGCGCGATGCGCAGGCCAGATTAATCATGCCGCTTTGCGTCTGCCGGCAGCTTATCGAACAAGGGGTTTTTGGCGATCGCATAATGCTCCGGGTAATACACAGCCGCGAGATGTAAACCATGCGGGGGGGCGGTCATCGCAGCTTGGGAGCGGTCTTTAGTCTCCAAAAGTTCGGCAGTCCAATCCACCGGCCGCCGGCCCATACCGATTTCCATCAATACCCCGGCGATATTTCTGACCATATGATGCAAAAAGGCATTGGCGCAGAGATCGATGATCACCCGCTGATCGTCGCGGTATACATCAATAAAATGCATCAAGCGGTTGGGACTGACCGATTGACAACTCTGCGCGCGAAACGAGGAAAAATCGTGTTCACCCAGTAGCACCTGCGCGGCTTGATGCATGGCTTGCTCGTCCAGCGGCTGGTAACACCAGGTAGCCTGAGTTCTTAGCAAAGCCGACTTCATCGGCCGATTCAAAATCACATACCGATAAGCGCGGGCGATGGCGCTGTAGCGAGCATGAAAGTCGCCCAGCGCCGTTTGTGCCCAGATAATACGGATGTCATCCGGCAAATGGCTGTTGCCGCCCATCAACCAGCCGCGCATATCGCGCTCTGTGTCGCAATCAAAATGCACCACTTGTTCCAGCGCATGCACGCCAGCATCGGTGCGGCCCGCGCAAAGTACGGTAATCGGTTGATTGGCGATTTTACTCAAGGCTTTTTCCAACTGGCCTTGCACGGTCGCTTTACCGTCCTGCCATTGCCAGCCGGCGTAAGCACTGCCGTCGTATTCGACGCCTAAAACGATGCGCGGCATATCGGTTGCTGTTTATTCATGAATCCACACCCGGCAACCCACGGCAATCTGCTCGAATAAGTTGATCAGATCGGCGTTGAGCATGCGAATACAGCCGTGCGACTCCGGTTTACCTTGCATCAATTCGTCTGGTGTGCCGTGGATATAGATATAACGCCATGTGGTGTCCACATCGCCGTAGCGGTTTTTGCCCGGTTCCAAGCCGCCCAGCCACAGGATGCGGCTGAGAATCCAGTCGCGTTGCGGATGCTGCGCAGCCAGCTCTGGCGTGTAGATTTCGCCGGTTGGCCGCCGGCCTGCCAGTACGCTGTTGATCGGCAGGCCGGCACCGATTTTGGCGCGGATCTTATGCCAGCCGGTCGGCGTGCAGTAGCTGCCTTTTTTTTCGCCGGGGCCGTTTTTAGCGGTAGAGACCGGAAATTGGGCCAACACCTCGCTGCCGTGTACTAAGTGCAGGCGCTGCTCGGCAATGGCGATGTCCAAATAAGGCGCTGCAAAGTGATAGTGCTGCGTTGCCGCAGAACCCTGAATCATTTTACAAACAAGGCTATCGATTCGACATGCGCGGTTTGCGGGAACATGTCCATCACCCCGGCCTTAACCAACTTGTAACCCAGCTCGTTCACCAAAATTCCGGCATCGCGGGCCAAGGTGGATGGGTTGCAAGATACGTAAACAATCCGCTCCGGTTGCCAGTGTTTCAAGTTGTGTAACACTTCCGATGCGCCGGCCCGCGATGGGTCCAGCAACACCTTGGTAAATTTTTGCTTGGACCAGGGTTGGTCTTTCAAATCCTTAGTCAGATCGGCGACATGAAATTCAACATTATCCAGGTTATTCAACTTGGCATTTTCCCGAGCGTGCTTGACCAGCGGCAAGTCGCCTTCCACACCGACGACCTGACCCGCCTGGGTCGCCAGTGGTAGGGTGAAATTACCCAAGCCGCAGAATAAATCCAGCACCCTGTCGTCTTTGCTTAATTCCAGCGCTGCCAAGGCCCGCGTCACCATCTTTTGATTGATCTGATAATTGACTTGGGTAAACATCGCCGGGCGGAAATTGAACTTAACGCCTTGTTCGGCTAGGGCGTAACTCGGAATGACTTCCGGCTCGCCGTCCAAAGGCACGATGGTATCCGGACCTTTCGGCTGCAGACAAATGCTGAGCTGATGTTGATGGGCAAACTCGCGCAGCCGTCGTTTATCGGCATCGGTCGGTGGCTCCAGCACTCGAAACGCCAGTACGCATTCCTTATCGCCAATCGCCACTTCGATTTGCGGAATTTTGTCTTTCACCGTCAACCCGGCGATCATCTCACCCAAAGCGATCAGCTTCTCGCCGACGATGGGGTTCATCACTTTACAGCTATCGATTTCCGCTAAAAACGGATTGCGCCGCTCGCGAAAACCCACTAACACCCTATTCTTTTTCGCCACCCATTTCACGCCCATCCGCGCCTTGCTGCGATACCCCCAGTGCGGGCCGGTCAAAGCTTCCCAGATTTGCGGAATCTCGACTTTACCGATGCGGCGGAACTGATCGTGCAGCAAGTCCTCTTTGAAATTGATCTGTTCGGCGTCATCGACATGTTGAAAACTGCAACCGCCGCAACTGCCGAAATGCGGACAAGCCGGTTCGACCCGATGCTCAGATCGGCTTATCAGATTGACCACTTTGCCTTCTGCATAGTCTTTACGACTGTCGGTGTAGACAAATTCCAGCGTTTCGCCGGGCAAGGCTTCGTCGATAAACACGACTTTGCCATTGACGTGGCTGACGCCGCGGCCATCGTGGGACAAAGATTCTATGGTAACGGTGACGGGGTCTAACGGGAGTTTTTTCTTGTGGGCCATTGTGCTCGATTGGGTGGGTTGGGTTAGCGTGGTGTAACCCAATATGCCGCTGCGTTGTTTAGGTTGGAAAAATGCCGGTGGATAAATAGCGGTCGCCCCGGTCGCAGACTATCGCCACGATCAAGGCATTTTCAATTTGTTGGGATAATTGCAAGGCCGCGTAAACCGCACCGCCGGAGGATACGCCGGCAAAAATACCCTCTTGTGCTGCCAAGGCGCGCGTGGTGTTTTCCGCGTTCAGCTGATTGACTTCGATGATGCTATCCACCCGCACCGCGTCGTATATTTTAGGTAAATATTCCTTAGGCCAGCGGCGAATACCCGGGATTTTCGATTCGCCTTCCGGCTGCACGCCGATGATTTGAATCTCGGGATTCTGCTCTTTCAAATACCTTGACGTACCCATGATGGTGCCGGTGGTGCCCATGGAGCTGACGAAATGCGTAATCTTACCCTGTGTGTCGCGCCAGATTTCCGGACCGGTGCCTTCGTAATGCGCCAACGGATTATCGGGATTAGCGAATTGATCCAGAATCCGTCCCTCGCCGCGCGCTTCCATGGCCCGTGCCAGATCAATCGCTGCTTCCATGCTGCCTTTGGCCGGCGTCAGGATAATCTCCGCGCCGTAGGCTTTCATCGACGCAATGCGTTCGGCGCTCATATTGTCCGGCATGATCAAGGTCATCTTATAACCCTTGATCGCCGCCGCCATCGCCAAAGCAATCCCGGTATTGCCGCTAGTGGCTTCGATTAAACGGTCGCCGGGTTTGATCTCGCCACGCGCTTCGGCGTGTTGAATCATGCTTAAGGCAGGCCGGTCTTTAACCGAACCAGCCGGATTGTTACCTTCCAGCTTCACCAAAATAGTATTGCCGCCAGCGACCGGCAGGCGTTGCAAACGCACTAATGGCGTATTTCCGACAAAAGATTCTATGGTTGGAAAGTTCATGACTTTAACGTCCGGTTAAGTTTACGGCGGCGATTATAGCAAGTTCCAGACCTCAAGCGCCGCTGTAACCCAAGGCGAAAAAATTTCATTTATAATCGACTGACCCCAATCAAACCAGCAGCCGACATGGAATCCATCGATTTAAATAGTCCCGAGCTTTACATCAACCGCGAACACAGCTTATTGGAGTTCAACTTTCGGGTGCTCGCGCAAGCCCTGGACGAAACGCTGCCGCTACTGGAACGACTGAATTACTTATGCATTTCTTGTTCCAATCTGGATGAGTTTTACGAAGTACGTGTCGCCAGCTTGATACAAATGGCGGAAATGGACCCCAATCTGGTCAGTTCCGACGGCTTAACCATTAACGAGCAATTCGACAAAATCTCGATCAAAGCCCACGAACTGGTCGCAGAGCAATATCGGGTACTTAACGAAGTACTGATCCCCTGCCTGGAAACCGAAAATATTCGTTTCTTAAGGCGCGACCGCTGGAGCCCGGCACAAAAAGCCTGGCTGGAAAAATATTTCAACGAAGAGCTGTTGCCGATTCTGACCCCGGTCGGGCTGGATTCGGCACATCCGTTTCCGCGCATTCTCAATAAAAGCTTAAATTTCATCATCTCTCTGACCGGCAAAGATGCGTTCGGCCGCAACAGCGGCCGGGCGGTTTTGCAGGCACCGCGCGCCCTACCCCGCATCGTGCAATTACCTGTTACCGAGACCGATAGCGGGCCTTACGATTTTGTGTTTCTGTCCTCCATCATTCATGCGTTCGTCAACGAGTTGTTCAACGGCATGATGGTCAAGGGCTGTTATCAATTCCGGGTCACCCGCAACAGCGATTTTTTCGTCGACGACGACGCGATCGACGACTTAATGCTGGCCGTGGAAGGCGAACTGGCGATGCGCAATTACGGCGATGAAGTACGCCTGGAAATCGACGGTAATTGTCCCGAAGAGACCGTGAATTTCTTGTTGGCGCGCTTTGATTTAAAACCGGACCGCTTATTTTTAGCCAACGGTCCGGTCAATTTAAGCCGGATGCAAACCATCTTGAGCATGGTCGAACGCCCCGACCTGAAATTTACGCCCTTCAAATCCAGCGTGCCGCCAGCGCTAGGGCGCAACAAGGATATTTTTGCCAGTATCCGTAAGCAGGATATTTTGCTACATCATCCGTACGAATCATTCTCGCCGGTGGTGGATTTCATTCGCCAGGCCGCTGCCGATCCGGATGTACTAGCCATCAAACAAACCTTGTACCGCACCGGCGTGGACTCGCCTATCGTCGCGGCCTTGATTAAAGCCGCACGCGCCGGCAAGGAAGTCACGGTCGTCATCGAGCTGCGGGCGCGTTTCGATGAAAAGGACAACATTGGTCTGGCCGCAAAACTGCAAGAAGCCGCGGCTCACGTGGTGTACGGGGTGGTGGGATATAAAACCCACGCTAAAATGTGCATGGTTTTGCGCAAGGAAGGCAGCACTTTGCGCAATTACGTACATCTGGGCACCGGCAACTATCATCCTAAAACTGCTCGGCTTTATACCGACTACGGCTTGTTTACTTGCGAAAAAGAATTGGGTGAAGACGTACGCCGGGTATTCATGCAACTGACCAGTTTAGGCAAGGTCAGCAAACTGAATAAGCTGCTGCAATCTCCGTTTACTTTGCACCACGGCATCCTGAAGATGATTGATAGAGAAATCGAGCATGCCAAAAAAGGCAAGCCGGCCAGAATTATTATCAAGGTCAATGCCGTAGTTGAGGAACAGGCGATTCAAGCCCTGTACCGCGCCTCGCAAGCCGGCGTGGAAATCAAAATGATCGTGCGTGGCGTCTGTTGCTTGCGGCCGGGCGTGCCGGGGGTTTCCGAGAATATCGAAGTACGCTCTATTGTCGGCCGCTTTCTGGAACATACCCGCATCTATGCGTTTTGCAACGGCGGCGATTGGGCGGTTTACGCATCCAGCGCCGACTTGATGAACCGCAACATGTTCCGCCGCGTGGAGGTCTGTTTCCCTATCGCCGACAAGCGAATTGCCGAACGAATTCTTAACGACCTGGATGCGTATCTCAGAGATAACGCCCAAGCCTGGCAATTGCAAAGCGACGGCCAGTACCGGCATTTGCGCGCCGACGATCAAGCCATTTATCAAGTGCAGAGCGAACTGCTCAAAGCGTTTTGCGGATAGGATAAGCCATGAGTCAAAAACCCCGCCAAATCCGGCAAGTGGTGCTGGATACCGAAACCACCGGCATCAACCCCAAGGAAGGCCATAAGATTATCGAAATCGGCTGCGTGGAACTGATTAACCGCCGTTTGACCCGTAATCATTTTCACGTCTATCTGAATCCGGACCGGGAAATTGATGCCGGCGCCATCGAAGTCCATGGCATAACGAATGAGTTTTTAAAGGATAAGCCGCGCTTCGCCAACGTGGTCGAAGACTTTATGCGCTTTACTCAGGGTGCGGAGCTGATCATCCACAACGCACCGTTTGACGTCGGCTTTTTGAATCACGAATTGGCGCTATTAGCCGGGGAAGAACGCCGTATCGAAACCAATAGCACCGTGTTCGATACCCTGGCTTACGCCCGAAAAAAAACACCCCGGCGCACGAAACAGTTTGGATGCCTTATGTAAACGCTACGGCATAGACAACAGTCACCGCGAATTGCATGGCGCTTTACTCGACGCGGAAATCCTGGCGGACGTCTATTTATTGATGACCGGAGGCCAGGCTTCCCTGTTGGATGAAGGCGATCACACCGGCAATGGCGGCGAACAGGCTATCGTTAGACTATCGGCCGACAGAGCGCCATTAAAAATCATTGCTTGCAGTAGCGAGGAAGAACTGGCGCACCAACAGCGCTTGGCGAAAATCGCCAAAGTCAGCGGCAATTGTTTGTGGCAACAGTAGTGTGGCCGTCTTTTAAACGCCCCGCTTTCAAAAGCCCCAGAACTCAGTGTCTTCAAATGAAAAAAGCGGTGCGCTCGGCGGTGGTTCGATGACCAACTCGCTGAGCGGCATTGGTTTATGCACGCCATAGCCTTGGGCATAGTCGACGCCTATGGTTTTTAAAACCTCTCTAATCTCATTGCTTTCGACGTATTCAGCGATGGTCGTCAAGCCCAGGGAATGAGCGATTTCATTCATGGATTTAACGATGGCAACATCGGCTTTGTCATTTAATATGTCTTTGACAAAGGCCCCGTCTATTTTCAGATAATCGATATTCAAGTTCTTCAGGTAGGAATACGACGAATAGCCTGACCCGAAATCATCCAAAGAAAATTTGCAATTAAACTGTTTGATGGCCTTGATGAAACTATTTGTTAAATAAAAACTTTCCGCTGCAACCGTTTCCGTGACTTCGAACGTCAGTTTATTTGTGGGCACGCTGGTTGATTCCAATATCCCTTTAAGAAAGCCTAAAAATTCTTCGCTGTTAATAGATTGTCCGGACAAATTGATCGCAAACCCATCAATATGATCGAAATAATGTCTATTATTTTCAATCCACATAAGCACGTTGGTAATCACCCATTGATCAATTTCCGGCATACGCTTACAGCGTTCCACGGCAGGTATGAAATGATCGGGCGGAATAATATTATCGTTTTCGTCTTTAATACCCAGCAAAATTTCGTAATGTTGATGACTGGCACTGGCTTCATCGACAGCGGCAATCATTTGGCAACGTAAAAACAATCTATTCTCGGAAAACACCTTGTCAATATTGCCTATCCATTCGTATATTTTATTTTGACGTTTTAAATTCTCGTCATCATGCGTAAAAAGTAAAACATTATTCGGACCGGAACGCTCTGCCGACATGCTGGCGGTATCGGCATTTTGCAACAACTCGTTAACGTCAAAATTGTTCTGTTCGAACGGCACCAAACCGATACTCACACCGATGGTATAGCTTTTATCTTGCCATTGAAACCGCGATTCACTAATGACTTTTAACAGCTTTTTGGATAATTCATAAGCAGTTTGCGCTCCGCAATCTTTTAGCAGCACTGCGAACGATTTATCACCGATTCGCGCGAATAAGTCGCCATCACGCAACTGCTCGCTGATTAAATGCGTGAGCGTTTTTAAGAATTGTTTGCCGCCAGTGACTCCGCAAACATTAGTAATGACGCGAAAATCCAAAACCTCTATATGACCCAAGATATGGCCGGTACTATCGAGTTTAACGAGCTCGATTTTTAGCTGTTTAACAAACTCGTCTTTGGTGAGTAAATCGGTTTCCGCGTCATGCGTAGCGTTATAAATCAATTTGCTATGCATGTTTTGCAACATTTGGTTAGTCGCGCGATCCATTAAAGGCACATCCAGGCTTTCTATTCTATTCGCTCCGCCATTTTCCAAAAGTAATGCCAATTCGGTTTTATTAAGCTCTAACTTAGTCAGTCCATCGCGATTAACAAAAACGCAAATTGGTAAAATATCGCCTATCCACACCAGTTTCATCGGTTCAAAACCTTCGGAGCCTCTATAGATTATCAGCCATTCGCCCACCTGTAATTGTGAAACTTGCGCTGCCCATTCAGATTCTATAATGTCCTGCATGGATCTAGGCGCGGGAATTCTGACGGTATCCATCGGCTTCCTAACTTTTGGCACACCGCTACCCACCAGTAAAGCAAACAATTCTTCAATAACATTATCGCGTTTGAATAAGTTAGGACAAACCGTGCCTAGATTCTCTTCGATAAATTTGAGTGTGGTATGAATGCTGACCGATTGCATATTCAGAAACGAATCCTGTTCGTAAAGCCAAAATAGTAAATCGTCAATTACTTTCAGATAAGAGGCTTTTTCCTCAGGCTTAGCTTCCTTATTTAATTCGGCAATCACTAACAGGTCTTGCCATCCAGCGCCAAGTAGCGTGGGAATAATCGATGGTACAGAACGGCCGGCTATACGCTTATCAACTTCCTGCTGAATAGTTAGCCTTGCCGCCTCCAATTTTTGTTGGCCTTCGTAAGGCTCTATTATACGTTTGACGTTGGTTTCATTGGATTTTGTCCACTGCTTAGTGACGCTATCCAATTCATGCTCGACTTCAGTGAAAACATTAGGATTGCTAATGGACTCAGCGGAAATCCGAGCTATTGCTTTTTCTACAGTATTTTTTATATTCGTATTTTTGATTACCCGATTACTTTTAATCGCAGGTTCCAGAACAGCTAGTTGATTCAGTATTTTTCGGGCAGGGTGCGACTCGGAATCCAGAAAATCATTACCTTGCATGGGCAATGACAATAGAGGTAAATGAATACTTTCCAAATAATCTTTAATATCTTTAGAAAACTCAAGCTCACCGAACAAGGCATCAAAAAACCTGCCATACAGTTCAAGGCGCTGAACATCGTTTGCGGCCAACGATTTTGCCTCCGGATTATCAGCTTGTAATTTATCGGCAAGGCTTTTTTGCAGTGTTGTGGTATCTAAATGCAGGCCAGATTTAGCGGTAATATCCTTTTGGATTTTCGCAATCGCCGATAAAACTTCCGCTGGGTCAAATACTTGCTGGACATTATTGAGAGGCAGGGTATTTTCCTTGCGCTGGGTATCGGTAGATACGGCCATTGTTTCAGTTAACAGGTTCAGTAATTTGCCTGTAACCTGGCTTAAAGGTTGAATAGCTTTGTGAACGACCAGCGGTTCGGCATCCAAATAGTCATTGAAATAAACTTGCTGTTTATCGCTATTTTTTGTATGAAAAGCGGAGCCGCTCTGCTTACTATGAACGGGCATTTGCAATCGCGCGGATTCAAACTTAGCTAAAGTCGCAGCTGCTTGCTTATAAAAACCCGGCAACTCGATAATTAATATTTTTTCGAAGCAATTATAAATTGCCTTTTTTATATTACTCCCCAGCTCTAGCTGTAAGAATATTTCCCTAAAGCTGTCACATAAAACCCCCGGACCAATCGGATTATTGACCGTATTATCAAATATACCAAACACCCTGCATAATTCTCTAACTAACAGATTAAGCTCGTCGTCAAAATAGTTTTTAAGCTTTCTGATAGTAGCCGACATATTCAACCAGTCTTCAAAGTCGTCTTTTTCGATTAATGAAAGCGAATCATGATATAAAGCATCTGAGTTTTTTTCGTTGTCACTGGAAATATAATCAACCTGATATATAACAGAACAACAAAATTCGCTACTAATAATCTCTCTATTCAGCTTTAGCGTGGTAATTAAGTCGTCAAAAGCCGATGGATTGGAAAAAAACTCAGCATGCGTGTTCGCAGCTTCCATGCAATCGCTCAGCGAGTCAAAAAACCTATCGATTAATAAAGGCAAGCTTTCTATTAGAAATTGTTTAAATGTGTTTTTATAATTTTCTTGATTTAAATTGTCTGGTGAAGTATCTAAATTGTCATTCGTTGAGGAAAGCGATCCAACATTTGCTATTTTTCTTAACGCATTAAACGTGGTGGCGGGCATCTGTTCAGTGACAAGGCCTACTCCCGTCGAACCAATATGCGTTATTTGCGCATCTACTTCAAAAGTTTTTAGCTCGAACTCCAATTGAATAGAAAAGCGAATTTTTATATTTTTATGCAATGCAATCTGCGGATGACTTTTATCAAAAACCAGATAAAATCCACCGCTACAAAAATCCAGAATACGGCATTCCAGTGTATCAGTTTGGTCGATTATCAATAAAGCGTTTAGATCAATCGCATATCTAATATAGCGACGTCTTTTGCTTTTTTTAATACTAACAGACATAAATCAGATGAAATAGGAAAAAACTACCGTAATAATAGACGCCGACCGTGTTGTTTAAACCAAGCCAGTGTAAACTCCGTAAATAGACTAATTGACATTATTTAACGAAGCGGAAATGTATTTATTTAAGCACTATCTATCTAACGACAATACTGGTGCGGATACTATACCACGATAGGCTTGAGTGCGGTCCCGGCTGGTTGTCAAGTGTAGACCAGTTCAGGCGAATATTTAGCGCACAAAAAGCGCGGTTTCAATGGTTACTTGAGTCTCGCCGGGGTCTATAGTTCAACAGCTTCAAGCACTCACGACATAACCCAAGTTTCGGCCAATGTTTTGCGCGATTTTGCTTGCCGATTGCGTCTGAGTTTGGGATAAATAAAAAAAACCTGACAACAACCCCCAAAGTGGACATCTATGAATTACTGGCTGATGAAATCAGAACCCGACACCTTCGGCATTGACGACTTGTTTAATCGACCCGGCCAAACCGAGCATTGGGACGGTGTCCGCAACTACCAAGCCCGAAACATGATGCGTGACGACATGAAAATCGGCGATCAGGTGTTTTTTTACCATTCCAACTGCGACGAACCGGGTATCGTCGGCATCATGCAAGTGGTGCGCGAAGCCTATCCAGACTTTACCGCGTTCGACCCGGACGATAAGCATTTTGACCCGAAAAGTAATCCGGACAAGCCTACCTGGTACATGGTCGATGTAAAGTTTGTCAGAAAGCTATCGCGTAACATCAGTCTGCGCGAACTGAAACTGAAAACCGAACTAACCGATCTGGCCTTGCTGCGCCGCGGCAACCGTCTGTCGATCATGCCGGTGAATGCCGAGCAATGGGCATTTATTCTCGGTTTGGAGTAAGTCTAAACATTCGGATCTTTTAGAGTCACGCTCATAACCGTCACGCAGTGGTCGCGATAATATTCCTCCGCCATTGCAGTACAGCCAAGTTTTGCATAGAAATTGGCCTGATCCGGCGTGAACAGATAGAGCTTGGCAACGCCGGCTGTCTTAGCTTGCAACATGACATGTTTTACCAACTCTGAGCCGATGCCCTGCCGGCGGAATTCGGGGGCCACGTAAACACTGGCTAACCATGGCGTCAGTTCCGGGCGGGTATCCATATCGCTTTCTATGATGGCTGCCGAGCCGGCCAACTGGTCTTCATGTTTGTAAATGTAAGTGCTCGGGATTAATTTGTTGCTTAAATAAGCCTGCATTTTTTGGATGCGGTGTTCCAAGGCTTGGCCCGGATTCAGATCGGCCCATTCGGCGTGGTGCCATTGGGCTAGGGTTGGGATTTGGTGGGGTTCTTGGGAGAGGTTGATGATGGTCATTGTTTGTGTCTACGGAACGAACGTTTTTCAACCAATTTGAATAACAATTACAAGGCGTCGCTATCGCGACGGCTTTATTTAATGTCGGGTCTCGGCCCGACAGCCGAGATACTTTTCTTTGCTTGTCCAAAGAAAAGTATCCAAAAGAAAAGACACCCGGATTTCGCCCTGATCCTGCGCTTCTCGTTTTTTGCAGGGGTTGGCAAAAGGGGCTTCCTGCCCCTTCGCCAACGAGCGGCATCCCTGCCGCTCCCCTCCGGGCTGTTCCTGCAAAAAA
>Ga0160183_102838_pt1 | contig 44534 bp, 42 predicted proteins | sample met14sb_FD_108562 | JGI IMG/M metagenome (GOLD analysis project Ga0160183, IMG submission 108562) | Synthetic bacterial communities of pure cultures from sediment of Lake Washington, USA, under high oxygen condition - MT... | ecosystem: Engineered > Modeled > Simulated communities (microbial... >...
ATTTACGCACTTATAAAACAAATATCACTCCAAAGAAAAGGAGCTCCGAATGCCTGAAATAATTCCTAACCTGCATCCGTTGATAGTGCACTTTCCAATTGCACTTACCACGGTGTCAGCTTTTTTTCATATTGCGGCAGCTGCAACGCGAGGGAAGCCAATTTTCAGCAACTTTGCCACTCTTGCTCGCACTCTATTGTGGCTAAGCGCATTATCAGTATTGCCAGCCGTGTTTTTTGGCTGGCAGGCTTATAACAGCGTAACCCATGATGATGCCAGTCACGCTGCCATGTTAATCCACCGCAACTGGGCGTTAGGAACATCGATAGTATTAATCATTCTGGCTAGCTGGGATGGTTGGCGCAATAAGATAGATTCACCTCCTGTTTGGTGGTTTGTAGTTGCGGTGATTGGCGCGTGGAGTATGGTCGCCATCACGGCATGGCATGGTGGAGAGCTAGTCTACCGGCATGGCTTGGGAGTCATGTCACTGCCAGTTCCACAAGATGGTGTTGGACATGGTCACTACAGTGACACTGCGACCGACATGAGTGAACATTCCCATGCGGATACAGTGCCAGATGATCAAGTTCATGAGCATTCGCAGCATGAGCATACACACTAAATTTAAGGAGAATCATCATGAAAACAGAATTTTTAAAAGTAACCGGCATGACATGTGGCGGTTGCGTAAATAGTTTAACGCGAGCACTGAAATCTATTAACGGTGTTGATGGAGTGCAGGTGGAGTTATCAACTGGCGATACTCAGGTTCAATACGACGAGAATTTTACTACCTCGGATCAGCTTAGATCGGCTGTGAAAAACGCTGGGTACGGTTTGGTTGGTTAGTTAAGCTACATTAATAATCGAAGGAGTAGAGCCCGTGGATATGCATAACAATAACTCTGAGCAGTTAAAAGATCCGGTATGTGGAATGAGTGTTACTGAACAGTCTCCACATTCTTTGCAGCATTCAGGCAAAATGTTTTATTTCTGCAGTGCGAGATGTAAGGGTAAATTTACAGAAAATCCTTCTCAATATCATCAATCTAATCCTGTTAATACTGAGCCGGTAACTGCCGAAATTAATGCCACAGGTACAATTTATACCTGCCCAATGCACCCCGAGGTACGTCAGGACAAACCTGGTGCCTGCCCTAAGTGCGGCATGTCTCTGGAGCCGGAAATGCCGACTCTGGAAGAAGGTGATAGTCCCGAATTGGTGGATTTCAAACGACGTTTTATTTGGACGTTGCCACTCACCATCATCGTCACAGTCTTAGCGATGCTGGGTCACAGATTACAGTGGTTCGAAATGACAACACAAAGCTGGATCGAGCTCGTTCTTTCATTACCGATTGTATTATGGGCAGGCTGGCCTTTCTTCCAGCGGGGTGTGCAGTCAGTCATTAATCGCAAACCTAACATGTGGACTCTGATTGGTCTGGGTACTTCAGCAGCATTTGTTTACAGCGTTGTTGCTACGGTAGCTCCTGATGTTTTTCCCGAGTCGTTTATGGCGATGGGGCGTGTGGCAGTCTACTTTGAGGCGGCTGCCGTAATCATTTCCCTGACCTTGCTGGGTCAGGTGCTTGAACTGAAGGCACGCTCACAGACATCTGCTGCAATAAAATCCTTACTGGGATTGGCACCTAAGACTGCCCGCAGGATTAATGCTGATGGCAGTGAAGAGGATGTGCCTTTGACGCACGTTCATGTCGGTGACACGCTTCGCGTTCGTCCAGGTGAGAAAGTGCCGGTAGATGGTGTCGTGATTGAAGGCGGAAGTGCAGTAGATGAATCCATGCTAACGGGTGAACCTGTTCCTGTAACAAAACGTGTCGGTGATAAGCTGATTGGAGCAACGCTAAACATAAATGGTGCATTAATGTTGCGCGCCGAGAAGGTAGGTGCTCAGACTGTGCTCTCTAGTATTGTGCAAATGGTGATGCAGGCTCAACGTTCCAGAGCTCCAATGCAGCGTATGGCTGATCATGTGGCTGGCTACTTTGTTGTCACCGTTGTCGTCATCGCGATACTGACATTTTTTGCATGGGGAATATTTGGCCCAGAGCCTAGTTGGGTCTATGGTCTCATTAATGCTGTTGCGGTGCTTATTATTGCCTGTCCATGTGCATTAGGATTGGCAACGCCGATGTCTATTATGGTTGCTACGGGTAAGGCGGCTTCTCAGGGTGTGTTATTCCGTGATGCTGCAGCTATAGAGAACTTCCGAAAAATTGACACCATTATTGTCGATAAGACAGGGACGTTAACAGAAGGCAAACCTAGATTTGACCGTATTATTGCTAACAAAGGGTTCACCGAGGATGAAGTGCTGCGTCTGGCGGCTAGTTTAGATCAGGGAAGTGAACATCCTCTGGCAGATGCTATTGTGCAAGCCGCGCGAGAAAAGGGGCTTGTACTGGATAAGGTAGAAGCATTTGATTCAATTTCTGGTATCGGTGTTAAAGGGATTGTGACCGGCAAAGCACTTGCGTTAGGCAATACTGCACTGATGACGCAAATTGGTGTATTTGTAGAAGATTTGAAGCCACAGGCAGAAGCATTAAGAGCCGAGGGGGCTAGTGTCATGATATTGGCGGTAGATCGGAAAATGGCCGGATTACTAGCTGTTTCTGACCCAATTAAGGCAAGTTCATTAGAAGCATTGAGCATTCTCAGATCGTTTGATATTCGGGTAATCATGGCAACCGGAGATGGTCTTGCAACAGCAAAATCAGTAGCTGCCAAACTTGGTATTGATGAGGTCTATGGCGAAGTCAGGCCTGCTGACAAATTAGCGCTGGTAGATAAATTACAACGTGAGGGCCGTTTCGTTGCAATGGCGGGCGATGGTATCAACGACGCACCTGCGCTAGCTAAAGCGAATGTAGGTGTCGCAATGGGGACTGGAACAGACGTTGCAATGAATAGTGCCCAAGTGACTCTTGTAAAAGGTGACCTGCGCGGCATCGCTCAAGCGAGAGCAATCTCGGAGCAGACGATTATTAATATGAAGCAAAACCTTACCTTTGCCTTCGTTTACAATTCGCTAGGTGTACCTTTGGCAGCTGGTCTGCTTTACCCACTGACTGGATGGTTACTATCACCGATGATTGCAGCTCTCGCCATGAGTTTGAGTTCTGTATCAGTGATTACCAATGCATTACGTTTGAGGTAATACAATTATTCAATCAATATCTAGTGTATTTTGAACGTCTGCTTTGGATAGTCTATAGAGATCAATTCACAAAAATGGAATAGCCGCTTTGTCCCCCAAAGCGGAAGTTTTATATAAAAATTAAAATCGCAATTTATGCATATCAGTGCATTATAAAATCGCAACATTTGCCTATACCTAGTAGCGACATTTGGTTAAATATGATTGTAAGAATAGTTGTTTTCACTCGGTTTAAAATCGCAGCTTATGCCTTAAACCACAGTTGTATGGCTACTAATCCACCTAAAGGTGATGGGCATAGAAATGGTGCCGTACGTGACCGCTCACAAGTCTATAACCCTCAAAATGATAAATGGACTAAACGAGATTTAAATAATGGTCAGTTTATGGATCAAAAAGCCAATGGCACACCTTTTAAAGGTGTGCGTAAAGAGAAGTAAAGTTTAATTGAATAAATTTTTCCTATCAAAACCAGTTAGTTTTGATAATGCATTTTCTTAAGGGGAAAATTTCAGGTTTGTTGTTAGGACGCTGTTGGTTTTATTAACCTTAACCGTTGCATTCGAGCGGGAACTCGAAAATTTAAGCAACAGAAAGGGGGTGAAGCCAAATGAGCCAACTTAAGTTGCCGTTGGATATACCAGAGGGTTATCAGATAGTTTTTGTAGCCTCGATAACCCTGAAAAACGGAAAGAAAATTTATGTCAACTTTAAAGTCAATAATTGTTACAATTTATTCCATGTTGTAACTATTTCACACATTTGGGGTGAGTAAACAAAAATAAGCCAAGCTCGTAGCCAAGTATGATGCGTAATAATCTAAATCTTCACCATTCCCTCTCGCTGAGTTACTTTACTTTTGCTTGCTCAAGCCTACGTGCGGCAAAGGGGTTATACAAACCATGCGAGCACGAAAACTTAACGGCGTAAACACCTTAATTTTTTGCAATATCATTTTGATTACAACACGAGTTAATCTCGGATAAACTCGCATTAAATATGCAACTCAAACGTAAATTAAAAAAGAATATCTTGTGCTCCAAGTAAGTCAAACTCGTATGGGAAATTTCTGTGCTTCCTAACCACAAGATTGCTCGGGTCATTTATTACATCTTTCGCATTGACCTCTATCCACCAAAATTGCTTCAAGGCAATCTCCTTTTCTAACGGGACTGGGTGTTTATGATTAACTTCTATTAATAATATAGGGTTGTTATTTTCGTCCACAATCGCAAGGTCAATTCGTTTATTTATTGCTTCAATTGTGAACTCCTTTTTAATGATACATTTAGGTAAAAAAGGTAAAATCTTTTGTACACCATCTGGTGTCTCGAACAATAGCAGTGGCATGGGTGACTTTCTCTCCAGCCCATTCTTAAAAAAATGACTAAGTAATTCGATGGCTCGTGTGTGAGTATCCTGCGATTTTGAATGTGCGTTTTTATAATCAATTACATCATTTTTATTTGGGTAATGTTTAAAAAATGCTCGCCCATTTTTACTTATAGAAACAAATACATGATTTCTACATTCTGGGTTAAAGCACTCATACAAACCCTTTCTTGCATTATTCGAACCTTCTTCAGGCTTAATTCTTCGGCCAGTTTCAACATTAATAGCATACGGAATATTCTGAGAGGTATTAGCCATTATTACTACCTCTACTTTTAATATCATTTATGACTTTATGCTTGAATTGGCTAAATACAATCCAATTGTTGTAATGACTATTCCAGCGCCCGCGATTACGACAAACACCATCAATAATGTATGCAATCTCTTGGTTGCATGGATGCCATATTGCGATGTCTCCTGATGGCAAGTACCTAATTTGAACAGGGACATTATTGATGTAGTAGTATTTAGAAAGTACCATTTTTACCCTCCTAATAATTAAGTAGGGTTAGGTTAGGTCTTTTTAGAGATGGCAAAAATCCTTAAACATGTTAATTGGAGGTTGTGTAGGTTATGGATGAGTTGAAAAATCAAGAACAATTAAAACAACTTGCAAATTGTTTAATCAAATTTATATCTAAGGACAATCCAAATACCTATGACTACAATGTTCTTCAATTTATTGCTACAGAAACGCTAAGAAGAATTTCAAGTCAGGAAGTTTTTAGCCAGCCCACATTCACATCAAAAGAGATACAAAAAGGAGTTTTGCCAGAAGCTGAGGAGAGTAAAGCAAGTAATTGGTTAAATCCAATTTATACAAAATTAGAAGATAAAATTAAAGTTCAAATCGAGAGCCCTCTCTCACGTTTTGCCCAACAAGAAGGATTAAATTGCTATCCATGGATTGAAAAGACATCAACTATCGGCGGTCAGGGGAACGCCTCAAAGTACAAACTTGTTGGGCTGCCTATACTTGAAACCAAAAGTAATCTTTTAAAAAAATATGAAGCTAAGGAAGGGGAGATCGAATATACCCCAGTAAAAGAAATTCAAGCGACAATTTTTGCAAAAATAATGTTAAGCAGAGAGTTGGCAATGTCAGGGTTAAGGAAATGGTTAATGATTCTTTATCCAATCATTTCAATTATTGTAATCACCTCAGTTGCCTATTTGGTTTATTTAAATTGGTTTTTAAATCCAAGCATAATTACAACTAAGACATTGGCTTTATTAGTATCATTTTTTATTGGGTATTTAATTGCAAAATCTTATAAAGACAGAGCGGATAGATTTGTTGAGGACAAAGTCATCATGGCCTCTGATTGGTTTGTTAAGTATAAAGAATCCAATGTGCTTCAAGAACTTGTTACTATTAAAAATGAAAAGGATGAGCTATCTCATAAAGAAGTTCGATTAACCAAGTATGTGTCAACATGCAATATCTGTGGTGCGAAGGTTTATTTAGAAAACGGTGAGCCAGAATTTCCAAGAAGAATAGTTGGTAGGTGTGGTGAGAGCCCAAGAGAGCATGTTTATTCGTTTGATAGAGTGACATTGATTGGTAAAAAATTGCTTTGAATATAAAAAACTCCACCATTTTTTAATGTTTCCCGTGTAACCATCCCTTAAAATAGGGATGGTTACATTGAAAAAAATCAGTAACCCATTACAATCTATCTACAATTATTTTTAAGAAATTCTCAACAGTGATAGACGGCCTAGTACAAATCTTAATCTGGCAAGGAATGGGGGAGTTAATCTCTAAATTCTTTATTCCTGATATTCCGGGCCCTGTGATTGGTTTGCTGTTATTACTCAGCTTTTTGGTGATTAAAGGCGAGGTTAACCAGCCGTTGGGGATGGTGGCTGATACGTTCCGTCAACACTTGGGTTTGCTGTTTGTGCCGGCATCTGTGGGTGTAGTGTTATTTTTACCCGACCTGAAAACGCATGGATTAGCGGTCACTTTGGCATTATTAGTGAGTGTGGTGCTGACGATTGCTGTCACCGCATTGGTGCTTAAGTTTTTCTGGAAGGCGACCCATGACGAATGACCGCTTACCGATCTCTGAAATTTGGGTGTATCTTTCCGGTGACCCATTATTTGCGCTGGTGCTCACGTTAGCGACCTACCAACTAGGTTACATGATTTACGTTAAAGTGAATCGCCACCCTGTTTTTAGCCCTGTCGCCATTTCGGTGTTATTGGTCACTTGCATTATTTCATTCATGGATATGCCTTACCAAAAATACTTTGAAGGCGCGCAGTTTGTGCATTTTTTATTGGGGACAGCAACGGTGGCGTTAGCTGTGCCCATTTATCGTGGCTTTAATGATTTAAAAGGTAAGCTATTCCCCATTACACTCGCATTAACTATTGGCAGTGCAGTGTCGATTTTTGTAGGGGTAATGATTGCGAAAAGCATGGGGGCTGGTAGTACGATTGTCGGCAGCATGTATGCAAAATCCGTCACCGCACCTATTGCCATGGGCATTGCCGAGCGCATTCATGTATCACCCACCCTCACCGCTGTGTTTACGGTGATTACGGGCATGTTGGGTTCTATCTTAGCGCCGTATATTTTCAATGCGCTCAATATCCAACATTGGTGGATGCGCGGCACTGCCATTGGTGTGGGTGCGCACGGTTTAGGCATTACCCGTGCGTTTAGCATTAATGATGAAGCTGGCACATATGCGAGTATGGCAATGGGCTTAAATGGCGTATTGAGTGCCGTGTTATTACCATTTATTATTGGGTATATTCGTGCTTAGTTAAGGTCGGTGGATAACTCGCTACCCATGCATGAATATAAAGCGCTACGTGGGCAATCATTGCCCACCCACCCTAATTGTATGGGCTATCGGTGCTTACAGCAACTCTTCTACATGCTTTTTAATATTCGCCGCAATTTTCTTGGTAGGTAAATCGTTATCATCATTACCAAATGGGTCTTCAATCTCTTCGGCAATCAGTTCTAAGCTGGCTAGCACATAGAAAATAAACACGACAACGGGTATCACGTAATAGCCCAAGCTGAACACGTAGCCAAATGGCAGTGTCATGACATAAAAGAAGATAAATTTCTTAATAAATGCACTATAAGAGTAGGGGATTGGGGTGTTTTTAATTCGTTCACAAATGCCGCAAATACTGGTAAACGATTGTAGTTCGTCGTTGATGATATAGAACTGGTCGCCTGTGATTTTGCCTGATGTGTATAGCTCGTTGGCTTTTTGAAACAGGATTTTAGCCACTTGGTTGGGGGCGTGATTGTGCTGGTTGATTTGTAACGCTAAACCTTCAAACAGCATTTGGCCGACTTCTTCGTTGGATAGGTGATTAGAGAGCACTGAGGCATAGGTCGGGATGGCTTTTCTAAAGAAGTTGCGGTCACTTTCTTCAGATAAGTAAGCGGAAAGTTTGAGCGCCAGATTGCGGCTGTTGTTGACGAGTGCGCCAAATGTTTTTCTGCCTTCCCACCAGCGTTCATAAGCGGTGTTGGTTCTGTAAGCCAATAGTAAGGACAAAACAAACCCGACCGTGGTGTGCATTAACGGGATATTCTTCACATGACTTTTATCGGAAAGTTGCCAAAACTCTAACTCTAAGTAGGCAATGCCGCCAGCGTACAGCCCAATGAATATCATCATGGGGATGAGCCGTCGAAAGGTATCCGACTCGTGAAAACGGAAGATAAAGATAATCCAGTCTTTTGGGTTGTATTGAATCATTGTTTGATATTTGATCTTAGTTGATAGACTGGAGCCAGTTTATCATGACGAAGCTAAGTCGCGTGGCGATGGGTTCCACTGAGTGTAGACGTATTCAAATAATTTTAACCACGACTTTTCCCTTGGCTCTGCCTGCTTCAAGGTAGGCAAGTGCTTCTTTTGCTTGATTAAACGGAAATATTTTATCGATGACTGGTTGTATGACGCCTGCCTCTAGAAGCTTTCCTATCTCTCCTAGTTGCTGGCCATCAGGATGTGCAAACAAGAATGAATACTCGACATTCCGCTTCTTGGCTTGGCGAATTATCTTGTAGCTAATCAGCCCAAATATAAACTTCATGAGGAAGTTCATGCCTCGGGCATGAGCGAACGCAGCGTCTGGTGGGCCGATGAGCGACACGACCTTACTCTCTGGTTTTAATATACGAAGTGATTTCTCGATTCCATCACCTCTCACAGTGCCTAGCACTGCGTCGTAACCCTGTAGTACATCTTCAAATGCTTGCTTCTTGTAATCGATTACTTCATCAGCGCCGAGGCGTTTTACTAGATCTACGTTACCCGTGCTGGTTGTTGTTCCCACTTTTGCGCCGAGATGTTTTGCGAGCTGAATCGCGAACGTGCCAATCCCGCCAGAACCCGCAGGTATGAATACTTTCTGACCAGGCTTGAGATTTGCCCGCTCTTTGAGGGCTTGCCAAGACGTGAGCCCTACCATTGGGATAGACGCTGCTTGCACGAAATCTAGGTTGGTTGGTTTGATGGCGGCGACGTTCTCGGGCACAACAGCAAACTCAGCAAGTGCGCCGGTACCTAAATCGAAAATGCTGGCGAATACTGCATCTCCCGTTTTAAAGCGGGTCACGCGACTTCCTACCTCTACCACAACACCTGCTACATCGCTGCCCATGGTAGCGGGTAGTGTTAATTTGAGAATGGCTTTGAAGGTTCCCTTAGGAATCATATTGTCGATCGGATTCAGTCCCACGGCATGCACTTGGACGAGCATTTCATCGGGCTTGATTACAGGCGGGGAAATGTCTGCAAACGCGAGCTGATCAGACTTGCCATAACGCTTTAAGATAAGTGCTTTCATCATTTTTTCCTCTGGTTTTTATTGAGGCTTTTTGTATTGTTGCATGCGCACCCTACATACGTAAACGCCAGCGCAAGACCGATTTCAACAAAGATGGCAGGCAATATGCCGCTAGATGCATGCCCTACATAAAGCTCGTAAGCGCCAAGCGCCGCCAATATCAAGCAAGAGATGATGGTTCCGTGAATAAGTGCTGTACGGGTTGCCGAATGTTCTGCATTTCTTGCAAAGAAAAACATCGCGGCGATACCTATATAGAGTGCTGCGATTCGTCTTGCCATCAACCCTACTGAGGTTGTTAATTCCACTCCCCAACTGGCTAACATTTGGGACGGCGCAAACATTAAGATGATGGCCAGCAATATAAACAAGATTGAACTGAACACTGAAAGGCGATAGAAGGTGAATAATTTCATGATGGTTGCCTAGGGTTGACTCGCTATTTTTTCAAGTGAATCAAGTTTTAGCTCTTGACGAATGCCGATATCAACTAAGGCCGCAGGGGCAAATCTTCTCAGTAAACTTAGCCGGCACGCTAATTTACCAGCAGCGTAACGTAACTTAGGATGTTTAGCGTTGGCAGCTTTTAATACAACGTTGGCAACCACTTTGGGATCGTCGCCTGCCGCAATAGCCAGTTTCATCAATTTTGCGAGTGCTTTCCGCGCAATATTGTATTCATCTATTTTGGCGTCTACTTCTAAAGTGTTGGCTTCAAAATGCGTATTGGTATAGCCTGGTTCAACCACAGAAACACGGATGCCTCTTGTTCGCAACTCATGGTCTAAAGATTCTGAGTAACCTTCTACTGCATGCTTAGTGGCGGCATAGGTGGCCATGTAAGGTGCTGGTATCAACCCAAGGATGGAGCCGATGTTGATGATTCGCCCTTTACCCTGTTTTCTCATATAGGGTACTACGGCACGCGTCATGCGGACAATCCCCAAAAAATTGGTGTCAAAAATCATCTTGGTTTGTTCCATTGAGCTCTCTTCGGCACCACCAGGCGCTACGCCAAATCCTGCGTTGTTTACAACTAGATCAATCCGGCCTTCAATGTTGACTATTTCTTTGATGGCAGCTTCAATCGATGCTTCACTGTTCACATCTAGCGTAATCATCTTATAAGAGCGTTGAGCTGGTTGCACTTCTTTACGGCTTGTTCCGTACACCTTATACCCGGAATTGGCGAGTAACTCTGCTGTAGCTTGGCCAATACCTGAAGACGCACCTGTCACAATGGCAACGCCTAATTCTTTCTTGCTCATATCAATCTCCTTAGGATGGATTATCTAACTTGATAGTGATACTATCGAACTGAAAGTAACTGTCACTATCAATTTGATAGTATGTTACTACTGGTTGAATACTATGTCACTATCAAAATGATATGAACTCGAAAATTAATGCTAAAAATTCTTGTCCAATCGCTAGGAGCCTCGATTTTCTTGGTGATGCGTGGAGTATATTAATACTTAGAGATGCGCATGCTGGCCTCACGCGCTTTGAGCAGTTTCGTAAAAATCTCAGTATTGCGCCGACAATACTCACCAAACGTTTGGCGACGCTCACCGAGGAAGGTATCCTTGAAAAAAGGGTCTATTCAGAACACCCGCCGCGTGATGAATATGTGCTGACAACAGCAGGCAGAGACTTCCTTCCTGTACTTTTTATGATAGGGGACTGGGGGCGGAAATACCGTGGCGATGGTAAATTAGTGCGCTTCCTCGATGCAGAAGCAGGGACAGAGATTAAACCTGTCCTGCTAGATGAAGTGACAGGGGCAAAAATTGGCTCTCGTCCGATACAAATTATCCAACCAGACGTGGAGATGTAGACAAGATATCGTCTTTGTCGCCAAGCGATACTCATAACATCCATTTGATGTGGCATCACATTAGACTGGCTAAAGGAGCAAGGCGAGTAATGACAAATCAAGCCCAATCGCTTGGGTAAAGCTAAATGACGGATGATGGTTTGTCTAATGTCTTGTAGATTGAAAACCCAATAACCGCTATCAGCTTAAAGCCAGCGTGCCCATAAGCGTGCAGCTCTTTCTTTAATGCGCGTGCTGATTGAGCGCTTTCTCCATGTTTCCAGCGTGATTTCTTTTGAAGATTGTAGGTCTTTTTCAAACAACACCTGCATTTGTGTGCCGAAGCTTTGGCCCAGTATGACGGCGTTAATTTCCTGATTGTGGACGAAACTACGCCAATCTAGATTAGTTGAGCCTACCGTTGACCATACACCATCGATCAGCGCGGTTTTTGCGTGTAATAGCGCGTCTTGTCGTTCATATATTTTGACTTTTGCACTCAGTAGTTCGTCGTAGTAAGAACGTGAGGCATAAAATACCAACGCTGAATCTGTTTTTGCAGGTAATAGTAGTCTTACATCTACACCACGTTCAACAGCATCTTTCAAGGATGCTAGCAGTTGCGGATCAGGCACAAAGTAAGCGTTAGTTAAAAAGACCTGAGTTTCTGCACTGTTGATGGCAGATAGCAGGGTGGAATAAATCTGACTATAGGGTTCATCGGGAGAGCTTCCGATCGCTCGTACCACCTCGTTACCTTGACTGCCTGTTTCAGGGAAATACTTTTTAACGGTTAGTGGCTCGCCTTTTTGCTGATTCCATGTGGCGATAAACAGTTTCTGGAATTCGCTCACCACTGGGCCTGACATGCGTAAGTGAGTGTCACGCCAAGGCACTTTTCCTTCGCCTGATTTGGATTTTCTGAATGAGCCACTGCCACGCGAACCACTGGAATAAACGCTGCTAATATTGATACCACCCGCAAACGCGGTTCCACCATCTACGATTAGTAATTTACGGTGATCGCGCAGGCTGACTTCCCAACTTTTGCGCGAATTAAGCGGGTTGATAGGATTAAACTCCAGCACGTTGCCACCACTTTCTATCAACGGAACAAAAAACTCTTTGGGTGTATTCATGGAGCCTACACTGTCGTAAATCAGATTGACTTGAACGCCACTCCGTTGCTTGCTGACTAGTATGTCAATAAAGTGTTGCCCGATTTCATCATTTTCAATAATAAAAGTTTCCATATTGATATGATCTTTTGCAGATTCAATCGCTGCAAACATGGCGTTATAGGTGCTTGGGCCATCCACCAGTAGCTGTACCTGATTACCAACGACTAATGGGCTGCCGACAATCTCAGCTTCTAAGGCTAAGTGTTTATCAAATATATTGGTGTCTGCACCATTCTTTTCTAGTTTGGCGAGAATCTGTTTAGTCTGTTTAGGGGAGAGTGGGCCGTGTGCGCCGTCCAGTTGCACCGCTTTGGCAGGATGCATTGCCATATCGGGCACCATGGTGGGGATTGCACTGCACCCGCCTAGCAATGTAATGCTAAGCATTGCTAGTAGTTGCTGAAACTTGAAATACCAAACTTTTTGTAACAACATCGGTATCTCCAGCAAGCTGTACTTTGATAATACGAAGAAAAATAAAAGTGTAGCGTTAAGGGGAAAAACTACTGCCATTAATTTTCAGCATTGTAGAATCACAATGGAGATATACACATGATTGAATATACACATATTCACACAAAAGATATTAATTATTTATCTTGATATGTGGTTAACCGAACTGAGGTAATTTGATTATCAGAAGTTGGCGTGTCTAAACGATTGAAGACACTGCTGTTGCTAGCAAGAGATGAGTGTGGCGTTTAAGCTAGCGGCAGTCAAAATTATCCAAGTTTAGCCATTCAGGAATCGCGCCTTATTCGTTAGGATTAACGATTAGCACTTCATCACTGGCTGCATTATTGACCACAATACCGCTTGCGCATCGCTTCATTGGTAATGTCTGGTGCAATATTGCCCCACTCGTCAGGGTTGCTGTTCTTAATTACAGGCTCGCCACGACCCAAATTTTGGTTGTAGTGCGTGTAAGCCAAGGTTCTGATCATTCTGGTTTTACAATTGACTTCAAGCAGAGATTTCACTGATAGAGAAGACATATTGTTGATTACTTGAGGTTTTGCGTAGTCTTTAATTTGCCACACTCTGATCACATGGTCTTTGTTACGAGCCGTCACTTGTTCAAAATACGTCTTAACATTGCCATCACTGCTTGATCCACCAAATTCAGTCCATCCAGCCACTACGTTAAAGCTGATCAACGTCAGGCTTAGTGTGATGAAAAATTGCTTCATTTTATACTCCAATGGTTATGCTTGAATGAGTCATGATGATTTAAGGGATAAGTGAGTTTGTAAGCGTTAGAGTGCGTACATTTTACGATCAAGCTCTGCAATATCATGCATAAGTTTTGTTTTTTCATCGTCACTTAAATGGCTGCCGTTATTTAAGCGTTGTTGAAGTTGGTGGCGTACTGCGGATAGCATTTTTGAATGAACACCGCTATCTCCAGCCTCCAATTTAGGTGCTCTCATTTTTGCAAGCGCGGCGCTAAGTGCTTCGTACTCTTGATCTGTCAGGCCTGTGATGCTTTTTAGGCCGTCTGTTAGTTGTTCTGTATTTGTCATGGTGATATTGAGTTGGTTAAGCAAGTTGAATGTGACGGAATCTTACCACAGGCAGCTTTTCACAGAATGATGGATGTTAATCTAGCGTTGATGCTACAAGTTAAACGATCGCATATTGATTAACCATCTTGAAAGCCAATTAAATGGCACCAAATTAAATTGGTAATATTCCATTAAAAAGCAGATGATGATAATTATCAGGGTTTATTTAAGATTTTTTAATCAAGGAGAATGACATGTCTGCACATACCTATAAACTGATTGAACTTGTTGGTAGCTCTACAGTTGGCTCAGATGACGCTATTCGTAACGCAATTGCCAAAGCAGCGTTAACTGTTAAACATATGGATTGGTTTGAAGTTGTGGAAACTAGAGGCCATATTGTGAATGGTCAGATTGCGCATTATCAAGTAACTATTAAGGTTGGTTTTATAATAGAAGATTAAATAACAATGATTCATGGCTCCAGCTCATTACAAATTCCAGCTTTATCTGATCATGATACGCAAGTATGGATAGATTCATTATCGAAGCATTTATCTCCTAGTGAGGTTGAGTTAGTTCGCCAAGCTTGTGAGCTTGCGACTTTGGCCTATGCATCACATACTGAATTAACAGGCGTGCCCTTGTTGCAACATGCAACAGGCACAGCCGCCATACTGATTAGTTTAAATATGGATGCGGAGACCATTATCGCGACCATTTTATATGCGGCACCTGCGCATATCGACAACTGGCAGGAAACTTTAAAAGCAAGGTTTGGTAGTAATATCGTCAGTTTGGTGGAAGGTATTTTGCGCATAGAGCAAGTGCAGGAGTTCAGTGAGTTTGAAGATCTGCAAGCGCAGGATAAAGAAAATGGCGACTACAGCAAGCAGATTGAAAGCTTACGCAAGATGCTGTTGGCAATGGTGCAAGATATTCGTGTGGTGTTGATTAAGCTAGCCGAACGCACGCAAACGCTTCGCTACTTAGCGGGTGCTAGTGAAACACAACAAAAGCAGATTGCACGGGGTATCCAAGGTGTTTTTTCCCCACTGGCAAATCGTTTAGGAGTATGGCAGCTTAAGTGGGAGATGGAAGACCTGTCACTGCGTTATTTAGAGCCGCAACTCTACAAAGAAGTCGCCAAGCTACTGGATTCACGTCGTGTTGACCGTGAACAATATATTAAGCACGTTGAGGATACGCTTAAGCAAAAATTAGCGCAGGCTGGTATCAAAGCTGAAGTATCGGGTCGCCCAAAACATATCTACAGCATTATCAACAAAATGCGGCGCAAAAATCTTGATTTTGAGCAGTTGTTCGATGTGCGTGCTGTGCGTATTTTGGTGGATGACGTGAAAGACTGCTACACCGCACTCAGTTTGGTGCAAACGCTATGGCAGGCTATTCCAGGTGAGTTTGATGATTACATTGCACGCCCCAAAAGCAATAATTATCGCTCGTTACATACTGCAGTGAATGGGCCAGAAGGCTTGGCGTTAGAGGTGCAGATTCGAACCTTTGAAATGCATGAATATTCTGAGCTTGGTGTCGCTGCCCATTGGCGCTACAAAGAAGGTGGCAAGTCTGACATCGTACTCGATGAGAAAATCGCATGGTTACGCCAAATATTGGCGTGGAAAGAGGCGCCCAAAGACAGTGGTGACATACTTGAGCAGTTTAAGACTGAATTGTTTCAGGACAATGTCTATGTATTTACCCCACAAGGGCGAGTGGTTGATTTACCTAAAGACGCGACGCCTATTGATTTTGCCTATGCCTTACATACAGATTTAGGGCACCGCACGCGCGGGGCTAAAGTGGATGGTCATATCGTACCGCTTAATTACAAACTACAGAATGCGGAGCGGGTAGAAATTCTGACCACTAAGCATGGTGCGCCTAGCCGCGATTGGTTAAGCCCGACACTTGGCTACTTAAAGAGTGCAAGCGGACGAGCGAAAGTAAGACACTGGTTTAAACATCAGCACGCAGAAGAAAATATCACGCACGGACGTGCAAGGTTAGATAAGGAGATTCATCGTGCGGGTGCTGGTTCGTTGAATCAGGAAAAAATCGCCCAAAAGCTACATTTTAATAAACTTGAAGATTGTTTAAATGCGATTGGTCGAGGAGATGTAAGCGAATATCAAATGGCCACGGCTATTCAAGAGTTGTTGCACCCAAATGCCGAGAAGGTCAGTCATGTAGCGGTAAAAAGAGTACCCACAAATTTAAGCACAACAGAAGTGACGATAGAGGGTATCGGTAACTTACAGACCAATATGGCTAAATGCTGCAAGCCAGTTTTTCCAGATGCCATCGTCGGTTATGTGACATGCGATCGGGGCGTGACTATTCATCGCCAGACTTGTACTTTTATTCGGCGCTTAGGAGATGAGCGCCAAGATCGCTTGTTGAATGCACAGTGGCGAGCTGACAAGAGCTAACGGCCGGCTTAATCACTGCCAATACAAGCTTGGGCACTTGTTAGTGTAAAACAATACAATTAAATCAGGTGGTAGTAGTTAACTAAGCGTTAATAGTTGACGGGTATGCTTGTTAGCAGTATAGTGCCGACCTTCGGCGTGTAGCGTAGCCTGGTAGCGCGCCTGCTTTGGGAGCAGGATGTCGGGAGTTCGAATCTCTCCACGCCGACCAATTTAATTGGTTTCAATGATTGGCTCACAGACCAATCTTATCTTTACTGCTTGTTCTAGCTAGCGTTTTATTTAAGTTTGCAGGCGCTACTTCACATAGCCTTGTATAGCCTTAGTTAAAAATAATCACCCTATATTTTCGCATCAGCCTATGATGAAACCATTGGTGAGGATACCAGTCCAATTCACCATATGAATCAAACATATCTGAGTGATTTTTAAGCACGTAGTGTTTAATGATTGATTAATCAGTTTGATGTTGAAAACTTTAGGAGAAACATCATGGCAAAAGGGCAGTTACATAAAAACAAAGAGACGAAAAAGCCTAAACAGGACAAAAAAGTAGTTGTTGTGTCGGGCTCTACTCTCATTCCTAGTAAACCTGCACCAAAGAAATAAGTATCTCGCTAGCTTCTAATAAAGCAGACTTGTTATTTAGTCTGAGCGCTAAAGTTTAGGCGTTTTATTTTTTAAGGAGCTCAGGCTCCTTTTTAGTTTTTGTCGGCTTATTGATTGAGCAATTAAGCGCTTTTCGCGGCTAACTTACACTTTAGTGAGTAGATGGAACTGTTTGAAACAAGCCCGATGATAAACAAAAGTTTTTATTCTCATATGATTGATATTGTTAACTAATTACTTTTTAACCTTAATAAGTTATGGCACTATTCGCTTATGAAATCTCCATCAATTCCGCCAGTATTCGCTAATTCAGAAGATGTAAAAGCTAGTGTTACCGACAATCTTATTTTGCCTGAAGAATTATCAAAACTTTCTAAAGCCTCTGATCAGATCGCTGACTCAATGTTATCAAGTTCAGTGATTCAAACTGTACTCGATTATTTACCTTCGATGGTAGGGTATTGGGACAAAGACCTGAAGAATCGCTTTGTAAATAAGGCTTATGAACTATGGTTTGGTGTAGATATTAGTCAGATTGTTGGTAAATATATTTGGGAGCTACTGGGTGAAGATCTATATCGCTTAAACCTGCCCTATATTGAAGGTGCCTTAAGGGGCGAGTTTCAGGAGTTTGAGCGGATTATCCCTAATGCAGATAGTAGCCGCTCGCGTCACTCATTAGCGCATTACATTCCAGATATTAGAGATGGCGAGGTGCATGGATTCTTTGTTCTAGTGACTGATATCAGCGCCATTAAAGAGGCAGAAGCCGTGCTGAGGCAAAGTGAAGAGCGCTTTCGTTCCGTGGTGCAAGATCAAACGGAAGTCATCTCGAGATTGCGTGCTGATGGCACCTATATTTTTGTGAATGATGTTTATTGTCGGTTCTTTGGTAAAACCGAAGAGGAGATGATTGGCTCCACATGGACACCCGTTGTTTACCCTGAAGATGTGCAGCGTGTGATTGCTGAATTATCCACGATGTCTCAGGCTAACCCTGTGGTGATAATTGAAAATAGAGTGTTGTCTGCAAGTGGTCAGGTTCACTGGATGCAGTTTAGTAACCGAGGGATTTTTGACGAGCATGGACAACTGACAGAAATTCAATCGGTGGGTCGTGATATTAGTGACCGCAAACGGGCAGAAGAGGAAATTCAGAACCTAGCTTATAAAGATGCGTTAACTGGCTTATTTAATAGAAGACACTTACTGGACAGGCTGCACATTGCTTTGGCAGCCTCTGCGCGTAGTATGCAATATGGGGCTTTGTTGTTTCTTGATTTAGATAAGTTTAAAGTCATTAACGATACGCAAGGCCATAGTGATGGTGATTTGTTGCTGATTGAGGTGGCAAAAAGAATCAACGCCTGTGTGCGGGAGGTGGATACTGTTGCCCGTCAGGGTGGTGATGAGTTTGTTGTACTGGTAGAAAGATTAGGTGCAAATTTAGAAGACGCTTCCCGTATGGCGGCAAAAATTGCTGAAAACATACGTGCAGCACTTGCCGAGCCTTATCAAATCAACCAATTGAATATACATAGCTCATCAAGCATTGGAGTGTCGGTTTTTTGCGGACAGGATAAAAGTGTAGAGGAATTAATCAAACGTGCCGATATGGCAATGTATCAGGCAAAAGATGGCGGCCGAAATAGAGTCCGCTTTTTTGACCCCCGAATGCAGAAGCTAGTTGAAGTGCGTGCTTTGCTAGAGTCTGATTTACATCATGCACTAGAAACCGAACAATTTGAGTTGCACTACCAACTACAAGTTGACCACGAAAATCAGCCAATAGGTGCAGAGGCACTGATTCGTTGGATACACCCGCAAAGAGGCATGGTTTCACCAGCACATTTTATTCCAGTGGCAGAAGAAAGTGGATTGATTCTAAATATTGGTGATTGGGTGCTAGACGAGGCCTGCCGGCAGATTGCTGTGTGGAGTGCGCATGAGAAAATGGGCAATTTGGTGTTAGCTGTTAATATTAGCGCGCAGCAGTTTAAGCAAGCAAACTTTGTTGAGCAGGTCGTATCGGCTATTCGTAAACATGGGATAGATCCATCACGACTTAAGTTAGAGCTGACAGAAAGTGTCGCGCTGGATGATATTGCTGATGTGATTGCAAAAAGGAATCTATTAAGACAAGAAGTAGGGGTTACGTTGTCTTTAGATGATTTTGGCACTGGGTTTTCTTCACTCTCTTATTTAAAACGTTTGCCACTGGATCAGATCAAGATTGATCAAAGTTTTGTGCGAGATATCACCACCGATAAAAGTGATGCAGTGATGGTAAAAACCATTATTGATATGGCACAGAACTTTAGCTTAAACGTGATTGCTGAAGGTGTTGAAACCGAAGCGCAATTGGCCTTCTTGAAGCAGCATGACTGTATGGCATATCAAGGGTATTTATTTAGTAAGCCATTACCTATTGAGCAGTTTGATGCGCTCATGAAGCATTATGGATCGGTTGTGGATATCACTAAGCTGGTTTAATCGTGAAGCACGGAATCACAGCTTACCAATTAAGTGCTTAGTAAGCTGTGGAGATTTAGCTAAGTGTTGGTTGAATCAACTCAGTGCATCTACATTATCTACAATAGCCGCATATAAATCACGCGTTGAGGCAATGGCGGCTTCATGCACCTCTTCAGCAGTCAATACTTTTCCGTTAGCGGCTTCTAGTGGCCGTGTGGCGGTGGCACTTGCAACTACGGTGACTGTATAGCCTAAATTAAAACCACCATGGGCGGTTGAGTTGATGCACATGTGTGTCATAAATCCTGCTAACACAATGTTGTTGATGCCTAGTGTTTTTAAATGTTGATCAAGTGTTGTGTGGATAAACGCGTTAGGGTAGTTTTTAACGATAACAGTTTCACCATTGATAGGGGCCACTTCATCACAGATTGCGCCTATTTCGGCGGTAATGTCATACGGCGAACCCACGCCAGCATCATGTTGAATGTGAATGATTGGAATGTTGAGCACTCTTGCGCGTGTAAGTAGTTTTTTTGCTTCAATGATTGCTGGTTCCACATTCGTTAATTGCATTAGCCCTTTTCGATAGGTATTTTGGCAATCAATCATCACCAGGGCAGAAGATGCCAGTGATGTAGCCGATAGTCCTAAGCCCGAAATTTCGCGTAATGTTTTAGACGCTGTCGCCATCCTGTTTCCTTTGCAATTAATTGACTTGGTCGTGTTGTGAGCACTTATATATAGTCAATTAAACCTGATGCAGGTTCACTTTACAATCTATTAGTTAAATCACAGATGTATTTGACAGGACATTAACGCGCTTCGGTCAGCATATGTGCCACCGCACGTTTAAAGGGAGAGACACGATTACCGATGCGTAGCGATGCTGATCTAATGAGGCGTGCAGGCATCGAGTCGTTTCCATACAGTTTTGCAATAGCATGTGTAGCAATAAACAGAGGACGTGTTTTGATGCGATGTTTTCTTTCGTAACGTTCGAGCAGCGCCGTGGCAGCGATATTGCTACCCCGTGACTTTGCAGTTTTGATTTCTTGGGCAAGTACATCAATCCCAGATAGCCCAAAATTAAATCCGTGTGCGGTCACTGGGTGCATGCCCACGGCAGCATCGCCAACCAGTGCAAAGCGCTTTGCAACAAGTTGGCTGGCATAGGCTGTTACCAGTGGGTAAGCATGTCGGGTGGATGCTAATTGCATTGCACCTAGTCGATGCTTAAAGCGCATGGCGATATCCTCATTAAACGCTGGTTCGCTTAACGACATTAGCCGTTGAATATCGTTAGCGGGAAGGGTGATGACAACAGAGGAGCGCATACCATTCATCGGTAATAGTGCTAAGGTTTGGCCGTAGTCAAACCATTCCCAAGCCACATGATGATGCGGGATACTATGCTCCATGACGCAGACCATCATGGTTTTGCCAAAGTCATGCATGCTGGCGGGGATGCCCATCGCTCGTCTTGTTTCAGAAAATCGGCTGTCTGCTGCGACCAAAAGTTGTGATTTTACTTTTTCTCCACTAGCAAGGCTGATGTAGGCGCCCTCATTATCTGTGCTAACGCCTGTCATGTCTGACTCGGTGAGAAGCGTGATATCTGGTGATGATTTTACCGCTTCATAAGCAGATTGACGGATAAGGTGATTAGCGATCAAATAGCCTAATGATGCTTTTTTGCTGTCGCCGTGTTCGATATTCATGGCATAAAGCGATGGCCCATTGAGCACTCTCGCATCGCGTAATGGTGAGATGGCATGCTGATCAATGCGCTCCAACAAGCCAAGGGATTGCATTAGTTGTGCAGAATGGTGTGTCAGTGCAATTTCACGCCCATCAAAAGCTGGGTTGGCTAACATAGATTCTGGCTGGCGCTCAAGTATAGCAATCCGTAAGCCGCATCCTGCAACAGCTTGTGCAAAACATAGGCCAGCTGGACCCGCGCCAACAATGACAATATCGAAGTTCATCATGATTTGACCAAGAAATATTGGGGTTAGAAATATTGCTTATGATTGCGGTAAACGCAGGCGCCGACATTGACTCAGGTCAATCAGTCATAGTTTTAAGGCTAGTTTAGGTGATTTGCATGCCGCTACAGTAAAGTGATGAGGCTTAAACTTAGCCTTTTTGTTTGATGGCAAGTACAGATTGGTTTCTCAAAGTACGTAACAGGGAAAGCTGCCTAGCTGAAACCTGCATGCTATTAGGTTGCTCCATATCTGCGTAAAACATGCCCAATGCTTTGTTGTTGACCATAATCGGCAATAGTAAAAAGCTTTGTGATGAAACGGTCTGTCTGTACCACTGTGGAATTTTAGCAGTCACGTTGTCTGCCGTAATATCTTCCAACATTAAGTCCGCGCCTTTGCTAATAGCAAGGTGGAACACATCTGGCGCAAAATCTAAACTAAACTTAAACTTCTTAAGTGCAACATCAATGTCATGACCAAACCCAAAGCGCGCTGCCATTTGATTGTTTTTGATATCTCTTACGAATAGCAGAGTGCGGTTAAAGCCCATGCCGCGGTGCATGGTTTCAAGCACCATCTGCATAATATCGTTAAGTTGATGTTCTTCAATCAGGGTGTTGGTGACCTCTTGAATACCCTCGGTGAGGATAGACTCAGAATCAAGTTTTGCCGTTTCGCTACTTTTTTCATCAGGCTTTTCAAGGCTGATGCCTAATGATGCCAGTTCAGTCTCTTCAGCAGACTTGTGTGATACCTCTGCTCTAGCGCCTATCCAAGCGTTAACTCGCGTCATTAGCATACTTTGCGAGGTGTTGATGCCGACGATTCTAGCGCGTGCTGCGAGCTCATCTAAAGCGCTTTCCATTGATTGACGTAGCTGTTGCTCTGAAACGCTAAGCGCATTTTCGTAACGAGTTGCTAGTTGCTTAAGCGCTTTGGATTTGTCAGCAATATTACCGTTACTGGCAATCGTACATAATTCATTAGCCAGGTTAACTGTCAGGGACAAACTTTCTAGCTCACCATTCGGTTTGATGACTCTATCACCACTTAATTTGCGCATGCCCGCGATTAATCGTGGTGGAAAGTTCCAGCTTTTGGCAACGCCGATTCCCAGCTCGTTATAGCTCATGCCCAATACTTTTACCGAAGCTTTGTCTTCGCTGTCGCCCTGATCAACTAAGCGCGAAACTTGCTGGCTTTCTTCAAAAAAGTAAAAGCTCGCGAGTAGCTTGCCTAAGTTGCGGAACATTGAGCAAATAATGGCTTCTTCTGCATTTTTAACATGGCTGGATGGCGCTAATTGTGCTGCCACAATACCCGCAAAGAATGACGCTAGTACGTCGTCTTTAAGTTGAGATGCTTGTGCTTTGTTTTGCAAAAAATCAAGTAATATCAATGACATTGCCACATTGCGTACCGTTTCGAAACCTAAAATCACCACGGCTTTAGAGATGGTATTAATATGGCCGCCAAATTGACCATAAGTGACTGTGTTCACCAGTTTTAATAATTTATTAGTCAGCGCAAAGTCATTCAAAATGCTCTGTGCTAGTGCGTTGTTACTGGCTGAGTCGTCATCTGCCAATCGGTTGATTTCGCTAATGGTATGGGACAATGCTGGAAAATCGCTTTTGCTTCGCATGCGACGCAGCAAGAAATCCATCGTGCTGTGTGCATCCACTGGCTTATGCTCACCATGGACTGGTGTTAGGTAGTCTTGCAGCGCTTGTCGCATGGTGTTGGCGTTAGCATATCTATCTTCTGGCGCCTTACTCGTTGCTTTAAGAATAATGCTTTCTAGTGCTTCATCAAGATGAATCTGTATGCTTTTAGGGGTAACACCAGTCGTTGGGAGCGCTGTTGGTTTTTTTGCTTTTTCGATAAATGGTAACCCTGTGACCATTTCGTTCAACATTACGCCTAGTGAAAAAATGTCTGCAGATGCGGTGGCTTTGTCACCAGAGATTAGCTCGGGCGCTGTGTATGGAGTAGCCAACTGAGCCTGATGGTTTTTTGTTCCAAGATTAGCCATGCCGATGCCCAACAGCATAGGTGTTTGATCTTCGGCAAGCATAAAATTTTCTGGGTTCAAGTCTAAAGGCATGACACCTTGGGCGTGCGCATAGCTTACTGCTTCAAGCACGTCCGCTATCATTTGTGCTGCTTGAGTCCCTGCGAATGGTAGTGATGATTTTAGTTGCTGGGATAAAGTGATGCCGTTGACAAATGCATAGACTAGATAAGGAGCGCCATCATGTTCACCTGCATCTAACAAAGTAACAATGTGCTTATGTTGTAATTTGCCAACAATACGTACCTGCGGTAGCAGGGTGTCTAAGCTCAGGTCGTTTTGTAACAGAAGTTTAATCATCACCTCACGACCCATATGCGGATCACGCGCTAAATAAACAGCATTTTGCTTGCTTTCATCAAGCTTCCTTAGCATTTCAAAGCGGTCTATTTTGTTGAGCATGGATTTTTCCTGATGGATTGTGACGCCGCCGGTGATTAACACTGGGTGCTGGACACTTCTGATTTTAGTACCACATCATTCGGTACCCGTTATCTGGCAAAAGTCACACCTATCTTTGTTATGTCATCTTAAGTGTTGATACGGATACATCATATCATCTGGCGTGATGGCAAGCATCAAGTCAGGTGGGTTTACATCGGTCAATTGTGATGTTGGCATCAAATTCGCATGATAGCCATTCACTGGAATGGGTGGTTGACTGATTTTATAAATGTACTGATACTCATGCAGCATTACATTTGTAAAAGGCAAACTCTGCTGAAAAGCGAGGGCGCAAAATCACCGGTCTAAGGGGCGTCAGTTCTAGGATAGCGGGAGTGCCAGATGTGCGGATCCCCCGTATTTCTTTCAGTAACTCCCATTCTATCGCCAGTTTCCCTTAGTGATTTAGGAGCGAGATTAGTACTTTTGTGGGAGATAACATGTTATTGCACCAGCCTACCGTTGATGCTTTGATCGACAGCATGACCCCGAGCGCCGATGAGGTTCAGTCGCGTAAGGATTTTCTTGAGTTCAGCGAGCAGGATTCCAGACTGCTCAAAGAGTTGGGGCCTTTACTTGCGCCACTTGAAGATACTTTTGCCGATCTGCTATATCAGCACTTAGACTCCTATCCGCAAATAGTTGCTAGCCTCAGTAATCCTGAGCAATTATCACAGCTTAAACAAAAACAGCGGGAGTATTTTAAACAAGTATTTGCGGGTGATTACGGCCCTGACTACATCAAGAGCCGTCTCCGCGTGGGTGTCATCTATCAGCAAATAGGGTTAGAGCCACGCTGGTATCTAGGTGCGTATAACAAATATTTATCTTGGGTGCTTCCAGAAGTGATGCGTTTGGTGGATAACGATGCTGAACGTTTTCTCGCCTATTCAAAAGCGATTAATAAAATCGCTATGTTTGACTCTGAGCTTTCACTCTCTGCATATTTCCATGCCGACCATGAAATGTTGCGCTTATTGGCACAGGTGTTTGAGAGTAATTTAGAGGCGGTGATTATTGCTGACGTGAAAGGCCATATGCTTCACGTGAATAAATCGGTGGCAAAGATTACGGGGTATGCTTCAGACGCTTTAATTGGCAAACCGATGCAAGGTTTACTTGCAGAATTGGAGCCAACACTATATCAAGACCTTTGGACCACGGTGACTGCTGGTGGCCAGTGGCAAGGGGAAATCTGGCTAAAGAACCAGCAAGGTGATGATTATCTGGCATGGATGAATATGAATGCCGTTAAAGACTCTGCTGGAAAAGTAACACAAGTGATTGCCGAGTTTTCAGATATTACAGCCTTTAAGCAGACACAAGAGGCGTTGGCAGAGCGTACGGAAGAGCTTGCTAATTCTAATCGTGAATTAGAGCAGTTTGCTTATGTGGCATCACATGATTTGCAAGAGCCGCTACGCATGGTGGCTAGCTATACACAATTGTTGGCAAGGCGCTATAAAGATAAGCTGGATCAGGATGCGAATGAGTTTATTGGCTATGCGGTAGATGGCGCAACGCGGATGCAGGCACTGATTATTGATCTATTGACCATGTCGCGTATTGGTACGCATGGTAAGCGGATGGAGATGTGCGAGACTTCCGTTGCATTAGAGCGGGCTGAGTCTAATCTACGTCTAGCAATAGAGGAGTCAGGCGCAGTCGTGACTCGTGATCCGATGCCTAGACTGGAGGCTGATGTTTCGCAGCTGACTCAGTTGTTTCAGAATTTAATCGGCAACGGTATCAAGTTCCGTGGAGACAGCTCACCAATTATCCACGTAGGTGCAGAGAAAAAAGAGGGTGAATGGTTATTCTCAGTACGTGATAACGGCATCGGTATCGCGCCAGATTTCTTTGAGCGTATTTTCATTATTTTTCAACGCTTGCATGGCAAGCATGAATATCCGGGAACGGGTATTGGCCTCTCTGTATGCAAGAAAATCGTTGAGCGACACGGCGGAAAGATTTGGATAGAATCAGAAGTCGGCAAGGGAGCAGTTTTTTATTTTACTTTACCTATACATCATGGGGAAAGGAAACATCATGGAGAGTGAAGTGAGCAGGCAGGTTGAGTTTTTATTGGCTGAGGATAACCCTGGCGACGTTAGATTAACGCAGGAAGCATTGCGCGAAAGTAAGATAAGCAATAACCTGAATGTGGTTAAAGACGGTGTGGAGGCATTAGCATTCTTACGTAAAGAAGGGCAGTACGTGAATGCGCCTACTCCTGATGTGGTGCTATTAGACCTTAATTTACCTAAAAAAGATGGGCGTGAAGTGCTGGCTGAAATTAAATCAGACCCTCAACTTAAGCGCATTCCGGTGGTGATCGTCACTTCTTCCGAAGCAGAAAAAGATATCCTGCGCACTTACGATTTACATGCCAATTGCTACGTAAGCAAACCTGTAGATTTAGATCAGTTTATCAAAGTAATTCAAGCGATAGAGAGCTTCTGGCTGACCATCGTTAAATTACCATCAGACGTCAAAGATTAACTGCGTTATGGGGGCTGTATGAGTGGCACTTCACTGACCATTTTACTGGTTGAAGACAATCCAGGTGATATCCGCTTGGTACGAGAGCTATTGGCTGCTGACCAAAGTGAAAGTTTTACTTTAGTCACGGCGGATCGCCAAGAAACAGCACTGGCCATCTTAGATAGCCACGACATTACGGCCATTTTGCTCGATATAGAGCTACCAGATAGCAGTGGCCTTAATACGCTACTTAAAATACATGCAAATGCGCCAGGGATACCGATTGTTGTACTCAGTAGCATTGCTGATGAGGGGTTGGCAGTCCGATCCGTACAGCAGGGTGCTCAAGATTTTCTGGTCAAAGGTCATGTTGACGCACACCAACTGACTCGCTCTTTACGCTATGCAATTGAGCGCAAGCGCACTGAAGAACGGTTAAATCACCTTGCTCATTATGACAGTCTGACTGGCTTATCCAATCGTAAGCATTTTTACGATACGCTTAAAAATTCAATTGCCTTAGCACGCAGGCACGAAACCAAGCTAGCCTTATTGTTATTAGATTTGAATGGGTTTAAGTCCATTAATGACACATTAGGTCATTATGTGGGTGATTTGCTACTACAGGGCGTCGCTCTGCGCTTGCGTGAATGTATGCGTGAAACGGATTGTGTCGCCAGAATTGGGGGAGATGAATTTACCCTGATATTAACTGATATCTATGATGAAGAAGATGCAGCAACGGCGGCCAGTAAAATTATAGATGCCGTGAGACCACCTTTCTTGATTGATGGGCGTTCATTGGATATTGGCGTGAGTGTCGGAATAAGCATTTATCCTACTGATACAGATCACATAGAGTCTTTAGTACGGAATGCAGATGTTGCCATGTATCAGGCCAAGGCAGAAACCGGCTTGCAAAGTAATTACCGTTTTTTCTCGGCGAATATGAATGACAGGGCTACTGAAGATCGAGTATTGCTAGGGGAGTTAGCAACTGCTGTTAACCAGGGCGAGTTTGTCATTAACTACCAACCTCAAGTGGATGTGAAGACCAGCCAAATTAATGGCATGGAATCATTGTTGCGTTGGCAGCACCCGACACGTGGTTTACTGTTGCCAGGAGCGTTTATGAATGTGTTGGAAAGCTCCCCGCTCATTCTTGAAGTCGGATTGTGGGTATTACGTAGTGTTTGCATGCAAGGCCAAGCGTGGCTAGCTTATTCTGACACGCCTTTAGTGCTGTCAGTTAATTTATCACCACGTCAGTTGTTGCAGGACGATTTTGCTGAGCAGGTTGCTGCAGTGTTAGCTGAAACAGGATTGCCACCTCATTGTTTGGAGCTTGATATTTCTGAACATGCCTTATGGGAAGACGAAGCATGTGCTTTTAAACAAGTGACTAAGCTTAATCAATTAGGCGTTAGATTAGCCCTTGATAACTTTGGTAATGGTCGCGCTTCATTCTACTACCTACGCAAGTTTCCTTTCCACGCCATTAAGCTTGATCGCAGACTGACACAGGCGGCTTCATCCTCAACTGACGGTGCCGATATGGCGCGTGCGGTGATTCAGGTGGCGCATGTATTCCGCATGAAAGGCTTAGCGGGTGGCGTAGAAACGGCAGCACAACTGAATACTTTGCGTAATCTTGCTTATGATGACGCTCAAGGGTATCTCTATTGCCATCCGTTACCTTCTGATGCAGCCACAGCATTACTCGAGCGCGGGCAGCATCTTGGCCCGGTCGCGGTAGCTTCTGTATGAAAATCTTACTGGTAGAAGATAATCAAGGTGATGCGCGTTTATTAGATATCATGCTACGCGAGGTGCTGACAGCATGCACGCTTACGCACGCTGATACGCTCGGGAAAGCCATTTCGCATGCCTGCTTAGTGCAGTTTGACATCATTTTGCTTGACCTGTCACTACCAGATTCGCAAGGCAGTGGTACTTTCTGGCGCTTGCATGAGGTTGTCTCGGATGTGCCTATTGTGGTGATGACCGGCCATGATGATGAGGTGCTGGCGAATGAGTTAGCACAAGCGGGTGCACAAGACTACTTGGTAAAAGGTAGTGTAGATGGGCGCTGGTTGCTACGCGTGATGCGCTATGCGATTGAACGTAAGCGCGCAGAACTGCAATTACGTCAGAGTGAAGCCAAAGTTCGTGCCCTATATGAAGCCGTACCAGATCTACTTTTATTTCTTGATTTAGAAGGCCGTTTTTTAGAGTGTAAGCCTGCTAAAGACTTTCAAACGCATATAGAGCCTGAGCATTTTCTGGGTAAAACGATACATGAAGCTTTGCCACAGGGGGTAGCCGATCAGGCCATGCTCTGTTTGGAAAAAGCCGTTGTAGGTAAAGGCATTGCCTCTTTTGAATATCAGATGACCTTACCTCAGGGTATTTCTAACTACGAATCCCGTTTTATTCGTGCTAGTGAAGAGCAAGTGCTGTGCATTGTCCGTGATATCAGTGAGAGCAAGCGTACACAACAGCAGCTACATTTTCTTGCGCACTATGACACGCTGACAGGGCTACCAAACCGACTATTGTTTAATGAAAGCTTGCACCAAGCACAGACGCACGCTAATCGAACCAGTGACACGATTGCGGTGATGTTTATCGATCTCGACCGCTTTAAAAATATCAATGATACTTTAGGGCATGGGATCGGCGATAAATTATTGCAGCAGGTCGGCAATCGTATCGCACTTTGTATTCGAGAGTCAGATACCGTAGCAAGAATGGGTGGTGATGAGTTTGCCGTCGTTTTGGTGGATGTGAGAGAAGAAAGTGACGCCGCGATAGTGGCAGAAAAGATTATCGATGCCTTGCGCTTACCGTTTGTAGTGGGTGATCATGAGGTGTTTGTTGGCGCTAGTATCGGCATTACACTTTATCGCCCGGGCCATGGTGATCGAGATGTTTTGTTGGAAAAAGCCGATGTAGCGATGTACCACGCAAAAGAACGTGGTCGTAATAACTACCAGTTTTATTCTTCTGAGATGGATGCCGTCGCTTATGAGCGGCTGGTGATGGAAAATCATTTGCGGCATGCCTTAGATAGAAACGAATTCATCTTATATTATCAGCCACAAATTGCAGTTGAAGGAGGCAGTGTCACTGCCGTTGAAACCTTGATACGCTGGCAGCACCCAGAACGTGGATTAGTGGCACCAGGGGAGTTTATTTCGCTACTTGAAGAAAGTGGTTTAATTGTTCCGGTAGGTAAGTGGGTATTAAAGACAGCATGTCAGCAAGGACGTGTTTGGTATGACGCAGGCACACCAGTCCGTGTAGCAGTGAATCTTTCTGTGCGACAGTTTAAACACCCGGGTCTTGTTGATGATGTTGCACAGATTTTGGCAGAAAGTGGCCTGCCACCAGCGCTGTTGGAGTTGGAACTCACCGAAAGTATGTTCATGGACAGCGCGACCAGTGACGTAAATAAACTCACGCAGCTTAAAGCTTTGGGCGTATCTCTTGCCATTGATGACTTTGGTACTGGAGCATCATCGCTGGCTTATCTTAAAGACTTTCCTGTGGATACACTTAAAATATGCCAATCTTTCGTGCTTAACCTACCGCATAACAATGATGATAATGCGATTGCAAGTGCGGTACTTGGTTTAGCGCAGGCAATGAACTTTACCAGTATCGCGGAAGGTGTTGAGAACGCACAACAGGCTGACTTCTTGCGTGAGCGACGTTGTGATTACTTCCAGGGGTATCTCTTCAGTAAACCTTTGCCGGTAGAAGAGTTAGATCTGCTCTTAAGCGGAGGCAAACTGCAAGACAGTTAACTGCCCATTATTTTGCAATAAAATCGCTATCAATATGAATCCGGATGACTTACAACGACTAGTTGCATTAGTCATGCCTTATGGAAAATACAAAGGGAGGGTAATTGCTGACTTACCAGGTAACTACTTAAATTGGTTTGCGCGCGAAGGTTTTCCTGCTGGTGACTTGGGTCGTTTATTACAATTAATGCAGGAAATAGACCATAATGGTTTGTCGGGTCTGCTAGACCCACTGAGAAAGTAGTCTCTGAAAGTGATAAAAAAAGTCATTCATTCATCAGCGCTATATTGAGCGATTTCGTCTCAGCGTTAAGCAACTCAGGGTGTTGATACTTCTTATCGCATTGAGCGTAATGCTTATCCCTGTTGGAATTAAAAGCGAAGACAGTCTCAAAGTTAATAGCAAGTATGGCGATATTCAGTTGACACCTAATGAGCTTGCGTGGATTAAAGAGCATCCTGAAGTACGTGTTGCAGTTAAACATGGCTGGATGCCGATAGAGTTTAAATTGGAAAGTAATCAGCATCGTGGTATTAGTGTGGATTATTTACATGCGCTCGGTACTATTTTTAATATTCGTTTTATCCCTATAGATTACTCAGAATCAATGAGCATCTCTTCTGTAGACGTTATCTCAGGAGTGGTGAGCTCTAATCTTAAGCATCCCGAGTTTAAGAAACAACCTTATCCGTTCCTCAATGTCCCCTTCGCAATCTATGTGAATAAGAAATTAAATGATGGCCCCGAAGTGACATCCATGAGCGATCTTGATGATAAGCGTGTAGCGATATTTAAAAACGGGCCAATTGCAAAAGAAATCGCGAATAACTACCCAAACATTAAGTTGTTACATGTGGATATTGCAGATGAAGCTTTTGAAGAGCTTAGGTTAGGGCGAGTTGACGCATACGTCGGTAACCAAATCATTATCGATTATCATATAGTGGTGCACCGGCTAAATTTTGTTGAAAAAGTGGGGATGACACCTTTTAGTACTGATGTATCAATGGCTGTCAGGGGAGACCTTCCTGAACTCGCTTCAATATTGGATAAGGGCTTGCAGGCGATTGGCAAGAACAATCAGGAGATACTTGAGAAATGGCAGATTACAGATAGCCATTATAGTCGATGGTTAATCCCAATCATTATTGTTACAAGTCTGTTTTTACTTGTTGGGCTGATTGGAGTGTTCAAGCTCAAGCAAACTTTAAGGCGACAGAGAGTTGAAGCCAAAAAAACAATTTGGCATCAGGCAAATTATGATTATTTAACTGATTTACCGAACCGCCACTTGTTAGATACTCGACTAATGCAGGCGATGGGAAAAGCGGATGAATCTTTGTCATCGGTCGGTATTTTGTTTATTGATTTAGATAACTTTAAACAGGTGAATGACACTGCTGGGCACTCTATTGGTGATAAGTTGATTAAAGAGGCCGCTAGTAGAATCACACATTGTGTGAGGTCTTACGACACAGTCGCGCGATTCGGTGGCGATGAGTTTATGGTCATCATGTCTGATTTTGATAACGAACAGGCACTGGAAAAAACATCGCAGAAAATTTTGGCAGAAATTAAAAAACCGTTTCAAATTGGTGGTGAGCTTTTTTATATTTCTGCAAGTATTGGGCTAACAATCTATCCAAATGACACATCTAATCCTGAGGCGTTAATTAGCTATGCTGATCAGGCCATGTATGAGGCTAAAAAATTAGGTCGAAACAGGTTTCAGTTTTTCAAAGCATCTATGCAGTCTGACTCTACTAAAAGACTGGAACTGACAAATGACTTAAGAAATGCTATCGCGCATCAACAGTTTGAGCTTTATTATCAGCCAATTATCAGTTTAAGCACGCAAGAAATATTAAAAGCTGAAGCGTTAATCAGGTGGAACCATCCGGTGAAAGGGTTGATTAGCCCCATAGAGTTTATTTCTCTAGCTGAAGAAATTGGGTTGATCGATGAAATTGGCGCGTGGGTGTTTAATCAAACGCTTCGTGATATCAAACATATTCACACACAATATTCGACAGAGTTTCAAATTAGCGTGAATGTTTCACCTAATCAATTTCTTAAATCTGAACGTTTACTGGCTTGGAAAGCGTTGTTAGCCAAGCAAGGAGTCGCTGGCCGTGCTATTTGTATTGAAATCACAGAGGGTTTGTTGCTGCAACCGAGTGTTAATGTGGTCAATACAATCTCTGATTTACGGGAGGCTGGTGTTCAATTCTCTATTGATGATTTCGGTACTGGTTACTCTGCGCTTGCTTACTTAAATAAATTTGATATTGAGTATGTAAAAATAGATCAGTCGTTTACTCAAAATCTTCAGCCCAATAATTATGATGCCATTCTTTGTGAAGCCATCATCAGCATGGCACACAAGCTTGGTATGAAAGTGATTGCTGAAGGGATTGAGACAGAAGCACAGCAAAATTTATTAAATAGTTTTGCGTGTGATTATGGTCAGGGATATTTGATATCTAGACCAAAGTCTTTTAACGACTTTATGCAGTTTTTATTTGAAATGCGGAGTAAACAGTCATTAAATTAATTTGAGTTTTTAATTTAAAAAATGCGCTAAATCAATTTAATAATATTGAAGTTAGGCTAGGATAGACTTTACTTCTTCATTAAAGGCATATCACGATGGCCGTTGTGCAAATTCAGATGCGTCAGTCCAGCCCGGCAAAGGGTTGCGCGTTATTCAATCTTGGTTTTCGTCCCTTCTTCTTAGGCGCAGGTATTTTTGCGATCGTATCTATTGTTTGGTGGATGCTGATTTATAGCGCGCATAGCGTTGTGAAAATTCAATCGATTACTAGTGCTCAATGGCATGCGCATGAGATGTTATATGGTTACAGTTTGGCTGTGGTTGCAGGTTTTTTGCTGACGGCGGTAAGAAATTGGACTGGCATACAAACGTTGCATGGCAAGCCCTTAATGGGATTGTTTGCATTGTGGGTTGGGGCGCGTGTGTTGTTTTTGTTTGGTACAAGTTTGATGCTGTGGGCTGCAATCTTAGATTTACTATTTGGTCTAGTGTTGATTCTGTCTATTGGTTACCCGATTATCCGTGCAAGACAATGGCCGCAGCTTGCGGTGATTGTTAAAGTAGCGTTGCTTTGGACAGGTAATGCGGTGTTTTACTTGGGTTATTACGGGATATTGCAAGATGGCATGCTGTACGCCATCAACGGCGCTGTTTTATTACTGATTAGTTTGATTTTAATGATAGGCCGTCGCGTGATTCCGTTCTTTATTGAGCGCGGCGTGCAAGACAAAATTAAAATCACCCATCATCAATGGGTGGATATCAGTATCTTAGTGACATTTCTCGCTTTGTTTGTAAATGAGATTTTTTATAGAAACCATCAGCTAACGCCTTATTTGGCTTGTGGCTTGTTTCTAATGAATGGTTATCGTTTGTATCACTGGCATACCAGTGGCCTATGGCGTGTACCATTATTGTGGAGCTTATATCTGTCTGCATGGATGATTAATGTGGGTTTTTTGGTGTATGGTTTGCAAGCGTTGTTTTCTATCCCGTTAGTATTGGTGCTACACCTCTTTACAATAGGTGGGATTGGCTTAATGAGCGTGGCGATGATGGCCCGCGTGGCATTAGGGCACACTGGCCGGGATATCAGAAAATCATCTAGCTGGCTGGTGTTGCTGTTTATTGCAATGACGCTGAGTGTGTTGTTTCGGGTATTTGCACCGATGTTTAGCATGCAACTTTATACCAGCTGGATATTTGTTTCTGCTGTATGCTGGATAGTTGGGTTTGCAGTTTTTGTGTGGATTTATACGCCCATATTATGGATGCCTAGGGTCGATGGTACGCCTGGCTAACCTTCATTGAATGAATTGCATTGTCTGAACGAGTTGATAAAGTGCTGATATTAAAAGAACAGAGCACTTAATGTCGAATTCATTGCTGAACTATTATTCTAAGCTTTAGTCTGTTTAGTTCTTCTTAAATTTATATGTGATAAGTTGGCGCAATGCCGATTAATCATTATCTACACATGTCTCAGAAAAACAAACGTCGTTGGCTATTCGCACTGCTTATTCTGATATTCGCTAACATTTACTACTTTAGGCTAGAGGCCCTAGGTTGGTATGTTTGGCATAACAACCAGTCAGCTTCTACACTTCCTGCCAAAACGCTAGACTTAAAAAACTATCGTGTAGAAATCGACGGATTGTCAATTCCAGATTTAGCTAATGCATCAGGATTTACATATAACACCCGAAGCAATACGCTTTTTACTGTATTAAATAAAGAAGCGCAGATTATTGAGTTGAGCTTAACCGGCAAAGTGATTCGTAGGGTAGATGTCACAGGTGTTTCAGATATGGAAGGCATTACCCATGTTACAGAGAATCGTTATGTGATTGCCGATGAAAGTGACAATCGATTGGTGTTGGTGACAATGGATGATGATGCGACAAGTATTGATGTCACCAACGCACCCAAGCTTAAACTAGGACTTAATTTTACAAGCAATAAGAATTTCGAAGGCGTGTCTTGGGACGGTAAAAATAATCGGCTATTGGTCGTGAAAGAGCGTGATCCTAAATATATATTGTCGGTACAAGGTTTTTTTGAAGCAAAAGTGGGTGAACCCTTAGAAATTAAGCGATTAGACAAATACGATGCCGCCATTAAATGGTCATTAAGAGACTTATCTTCAGTCACCTATCACGACGAAACAGGCAGTTTAGTGCTCTTAAGTGACGAGTCACGCTTGATTAAAGAATATGATGAGCATGGTCATGCGGTAGGGGCGCTTGCTTTGTGGAAAGGATTTCATGGTTTAAGTCGTCATGTGCCGCAAGCCGAGGGGATTGCCATCGGCCCTGATGGCAGTATCTACATTATGAGTGAGCCGAATCTGTTTTATGTATTCAAGCATCATAAGCCTTAATTACTTTCAAGTCTGATGCGTAGCCACTTTTCTAGCACCACTACAATATAAGCTTGCTCTGCCAACGTTAGCTCACGCCCTTGCGGTATTTGGTGCCATTGGGCTAAACAGCCACGGCAACAGCAAGCAGTGGCGTGTTGCGCAACAAACACTGGATGACCACGCATCGGTGTTTGTTTGCCATCATTATTAATGATGGCGGGCGCTAAGCGTTTGCCAATAAAATCTTCAGCATGATCCAGTACGGTGGATAAGCCTTTCTGCTGCAAATAGGCTAAATCCTTATCACGTAATTGAAAGCTGTTTCTGAAAGTAGATTGAGCCAGTGCTGCAAATAGCTTATCTAGATCTTTCATGGTTGCTTTATTTAACTCAGTGTAATTGGTGCAAATGCAGTGTGCGTAGTTTGGGTGCCAGTTTGGCTGTGATACCTACAACACTTAACGTCATGAAGCCGCCAAAAATAACGGACGGTACTAAGCCCATTAAGCGTGCGGTTACGCCTGATTCAAATGCACCTAGTTCATTGGATGAGCCGATGAAAATGCCATTGATGGCTGAAACGCGTCCGCGCATGGCATCTGGTGTGGCAAGCTGCATAATAGTTTGTCGCGTAATGACAGAAACACCATCAAACACACCAGAAAGTAACAACATAATGGCTGCCATCCAAAAGCTAGTACTAAGTCCAAACCCGATGATGCAGAACCCAAAGCCAGCTACAGTGCCTAACAACCAGCGCCCAGTATTAAGGTGAATGGGGTGTTTGGTGAGCCAAATCCCAGTGACGATGGCACCTAGTGCAGGCGCTGCACGTAGAATACCTAAGCTCTCAGGACCCATGTGATAAACGTCATGAATAAATGCTGGAAGCATGGCAACTGCACCACCAAATAAGACGGCAAACATGTCTAGTGATAATGCACCAAGTACAATTTGGTTGCTAAATACAAAGCGCAAGCCTTGTGCAATGCTGGTAAATACAGGGATGCTTTCCGCTTTATCTGGTTCTTTTAGTTTAAGGAGAGCAATCGAAATGGCAGCACCTAAACATAATACTGTCGCAACACTATAAGCTAGAGACTTACTGCCAAATCCTACTAATAGTCCGCCAATCGCTGGGCCTAATACTAACCCTACCTGAAATGTAGAGGTGCCGATGCCCGCAGCACGTGCATATTGTTCACGCGGCAAGATAATAGCAAATAAAGTATTGTAGCTAGGTGCAATAAAGGCGCGTGCCACCCCAGTAAATGCAATGGAGCCGTAAATCCAGAAAGTGATATTCCCATCTAGCCAACCTAGCGCTACTACCGTGAGCGTGATTGCATTAATGGTGAGTAACACTGCGGCTAAACCAGCAAAGATGCGGCGTGAATAATAATGATCCACCGCATGGCCAGCAAATAATGCAGAAGCGAAGTAAGGAATCACTTCGGCTAAACCAATTAACCCTAAAGACAATGGGTTGTGGGTTATCTGATAAATATGCCAGCCGACGACCACTGCTATTATTTGGTAAGCTAGTACGATCTGAATGCGGAATGCGAGAAGTTTAGCGAATGCAAATTGATGATATTTAAATAATTCCATAGACTCCCATTATAAGTGCAAACGTCATATTGCTTTAACGCTTGTGGTTTAGAATTGGCGCTTACACGCGTATAAAAACATTTAATACTTGAATGTAAACGGATAGAATGCACGAGTTAGTGCAGTGAATAAGGTAGTAAGCAAGCTGAAGATTTATCTTACCTTGCCGATGAGTCATCATTGACCTAGTGTGATTCTACCGATATAGATTAGGCGCACTAACCACCAATCGAGAGCATCCCTCGTGATGATGCGCCGCTTTCAACTTCGCATTTTTCAGCAAATAGTGATAACCATTGATGCGTTTAATGATTCATTTTTATCCTTACTTCAAACTGCTGAGTCTTTGCTTAATGGCCTCTGTATGCTTCTTCGCTAATTTAAATAGCTATGCTGAAACCAATGCCAAGCCTACGATTAAAATATTCGTCACTGTAGATTGGGAAGGATGGTCACTCGATGAGGAAAACATCGAAGTGATGCAGGCTTTTCGCAAGCAATATCCACACATCCCGATGATGCAGTTATTAAATCCAGTTTATCTGTTACGGCCTAGCGCTGATACGAAAGTGGAGGCTGAAAAGATACGTTCCACTTTTTTACCCTCAGATAGCATGGGGCTACATGTTCACGGTTGGAAGTCTTTGCTCGACGCATGTGAGGTACCCTTTCAAAATGCTCCATCATTTACAGCACAAACTGACGTGTGTGAGGCGGGTGATTGTGGATACGCAGTAAGCTTAGAATATGCGTACTCAGCACAGGATTTAACAAAATTAATAGCTTGTAGCGCTAATTTGTTAGTAGCGCAGGGTTTTGCTCGTCCTCGATATTTTCGGGCAGGTGGCTGGCAATTAGGGCCCAAATTAGCGAGCGCGTTGGAAGCGAATCAATTTGTGTTTGATAGCTCACGTACCGATGCCAACTTGCTGACGACTAAGTGGGCGGAGAGCAGCGGTTTGGTGCAGATGGTGAAAGCCTTGCACCCAGAGGCCTCGGTGTTGGATCAGCCGTATCAGTTAACAGCCTCTGTGATGGAGTATCCCAATAATGGAAGCTTGGCTGATTACACAGATACGCAACAATTATTAACGATATTTAAAACACTCATTTCACATGACAAGCGGGTGCTAGTGTTGGGTTTTCACCAAGAAACGGCCTTCTCTTATTTAAAACATTTGCAAGATGCGATACCTTTGTATGAAGAAATCGCAAGGGAGCAGGGCATCACTATCGACTGGGTAAGTCATTAGTGCTGCTTATTTAGGTACACGCCACAAATACCAGCTGGCGACTGTTCGGTAAGGGCTCCAAGCTAAGCCAATTTCTGCCATTTGTTTGCGTTTAGGCGCAATCTCAAGTTTTTTAAGCCTTTTGTAACCCTCTACAATACCAAAATCATCGGCAGGCAGAACATCCATGCGCGCTAGCGTAAACATCAGCATCATTTCTACCGTCCATTGACCAATACCTTTAATGGTCGTGATTTGTTGAATTAACGTTTCATTGCTCATGCTGTCAGCAACTGCTTGAGGCGGTACTAATCCTGATACCGCGGCATTGGCTATACCTTGGAGTGTTTCTACCTTTCTACCAGAAAATCCCACAGCACGTAGTTCTTCAAATGTTGAGGCTAGCAACTGTGGAGGCGCCGGAAACTGCCCATAATGATTAATCAGCTTTTTTAGAATAGCGTCACCAGCCTTAGTGCTTAGCTGTTGATATGCCACTGCGCGGACTAATGCCTCGTAAGGGTCACGTTCACTTTTTGTTGTAAACTTGCATTCACCAATGTGGTCAATCAATTGTGACCAGTCATCGTCTATCGCGCGCAAAAATTCTTCAGCTTGTTGGTAAGGGACTTTCATGCAGTGATTATAAGCATCTGAATGTAATATTGTTCAATATTGCCAGTATTCTGATTAAACAAACCTGTCATATATGGATGGAGTGATTTAGCTTGGATTTATTTAGCAACATAACACCTATCGAAACCGCACTGGCCGGAGTGAATTTACTTAAGGGATTTGCGCTTAAAGATGAAGCAACGCTACTCGCAGATTTAGAAAGTATTATCACACAGGCGCCGTTTCGTCATATGGTCGTCCCTAGTGGCTTTACGATGTCTGTCGCCATGACTAATTGTGGTGAATTAGGTTGGGTGACGGATCGCCAAGGCTATCGCTATGCCAATTTAGACCCGCTTACAGATATGCCTTGGCCGCCAATCCCAGATAGTTTTTTAGTATTGTCACGTGCGGCTGCTTTAGCGGCGGGATACGCTGACTTTAAGCCAGACGCTTGTTTAATTAATCGTTATCAAAGTGGTGCGCGTATGGGGTTGCATCAAGACAAAAACGAACGTGATTTCACGCAACCTATTGTTTCGGTCTCTTTAGGTGTGCCTGCAACATTTCAGTTTGGTGGTTTAAAGCGTACTGATAAAGCCTTGAATGTTCCGCTTTATCATGGAGATGTGGTGGTGTGGGGCGGGGAGGCGCGTTTGCGCTATCACGGCGTACTGCCACTGAAGGCAAATATGCACCCAGCTTTAGGCGCAGTTCGAATCAATCTTACTTTTCGTAAAGCTGGGTAACGAAAAACCTTACAGTTTTAACGCAAGCTTAATACGACGGTAGATCTGGCAAAGCTTAGAGCCATCTAACTGGTAATGTTTATGTAGTGGTTTTTTTACTTCCCAGCTTGCGGTCATGCCTGCTGGAAAAGTCACTAAATCACCCTTGCCAAAAGTCACTGGTGTGCCGCCAGTTGGCGTAATCACACATTCACCCTCTAAAACGTAGGCAATTTCTTGCTCAGGAAATGTCCATGGAAAAACAGAAACTTCTTTCTCCCATGTTGGCCATTTACTTACATTTAGCGCATCTAAACGTTGCTGACTTGGGTTTTTTTCAACAGTGATTTGAGTCATGAGTATTCCTTTTAAAAAATGTATTTTATCCCATGAAGCAATAAAGCTGAAATGTTCTAATTTGAGTGCTGATGCGCGTAAAGTAGTAAAATATTACTTTTAGTCATTGCTTAGTCATCATTAAATATTATGCGTGTTAGTTTAGAACAGGCAATTGCCGAGCTCAAAAACGGTGGTGTCGTTGCGATTCCTACCGAAACAGTCTATGGCTTAGCCGCAGATGCCACCAATGATAGCGCGCTTAGAAAAATATTCGAGATTAAACAACGTCCAGCAGACCATCCTTTGATTGTGCATATCGGTGATGTGAATCAAGTGAGCGATTGGGCAACGAGCTTTCCTGAAGTTGCCATCAAGTTGGCAGAAGCCTTTTGGCCCGGCCCATTAACATTAGTACTACCTGCGCAACCACAGGTTTCACGTGTCGTGCGTGGAGATGAGCCAACTGTCGCGCTCAGAGTACCTAATCATCCTGTTGCCCTGGCATTGCTTAAGCACGGTAATTTAAGTGTGGCTGCACCTTCTGCTAATTTATTCACTCAGCTCAGTCCTACAACCGCAGCACATGTTGAAGCAGGCTTGGGCGAATCAATTCCAGTGTTAGATGGCGGCCCTTGTAATGTAGGGATAGAGTCAACTATCGTCAGCGTATCAGCCAATGGACTATGGCAATTACTACGCCCAGGTATGATTAGTGAAGAAGAGATTGCTAAGGTAGCGACCACTCATCATCAAGCGCCATTTACAGAGAGTACAGATGCAAGCCAAGTGGTACCTAAAGTGCCTGGTCAGCATGCTTTGCATTACTCACCGCGCACACCCTTAATGTTATTTAAAGACAGGCTGTCATTGATTCAAGAAAGCAAAGCTTTACAAGCGATGGGGCTATCTTTTGCAATCATGCTGATTGGCGATTCTGATCATGTTGAGTTAAATTGCCAAACTATCAATTTGCCAAACTCCCCAGATAAGGTTGCAGAGCTGTTGTATAGCAGTCTACATGACCTAGATGCGATGAAAGTGGATCGTTTATTGGTGGAGTTGCCTCCTGTATTGCCTGAATGGCTGGCGGTGTTGGATAGATTAAGTCGCGCGGGATACCGGTGATTTGTTGTATATTACTGATTGCTTAACTTTGTTTAAGCGACTTGTCCGCACAATTTAGGTTAGAAATATGATGATTAAATTACAACAGTTTGTTTTAGCCTCATTATTAGTGGCAGCAATTCCAGCATGTAGTTCTATTGGGTTGCCCAATCCCTTTCGTGATGATAGTAGTGAAATATCGCAGTATCCTAAAGATGCGACAGAATACATTTGTGACGGTAATAAACACTTCCATGTGCGTATGTTGAACAATGGTAATGATGCTTGGTTAATTTATCCTGACCATGAAGTTAACTTACCAAAATCAAGTGACGATCATCGACGTTACGCAAGTGGCGTGATAGCACTGGTGATTAATGGAGACGCTACCACCCTTAATGACGGCGAAAAAATAGCTTACCTTAATTGCAAGCCGCAATTGAAGAAATAGTCTATTCAAAAGTACTTAATCATCCAGTAGAGGTGATGTGTTTTTGATATTTGCACGGGTTGTTAAATGTAATTTGTTGTTAATTCAGGCTGCTCCTAGTCTAAACCCTTATTAAATTGTGATAGGATAATTTCACTCTAGCCTTATTGTTTCCATATGCAGAAAAAGATTTCCACAATTTGGCGTTTCCTATTGCCCGTACTAGTGCTGTTGGCGGTTGCGCCTTTTGTACTCACGGGCCAGCAAGCTTCACAGCAGCTAGATAATATTCATGCCGGTGCAAGCGAGCAGGCGCATACATTAGTTCGTCTTTTAGATGTCACAGAAGAGCTGGTGAGTGAGCAGGCAAACGCAGCTATGCGCTTGTTAAAACAGCGTAGTCAGGAACTAGGCAAAGTTCACATAGACGGTTTAGTTCAGTTCCAGGCCATGACTTTACCTAATCTTAAAATGGGTGAAACAGAAGTTGCTGGCCATTTCAATTTGGTTGATGGGGTCAGCGATTTGTTTGGTGGTACTGCCACCATGTTTGTGCGTTCTGGTGATGGTTTTGTTCGAATAGCGACCAATGTTAAACAAGATGATGGCGCGCGCGCGGTAGGGACTGTACTTAACCCCAAAGGTAAAGTGATCGGCGCACTGCTAGCTGGTAAGGAATACCATGGTGTGGTTGATATCCTTGGCCAGCCTTATATTACGAGATATGACCCAGTATTCGATGAAAATGGTCAGGTGATTGGTGCTTACTATATTGGCTATAAAGTAGACATTAAGATACTCCGTGACACTGTAGAAAATATGCGTCAACTCACTACAGGTTTTGCCGTGATAATAGATGAGACAAATAATGTTCGCTTTTTGTCATCTCATGTAGACCATGCTAAAGCAGAGAAGCTGTTGAAGTCTCGGCCAGGTAACTGGGAGTTCGTCACAGAAAGTGTGCCGACATGGGGCTTTAAGGTGGTTGTTGCTTATCCTATCAGTGAGGCGCGTGCAGTCAGTTTGGCTAATGCATGGTTTGTTGTATTCGCCGGCATATTGCTTGGTACTTTGTTAATCTTTATTATCCTGTGGCAATTAAGACGATTGATTCTTAACCCGATAGGGGGCGATCCTGCATTAGCAATTGATGTTGTAAAGCGCATTGCCGCTGGCGATTTAGCGCAAGATGGGCTGAATGCAAAGCCTGATACTTTAATGGCGAGTGTATTGGAGATGCGCCAAAAGTTACGCGAGTCCATTGATACTTTACAGTTAAATGCTGAGCGTATGCGCTTATCTGCAAGTGTATTTGACCATGCACATGATGGTATTTTTATTACGGATGCCAACGCAAACATCGTTGAAGTTAATTACGCATTTACTCAAATTACCGGCTATTCAAGAGAAGAGGCGTTAGGCCATGTGCCTCAAGCGCTGGGGTTTGTGACTTACGATGAAAGTCTGCTTGACCTGCTGTGGCTACAGGCTGAAAGTAACAGCGAATGGCGTGGTGAGACTTGGAATCGCCGCATGAATGGTGATGTTTACGCAGCATGGCTAGATATATTCTGTGTGCGAGACGAAGCTAATCATATTAAAAACTTTGTTGGCCTATTTTCCGATATTACCCAAGCCAAAGAGCAGCAGCAAAACTTAGAGCGGATGGCTTATCATGATCCGCTTACGCAATTGCCTAATCGTGCTCTGTTGTCTGATCGTTTGCAGCAAGCGCTAGCGAGGGCGGAACGTTCAGGCGAGTTGTTGGCAGTTTGCTGTCTGGATCTAGATGGATTTAAGCCTGTCAATGACACCTTAGGGCATGAAGCTGGAGATTACCTGCTAGTTCAATTGGCAGTTCGTATGAGTGCTTGCTTGCGTGATAGTGATACCGTTGCGCGCTTGGGTGGCGATGAGTTTGCGGTGCTGTTATGCGGCTTGCAAAGTGTCGATGAGTGTACGCAAACTTTAGAGCGTTTACTGAGTGTGATTAAAACGCCATATAGCCTAGGTGACAAGACCGTGACGGTGTCTTCCAGTATTGGATATACTATTTTCCCTGATGATGGTTGTGAGCCAGACACTTTACTCCGGCACGCAGATCACGCGATGTATCAAGCAAAACTGAATGGCGGTAGCCGCGTACAACAATTTGACTCGCATCATGATCGTCAGTTTAGAGGCTTGCGTCAAGACAGGGAGCGTGTTGAAGCTGCGCTACCTAATGACGAATTCCGTTTGCATTACCAACCTAAAGTAGATTTACGCCAAGGTAAAGTGGTTGGCATGGAGGCTTTAATTCGCTGGGAACATCCTGAGTTAGGCTTGCGTGGCCCTATCACCTTCTTGCCCATTATTGAAGATACCGATTTTTCTATTCCATTAGGCGAGTGGGTAATCCGCGAAGCCTTAGGTCAAATTAAGATTTGGCAAGCAGCTGGCCTAGACTTTCAGGTGAGTGTGAATATTGCAGCAAGACATATCGTGCAATCTAACTTTACAGAGCGATTGATCTTATTGTTAGCCGAATTTCCTGAGGTAGAGCCTCGTAAGCTGGAGCTCGAAATTACAGAAACTGCTGCGATTGAAGATGTTTCAGGGGTGGCGAATACCATTAATAGCTGCAAGCAACTGGGTGTAAGCTTTGCTCTCGACGATTTTGGTGTGGGTTATTCATCGCTTACTTATCTGCGCCGCTTGCCAGTAGAGACCATTAAAATCGACCAGTCATTTGTGCGGGATATGTTACAAGACGTTGATGATTTGGCTGTGGTTGCTGGCGTCATTAGCTTAAGTCGAGACTTTAAACGTAAAGTTGTTGCAGAAGGCGTTGAGACTTCTGAGCAGGGTGTTTGGTTATTACGGATGGGATGCTCTGTCGTTCAAGGTTACGGTATTGCACGCCCTATGCATGCCGATGCTGTGTTAAATTGGGTAGAGGCTTACCAGCAAGATCCTAGTTGGACTCAAGGGTTAGTTTAATAAGGTTTTGTGTAAGTTTTAGTCTATTTTGAGAGGTTGAAATGGACCCTGCCATTAAATTTAAGCTTATTAATACTTAATCATTCTCATTTATTAAGTACTTGCCGATTTTATAAAAAAGGCGTAACTTGGTTATTCCAAGTTCTGAAGTCTGTTTGAAAAATTCAGTTCAGAAGTAACGTGGAGTTAGCCATGTATAATAAATACGGATTAGGAAGTAGTAAGGTTGCGACAGAGCATCATCGTCTGCATCACAAGCTCACTGATGAAGATGCTCCACATTGCAGAGTCTGCAAGAGCACGCATCTTGTGTTAAGCC
>Ga0160183_119436_pt1 | contig 44034 bp, 38 predicted proteins | sample met14sb_FD_108562 | JGI IMG/M metagenome (GOLD analysis project Ga0160183, IMG submission 108562) | Synthetic bacterial communities of pure cultures from sediment of Lake Washington, USA, under high oxygen condition - MT... | ecosystem: Engineered > Modeled > Simulated communities (microbial... >...
TGTAACGGACGAATTTTCATCAATGTCTCCTTAATGTAGATAAAGTTAAAGGTTAAAAACTGTGTAAAGCAATTTAAAAAACAGCTACCCCTTACGGAGGAAGCGAGCTTTTAAGCGGCCTCAGTTTTATTAGCACTCTCTAGCAACGAGTGCTAATAATATCCGGCTTTTGCACTCTGTCAAGCTCTTTGGCATCATCTGCGCCTTACCCAAGCCATACACACTATGAACGACGAACAATTACTCCGTTACAGCCGGCAAATCATGCTGCCGCAAATCGATATTGCCGGTCAGCAAAAATTGCTCGATGCCAAAGTATTAATCGTCGGTGCCGGCGGTTTGGGCTCGCCTGCCTCAATGTACCTGGCTGCGGCCGGTGTCGGCCAGATCACCGTCTACGACGACGACCAAGTCGATTTGACCAATTTGCAACGCCAGATTGCTCACTACACCAGCGATATAGGGTTGGATAAAGTTATTTCAACCCAACAGACTTTGGAAAAAATTAATCCGGGCGTAAAAGTATTGGCTCGCAAACAGCGATTAGCCGGCGAACAGCTACTTGCAGAAGTGGCTGACGCCGACGTAGTGCTGGACTGTAGCGATAATTTCACCACCCGCTTTGCCATCAATAAGGCTTGCGTGAACCAACAAACCCCATTGGTATCCGGCGCGGCGATCCGCTTTGAGGGTCAAGTCAGCGTATTTACCCCAGGGTTAAACGATAGCCCGTGCTATAACTGTCTTTATCAAAGCGATGGCGAGGAATTGCAAAATTGCGCCCGCAACGGCGTGATTGCGCCGATCACCGGCATCGTCGGCAGCATACAGGCCTTGGAAACGATAAAGCTGATAGTCAACACCGGCAGCACATTAACAGGCCGCTTGCTGTTGCTGGACGGCCTGAGTATGGAATGGCACAGCATGCGCTTGAAGAAAAACCCACACTGCCCAAGCTGCGGCGCGAAATAAGCCAATCCACATAAAAAAGCCGAGCTAAACCCGGCTTTCTATTGCTGGCAAATAAGGCTTTATTAATTTTTTCCCAGTTTGCCTTTAACCATCAGAATGGCTTTGCTGACATTTCTCAATAGCGCCGAATCGCTATCGCCGTGCGGCTCGATGTCGCCGAACGGTTCGCCATTCTTCATGGTGTACATGTAAATGAAATACCCCAACGGTGCGAAAGCGAAGATGGCAATAATCAACATCAACACCACTAATTCGATAACTCCGCCCATATATACCTCCAACTATTTGTTTTTATTTTAATTTAGAATGAGGCCATAGACCTCGGGAATGGACTATAACCCCATCCCTTTTAGGGAACAAGCACAAAGTATTCTTTGTCAACTTATGGTTTTAACCTCAGGCTAATTTAGCCTTGGGGCAACTACGCCAACGCCATTTTCAACTATCAATCTGAGCATATGGACCATTACCCTAAAGCCAACTGGCACAGCCAAACGCCGGAAACCGTATTAACCCATTTCGGCGTAGAGCTGGGTCAAGGCCTGAGCAGCGAGGAAGCGCAAAAACGCCTAGCGACTAGCGGCGCCAACCGCCTGACTGCTCGCCGTGGCAAAGGCCCTTTGCTTTTGCTATTGGCGCAATTTCATCAGCCCTTGATCTACATCCTGCTGTTTTCCGCGGCCACCACCGCTTTTTTAGAGGAATGGACCGACAGTAGCGTCATCTTCGGTGTGGTCATTATCAATGCGGTGATCGGCTTCGTTCAGGAAGCGAACGCGCTGAAAGCCATTAACGCCCTGGCTCAGACCTTGAATATCAGCAGCAACGTCCTGCGTGACGGTCAGCGCCGAAGTATTGCTGCTGCCGAGTTAGTTCCCGGCGATTTGGTATTCCTGCAATCCGGCGACAAGGTGCCGGCCGATTTGCGCCTCTTGCAAAGCCGCGAACTGAAAATCGACGAGTCTGCACTCACCGGCGAATCGGTACCGGTGGAAAAGCAGGCACAGACTCTACCCTCGGCCACCTTATTGGCTGATCGCGCCAATATGGCGTATTCCTCGACGCTGATCAGTTACGGCAGTGCACTGGCCGTGGTGGTCAGCACCGGCGATAACACCGAGATTGGCCGCATCAACAAGCTGATCGGCAGCGCCGAACCGCTGGAAACACCGCTAACGCTAAAAATGAGCCAATTCAGTCAATTGTTGCTCTGGGTGATCGTCGGCTGCGCGGCCATTACCTTTGCGGTCGGCGTCTGGCGCGGTGAAACCATGTTGGACATGTTCATGGCCTCCGTGGCACTGGCAGTCGGCGCCATCCCGGAAGGTCTGCCCGCGGCGCTGACGATTACGCTGGCTATCGGCGTCTCGCGTATGGCCAAACGCAACGCCATCATCCGCAAACTGCCGGCGGTGGAAACCCTGGGCAGCACCACGGTGATTTGCTCCGACAAGACCGGCACCTTGACGCAAAACCAAATGACCGTGCAATTCGTGCAGGCAGGCGGTGAAATATTCGAGGTCAGCGGCAGCGGCTACACGCCGGACGGTGAATTTACAAACCATAACCAAGCGGTCGACCCGTCCCTTAAACCAGCACTATTGGAATGTTTAAAAGCCGGTCTGCTGTGCAACGACGCCAGATTAATCGCCGACACCGACAACTGGCGTATCGAAGGCGACCCTACCGAGGCCGCCTTGCTGGTAGCCGCCCACAAAGCCGGTCTGCATCAAGCCAGCGTCAGCGGCGACCATCCGCGCCTGGACGCCATTCCGTTCGAATCCGCGTACCAATTCATGGCCACTCTGCATCACAACCTGGCCGAAGACGCCCGGCATATTTATTTAAAAGGCTCGCTGGAAAGCCTGTTACAGCGCTGCGACAAGGCCTTTTCCGCCGATATGCGATTGGTTCCGCTGGATAAAAACGGGCTTAACCAACAAGCCGAAGCCTTTGCCGCACAAGGCTTGAGAGTCCTGGCTTTTGCGCGCGCTGAGCATGATGACGATGCGGTTGAACATCGCGAAGTGGGTGGCGGCCTGACCTTTTTGGGCTTGCAAGCCATGATCGATCCACCCCGCCCCGAAGCTGCCCGAGCCATTGCCGCCTGTTATAAGGCCGGCATCTCGGTGAAGATGATCACCGGCGACCATCCCGTCACCGCGCTGGCCATCGCTAAGCAGCTCAACATGCACCATACCGAACGTGTGATCAGCGGCGCCGACTTGCAACACTACAGCGAAGCCGACTATCGCAAACACGTCAAAGACTGCGATGTCTTTGCCCGCATCGCGCCGGAGCAAAAGTTGCAATTGGTGCAAGCCTTGCAGGCCAACGGTCACGTGGTAGCCATGACCGGCGACGGCGTCAACGATGCCCCGGCGCTGCGACAAGCCAACATCGGCGTAGCAATGGGCATGGGCGGCACTGAAGTCGCCAAGGAAGCGGCGGCCATGGTGCTAACCGACGACCACTTCGCCACCATCGAAGCCGCCGTCGAAGAAGGCCGCGGCGTGTTCGACAATCTGGTCAAATTCATCGCCTGGACCTTACCGACCAATCTCGGTGAGGGCCTGGTGATTACCGCCGCGGTGTTCGCCAATGTGGCGTTGCCGATTACACCCCTGCAAATTCTCTGGATCAATATGACCACCGCAGTACTGCTGGGTTTAATGTTGGCTTTCGAACCCAAGGAACCGGGTCTGATGCTCCATAAGCCACGCAATCCCAAGCAAGCTATCCTGACCAAACGCCTAATGTTTCGTATCTGTCTGGTCGGCCTGTTGTTGCTGGCCGGCGCGTTCGGCTTGTTTGAATGGGAACTATCGCAAAACGCAACCCTAGCTAAGGCCCGCACAGTCGCCGTCAATGTGTTTGTGTTTGGCGAATTGTTTTACCTATTCAACTGCCGCTCGCTAAATTACTCGATGTTCCGAGTCGGCGTTTTTTCCAATTTATGGCTGATTTTTGGTGTCGTCAGCATGATTTTGCTGCAACTGCTGTTTACCTATTGGCCAACGATGCAGGCCTTATTCGGCAGCGAGGCAATCGGTCGGGAGGAGTGGCTGTTGATTTTGGGGGTTAGCTCGGTTATTTACGTAGCGATAGGCCTGGAAAAACTAGTCGTCCGGCGCTTTAACCGCCGGCGTTGATTGCGCGAAGGTATCGAGCGCGGTTAACAGCGTTTCCAAGCTCTGTAAGGATTGTTTCTCAGCGGACTCTTGCGCTTCCAACTGCGCCTTGACAATGGCGCCGTCTATCGCCACCGCAGCCGCATTCGCCAGCTGCTGCCGGTTTGGGCCATCCGGCAACAGTTCGGCAATTACCCGCACCATATCCTGCTTGTGCTGATGGCAAATTTCCAGCACATCGGGCAACACGCCGCCCAATTCGGCGACGGTATTGATAAACGCGCAGCCGCGATAAATAGGCTTGCGAAACCATTCTGCCATAGTCGCCACCAGCGGCATCAATCCCGCACCCGCTTGCCCGCCGTGACGCTGTAAGGCATCGTTAAACCAGGCCATCCACAGGTCGTGCCGGTAATCCAAAAACGCCCGGATCAAATCATTCTTACTGGGAAAATACCGGTAAAACGTCACCTTCGTCACTCCGGACTCGGCAATTACTTTGTCGATGCCGGTGGCGCGGATGCCGTCGCGATAAAACAAATCATGCGCGGCCAGTAATATCCGCTCGCGAGGCGGGCGGTCCGACAGCAGTGTGGTGGAATCAGAGATCATGTTTCGATTGTAGACAAGTCTGTCTACAATTGCTACCATCGCCACAAGTAGACAAACCTGTCTACTTACTTTCTCACCCCAGTCAGGAGCTCAACGATGGATAGCAAACCGCCTCTACCGCCCTTTACCGCCGACACTGCCACGCAAAAAGTCCGCATGGCAGAAGATGCCTGGAATAGTCGCGATCCGGATCGCGTCGTGCAGGTGTATACCGAAGACAGCCGCTGGCGCAATCGCGCCGAGTTTCCGGTAGGTCGCGGGCAAATTCGTGAGTTTTTACAGCGCAAATGGGCCAAGGAATTGGATTATCGACTAATCAAAGAATTATGGGCTTTTACCGACAACCGTATCGCGGTGCGTTTCGCTTACGAGTGGCATGACGATGCCGGCAACTGGTTTCGCAGCTACGGCAACGAAAATTGGGAGTTTAACGAATACGGATTAATGCAGCGTCGCTTTGCCTGCATCAACGATTTGCCGATTAAGGCCGATGACCGCTTATTCCATTGGCCGTTGGGCCGGCGACCTGACGAGCATCCGGGACTGAGCGAATTGGGACTGTAAAACCAGTAAATTCAGACGCCCATAAAGCAAAAGGGGCGGATAAATCCGCCCCTGTCGGTCTAGCCTTCGCTCGTTAACGCTTAGTGGCTAACCTCGACTTTACCGCCTTTTTTCTGACCGATGGCCAACAGCGTTTCGGTGAACCAGTCGGTATCGATATTGAACGGTTTGCCGCCTTTGATGCGTGGAAACTCGATAGCGCGCAATACGTTGCCGTTATCTTCGTCGTGGCCCATCACGCCGGATTCGCGGCGAAACGCGCATTCCACGGCCAGATCAGCGCAAGATTTGATCAGACGCATATCATCAACATTGGCTGATGCGGCGCGGGCGAAATAACCGGATTTCTGCACCAGGGTTTTTTCCGCACCGATCATTTGCGCGAATTGCTCGCCAAACCATTTGCCCGGATTGACTGCATCCAGCTTGATGTGGCCGAACGCATCACGCGGCACTTCTTGGCCTTTAGCTTGCAGTTCGGCAACGATAGCTTCCACACCGGCGCCTTCGGACACGAAGATATTCACGCAATCGACTTTATCCATCACCGCGCGTAAACGCGCCGCTTCGGCTTCCAGATCGATAGCCATTTCCGGAACGAATACCGCATGCACTTCATACGATTCACGAGACAAGCCCAGCTCAGGCAGCCACTCAGCGCGATCCAGCAATTTGCGATATTCCTGCGCGGTCGCGGCGGTCAGCCAGCCACAGTTACGGCCCATCACTTCGTGGACGATCAGCATGCGTGGATTGGAATTGTTCTCGGCCACCACGTTCATGAAGTAACGTGCACCTTGTTCGGCGGCAGTCCAGGCACCCAGCGATTGTTTGATCGGGAATACGTCGTTATCGACGGTTTTTGGCAAACCGATCACGGTCAGACCGTAGTTGTTTTTGGCCAGAAATGCCGCCAAATCGGCCGCCGCAGTATTGGTATCGTCACCGCCGATAGTATGCAGAATATCGACGCCGTCTTTAATTAACTGGTCGGCAGCGACTTTTTGCGGGTCTTCGCCTTCTTTCACCAAACCGCGTTTCACGCAGTCTTTGATATTGGTCAGCTTGACGCGGCTGTTGCCGATCACTGAACCGCCGAAACGTTGCAGCAAGCCGGCTTTTTTGCGGACTTCATCGGTCACGACATAGGAGTCACCCAGCAGCAGGCCTTTGTAGCCGCCACGGTAGCAAATAATTTCGATGCTAGGATCAATTTCTGTGTAGCGTTCAATCAGGCTGCCGATAGCGGAGTTCAGGCAAGGCGCCAAACCGCCGGCCGTGAGGATTGCAACTTTTTTGGGTTTGTTCATGGGCGTTTCAAATAAAAAGTTAAGAAAAAGTGTGATGGCTCGGCGTACCAACCATCAGCTATCGCCGCGTCTCAGCGCCGGCGTTGCGATCCCTTTTGCCGCAACACTCGCCAAAACGGTGCAAGCCGCGCGATTCTAACACAAGCTTTTCTTTTATCAGGCAACGTTCGATGATCGCTCAGCTCACCCAGCTTAACCGGCTGCGCCACAAACACTACCGCATCAAAATCCAGTGGCGCGGAGGCTCGAATAAAAGCGGAGTAGGTTAGCGGCTCGACATCGGTCGTAGTGATACTAACTTTGGTTAATTCACCGCAATCGCTTAGCGAAAGCGACAAATAATCGCTGAGCCCGTGTTCGGCCTGTGTGAGCAACAAATCCTCAAGCGGCACCGCAAGTTTGCCTCGTTTGATACCTTGAATGTGTTGATATGAATTATCTGTCATCTGTTACCGCTCCGCACTGAACTAGCTAAATTGCGGTAGTAAGCTTATCGTCCTTGCGATTTATCGCCAGTGTACCAAGGTTCTAAACCAGCCTAGATCAAGCACTTAAGCGCTAAGCGGCCAGCAACCAATCCTCCACCAAGCGACAAAACGCATCCGGCGCCTCAACGTATAACCAATGGCCGGTATCTGGAATTTTCGCGATCTTTGCTTGCGGAAACACTGCATAAATCGCTTCTTCATCCAGATATTTGGAATTACCGCCACCGATGAATAACACCGACCGGACGAACCGGCGTTCGCCGACTTCCGGAAAGCCGACAATGTGATGGGCATTTTTTTGAATAATATCCAGATTGATCCGCCAGTAGTAATTGCCGTCTTTCAGCAGCAGATTTTGCAGCAAAAACTGTCGGTAGGCTAAATCCGGAACCGCCTCGGCTAGCGCCTCTTCCGCTTGCTTTCGGTTGCCAATGCTATCCACCGGCAAACGACTAAGAGCGTCTACAAGATCGTCGAAGCTATGCTGATAACTTACCGGCGCGATGTCCGCAACGATTAAACCAGCCACCCGCTGCGGATGATGCAAGGCAAACCACATCACCGCCTTGCCCCCCATGCTGTGCCCGAGCAGATGCGCGCTGTGAATACCGTGGCTATCCATAAAAGCCAACAAGTCGGCGGCCATGCTGGGGTAATCCAACACCTCGGCATGCGGCGAACTGCCGTGGTTGCGCATATCCAACACATAAACATGCCGCTGCTCCGCTAGGCGTTTGGCCACCGAACGCCAGTTACGCGAGGCGGCCAGAAAACCATGCACAATCAGTAATGGCGTGTCGCCGGGTTCGCCGAAACTATCGTAAGCCAGTTCGATGGTCGTCATCGTCACTGCGCTCAAGCAAAACCGAAGATTGCGCCCAATATCCCACCGAATACGCCGCCCCACACCACCAGCCAACCCAAATGTTGCTTGATGATGGATTGCACCATTTCCTTGACCAATTGCGGCGTTAATTCGCTCAAACGCCTGTCGATCACCATTTCGATTTTGCCGGTCAAATCCTCGCCAATCTTGTGCGCATTCAATCCTTGCTGTAAAGCGTGTTTAAACCGTTCTGACTCCACCATTTCCGAGAGAGTATGCTGCATTTTTTCGGTAAAGGGTTGTTTTAGCGGCAATAACGCCTCTTCGCCGCCCATCATCAACAACATGCCACCAAACGAAGAAGCCATAATGGAAGATACCAAGCCTTCGTATACCTTGTCGTAATCGACAGCATTTAACAAAGGTTGCAAATTCAAGACCTTGCCACCTTGCTGCTCTTCTGTTTCGATAAACTGTTCGATATTTTCCACCGTGAAAAATTGCTGCATCATCAAGGCCTTGATCGATGCTTTAAACTCTTCGAAACGCGCCGGGATAATCCCCGAGCCATACAAAAACGGCACCTTTTCGAACAGCATATGGATAGCCAGCCAATTGGTAATTGCCCCGGAAAATGCAAAAAAACCAATTGCTTTCAGCGTTTCCGGATAAAACGGGCTGACATAGCCGGCAGCGATAATCAGCAGGGAGATAAAGTTGGTTAAAAAGCTTTGATTTAATAATTTTTTCATTATTTTGTTAAGTAACATGCGAACAGCAAATTTTGCCAAACACTGTTGCCGTAGGCCAGCATAAATTGGGACTAAATATGAACAATACTATTTCTCCGAACCATAACGGTGAACCCGGCAACCAAATTCTATTTGCAACCGGGATGTGTTCGTTGGGCTGGCTGCTAGTGGCGGTTAAACCAACCGGCGTTTGCGCAATCGCCTTGGGCGATGCTCCGGAGGATTTAACCACAGCCTTCCAGGATAAATATCCTGAAGCGGCGTTTACAGACGGCTCCCCCGAATTCGAACGCATTTTCGCCGCATTGCGAAAATTTATCGACGTACCGGAGCAAGGACTGGCGCTGACATTGGATACAGGCGGAACGCCGTTCCAACAGCGCGTTTGGCAGGCATTACGGGAAATCCCTGTCGGCGCCACCGCTAGTTACAGCGAGATTGCCCGGCGCATAGGTTCGCCGAATTCGGCGCGTGCGGTGGCAAGCGCTTGCGCCGCCAATCCTTTGGCCATAGCCATACCATGCCACCGGGTATTAGGGATTGACGGGAAATTATCGGGTTATCGCTGGGGTTTGGAACGCAAAGCAGCGTTATTAGGCCGGGAGTTGCTTTACAAAAAGCAAATAATCGAAATCGGATGATAAAACCATAATCCGCAAATTGGCAGCCCGCGCCGATGAAAACCCATTTATTCAAGGCCCGCTAAATGGCTTGGCAACGTTCCGCAATCATTCTGCCGATGGGAAGTGCTGAAGTCGCGGCCGGCGAAGGCGCATTGCAGACGTGCAGCATGCGCTCGGTCTGCTTAAACAGAAAATCGTGGACGGCCTGGCCTTCATTGGTAACAACCTGAGCACGGATACCCGCCCGGAACGGCAATAAATCTTCAACGCTTAACGACGGGCAATATTTGCGGCATTTCCGAAGGTAAGCCCGTTTGCTCAACGACGTCACCAACTCTTGCCGCGCGTGGTGGCGGTAGCGATAAATCAATTTCCAGAACCCAGGAAATCCTAAAAAATCTGCGCAATCTCGCCGGGAAAACGATAACTTGGGATAGCCTTCGCGGGCGAAACCAATCACCGCGTTTGGCCCCACAGTCACACTCCCGTCTATCATACGGGTCAAGTGAATACCCAGGAACGGCAGCGCCGGGTCGGGCGCCGGATAAATGAGGTGGTTGACGACCGCATTTTTGGCTTGCGGCAATTGAAAATATTCGCCGCGGAAGGGCACGATACGAAAATCAACATCCAGACCAGCCAAGCGGGCCAACCGGTCGGCTTGCAAACCGCCGCAGACGATCAATTGGCCTGCGCGAAAGAACTCTCCGCCACCCCCGACTTCAACGTAGTGGGTACTCTCCTCAATGCGATCCACCTGCAAACCGTAACGCACCACCGCACCGCCTTGCACCACTTGTTCGGCCATTTTACGGCATACCAAGCCGTAATCGACAATAGCCGTTTCCTGGCTATATAAGGCAGCAATCCCACGAATATTTGGCTCACTGCGTGCAAGCTCAGCTCCGTCGAGGCGTTCCAATTGCAATCCGTTAGCAATCGCGCGGTCGTACAGTGTATTGATCCGTTCGTGCTCCACGCTGTCAGTCGCTACGATAAGCTTGCCGCATTCGTCGTAGGGAATCCCATGCGCGCGGCAAAAATCCTTGGTCGCCACCAACCCCTCCCTACACAGACGCGCCTTCAGGCTCCCCGGCTCATAATAAATACCTGCATGTATGACGCCGCTGTTGTGACCGGTCTGATGTTGGCCGGGCATCTCCTCTTTTTCCAACAACACAATGCGAGCGTCTGGATGGCGTTCCTGCAGCGTCAGCGCAGTTGCGAAACCGACGATACCCCCGCCGATAATGCAAAAATCAGAAAACGTCGTCATGTTGCCCCTTCAAATAATGCTGATCGAGAACCGAGCAAGCCTCGGCAAGCGAATATATCACCACAGTCGGTCGGGCGTCGTTGGCATCCTCTCCCAGCAACAGCGTCACGCCAACCCCCGCCGCTTTTGCGGCAACAATATCGGAATGTTTGTCGCCCAAAAGCAGGGAACGGGACAGATCCAAACCAAGTTCGTCGCGAGCCCGCAACATCATCCCCGGATTGGGTTTGCGTTCGAAAGACTCACGTTTGTAGTCGCCAACACCGTGCTCGGGATGAAACGGACAAAAATACACCGCTGCCAACGGCGCACCTTCCGCCGCGAAGCGCTCACTCATCCAGGCCGTAAGCGCGTGAAATTGCGCTTCCGTATAAAAGCCCCGTCCGATGCCGGCCTGATTGGTCACCACCACCAACACCAAGCCCAAGCGGGTTGCCAGACGGCATAGGTCGAAAATGCCGTCAACAAATTCAAAATCTTCGATACGGTGGACGTAATTCTTTTCGACGTTGATAACGCCGTCGCGATCCAGGAACAATGCAGGTTTTGCGTAAGTTTTCGTCATAGAACGACTAACCCGTCAAACAAACGGTTTCAGCAAACCGTGAGCGGCCAGTTGCCTGCCCAAAAACCATATCCATAACGATAAGCGCCAGCGCAACGGCAAACCTTTATCCAAAAAAATATAACGTGTGATATAGCTTGCTACACCCAGCATTCCATGAGGCACTGAACTCGGAACACAATCATCCAAAGCGGCCGGCACTGTTTCCTTCTGACTCGCTTCAGATAATGCCCTGGCACCATTTGCCCGCATGGTGATTAGCGACAAGAAATCGCCATCATCTGCAAACCTTCCTCGCTGCCGGTAGGTATCATCCATGGGCGCCTTTCCTGCCCGATAATGCATATGCTCGAATATAAGCTCAGGTAAATAGCGAATACGTTTAAGGCCCAGTTTCTCCAAACGCTTAAAAATGTCCATAAGGTGATAATCGATGAAGGCACCTTTATAAATCATTGGAAAAGGCTCTCTTAAAATCTCGCAAGTTTTTCGGGAAAGGATAGGGAATGTGCAAAGATTTCCTTTCTTAAATAAATCGTTTCCATAGGCCAGATAGATACGATCCGGAATACTGTCATGCAATTGGCGTATTATGCTGTCCCAACCACGAGTGCGAATAATCATATCGTCGTTAGCAAGAACGATAATATCTCCACGCGCCATTTCATAACAGGCGGTATTGTATGCGCCCATGGTTGCCCGAGGTCCTATAATACGTTTAATGGTTAATCCTGGGCATTCCATCGAGTGGCTAGCAAAATCATCCTCGTCCAGGTAAACAATAACTTCCACATATTCCGGATACTCGCTATTCTCGAGAACGCTTTTTAAAAAATCGTTGGCGCGTTGCAAGCGGCCGCGGCTAGGTAATAGGAGGGAAATCAGCGCATTTTTCATAACGCCTCGATACCATCTAAACTTCCAAGAAATCCAGCCGATCTTGAATAAGCCATTAAACAAAATTTAAAGTTGACGATCAGATATTCCTCTCTCTCGAATTAGAGATTTGATATTCCGTTTTTCCATAAACTAAGGTAGTTTTAGCACGCAACAATATTGGCACCAAAAAAATTTGCCCTTCGGCAACATAAACTGAATCATAACAGCCTTAGTTAGACAACACGAGTTGGAATTTCGAATTGTAACTGGATCCTGTACACGACCAGACTTGAAGACAGATCGCACTTTTTATAGCCAATACTCAATAAAAACAACCAGATCGATCCCCAACGTCAAATATGGACAAATCAAAAACCGAGAGATTGTAAAAACTCTACCTGCCTTTGCGAAGCCGTTGATGGAACGCAACCTGTTGGATTGCAATCGGTTTCGACAGTTTCGATACTCTTATTGCGAAGGCTTTTTCGAGGCACCCTCGGGATTGTGGCTACGGACTGAATTAGGCCGCAAGAAAAGCGCGGATATCCTTGACAACATATACCTCTCGTAGACGCCTACAATCGTCAAGAGTAGAACAATCGTCAAAAGATAATTGATCCAAATCGTCGCGGCGGTCCATCGGGAGCCTCCGGTAAAGCGGAATGCCACCTCATGGTACCCGGGAGTCAATTCTAAGGCCTTAAAGGCAATATTGGCCGGAAGAATTGGCGCGGGATGACCATCGATCTGGGCGTGCCAGCCTGGATGCAGGCTGTCCAAATAAATCAGGAATCTGTTTGAACCAGCAGGTATCTCAATATTGGCTATCAGTTGGTTGGCACTGAAACGGCGAATTGTAATTACGTCCGCAGAAATGGCCGATGATGAAGTTGGCATCGCGTCGGACCAACCTGGATGACTAGTCTGGACGACCGGCGTTTCGTACAGAGTCGCCGCAGTATTGATGATATGTCTCACCTGGGCGTCGTTATCTGTGAGAACCGGCGTACGAGCTAAATAGAGTTTTGGCGTTTCACAGCCAATTGCAGCCATTAGCGCAGTATCGTTAACGACGCTTCCAAGTGTGAAGTATTCCTGCGGAGATTGCCCGTCCGTTACGGCAAGACGTGTCCGAATAAGCGAATCAAATGGCGTACTTATCATATCCACGCGGTGAACCGGAAAACACAGATCGAGCGACAAGCTTCCGTATCCCAAACTGTTGCGAGCCCCCCATACCTCCATCAGGGATAACTGGTGAATGATGTCCTGCTCGATTTCTCTTCGGCGCATCGAGCTATAAAGCAAGTGACGCACATCGTAGGCGTGACGGAGAGACTGCCAGTGCCTGAACCAATTTGGCGTCATGGCCGGGGCGCGCCACTCCAGCATGAACTTATAACTCATCATTTCCAGCAAAACGCAAACCAGAAGACCGGGACCCAGTATGTCGCGCGTAACTAGCTTAGTCCCAAGCCCAAATGCCACCAGGACAAATAATACAACGATAGCCCACTGCCAATAATGAAAGGCGAAAGGTATATCCAGGCTGGAATCGCTTGCGTAGGCATACTGCCATCCATGCTCAGCATCGACCATGACAAAAACCGCACCCAATGCAATAGTGAGCGAGGTAAGGAACAATGTGTTACGGCCACGTGCGGACCTATTTTCCAGATAATGATCAATACCAAATCCCGAAGCAACGATAAGCAGAATCTTCGCGACCGGCGTGACAAATCCGATGTGGCGAAATTTATCCATCGTGGGGAAAAACCTATAGGCAATTTCCGCCACCCCCCCAGAAGCCCCCAGAGAAAATAGCAGCACCAACCCCACTAAAAGCACGAACACCCCAAAGGCCTTTGTCCTTGCGTGTATCAGGGCAAACGTCACGAACAGTATGGTGAAGAGACCGCTGTAGGCAACAAAAGCAAAACGAACCGGTGCCGCATAGATGAACTCCATAAATTTCACGGGTGATACATATCCCCCATAAGTCAAGAAGATATCCAGCCCGACAGACCCGTTGGCCTGCCGCAGGGAAGTGAAGCTTTGCATGCCGTCGATTACATGCCGGGCAAATTGAACGTTCATAAAAGCGATGACCAGCGCTACGCAGACGATTACCTGCCCTCCTGGATTCGGAATCGCGAAGCGTAGAAGTGACGGCATTTGAGGCCGGAATAGAAGCAGCCAGATACAGACGAATGCGCCCAGCGTGGCCGCAATGAATATCTGCGTATAAAAAAGCCCGCCTAGAGTCATCACAATCAGCGCGAACGCTAAATGTTCCAAGCCTTCACCACGTAGATACCGGGCGGTGTGATACAACAACAATGGATACAGATAAATCAGGTGGAAGTTCCAATGAATCTGCGTCCCCCAAGAAACCGACAGCACACCAGTGATGCCAATGATGATAGGGCTGATGCGGTGCCTATGGAAAAGTGAGGACAGCTGGTAGAGGCCATAGATCAGCAAAGTTTCTTCGAGATAAAGTCCGAACCGAAACAGTAATAGCGTGTCAGTGACGGAAAAGAGTTTTCCCAAAAAAACGGCAGCATAAAAGGCCGGCGTGAACGTGAATGCATAGGCAAAATCCGCCGTGACACCCTGACTGGTAAATGGTAACCAAAGTGGAAACTCATCCGAGAGTAAAAATTCGCGATAGACCGTGCCAAACATCTGGAAGTTAATCATCGTGTCGTGGGCCAATGGCAGATTGGCTGCTGCAAGAGTCCAGAATAGACAGGCATGCAGACTCAGAATGATGACTAGGTCAGAAGGGAAGTAGTTGCCTGTAACATATTTAGGAGCAGTTTCAGTCATGCCTTACTACCGTTTCCACCTGACCATTGAAAAAATAGCTGTAGCAATAATTTCATTTGCGCGTTCGGTCGTATGGGCGAAATCCAGAAACACCTCGCCTTGTTTATTATCAAGAACACTTCTCAAATCTACCGATATAATTCCGTCGGCATTCAATGCGTCATTCTGGTTAGCAAACTTGTCAATGCTATGCGTATACACAAACTCCATTCCTGGAGGGGTCAACAAGAAGTTATCAATAAGCAATTGCTCGTGTTTAGTGCGAGATTTAAGAGAAAAGATGGACGGTTGAAGAAAATGATAAAAATCAGCGCCCGACGCTTTGCTGTATTGATGCGCTAAGCGAATATTATTGGCAAAATTCTCGCTCGCCTTAATCGCCCTTGCGTTTACCTCTTCGGCATTGCGCGTATGTAGAGGGGGTGACTGCTGTTTGATATATTTGAGAAGTTCGGCAAAGTGTATTAATTTTAATTTCTCTAAAACCGGCAATATTCGTGATTCAAGGACACCGGGTTTTTCTGAATTCCGTAGAGTGTTTATATTGAGACCATATTCATAATCGTTGTATACTTTATATATAATATCGCAGCCACCATCGAAAAATATTACAATATCACCTTCCTTTAGCGTTGTTTCGTGTAAGAAAAAAAGTTGCTGCTCGGAGTTCATGGATGAGACACCGTAATTCACGACTTTATATTGAGTCGTAATTTCGTTGATCTTGCGCTGCACTATGCTCGGGATAGTGTATTCGTCCGGTACTTCCTGAGAATATATTGTGGACGCGCCATAAATGTATACAGTATTTTTCGCGTCTTCCGGGACAAACGCCGTCCGGCGATGCCCGTCAATCACATTGATATACTTACCTTCAAAATTTACTAATCTACGGACTTTATCATCAAATTTTCCTTTTTCTCCGTTAGAGGATTCATGCATGAATTCCGCGCTAAAGTAAGGCGAATCAGAATATGCCGGTGGTTTTTTTGCCCTGAAAACCCACCGGGAATCATATGCCGGTAGTTTTTTTATGATGAGCTGACTACATATTTCTATTAAATAACTCGTAACTATAAGAGTCACAAGGACAATGATCAAATTGGATATTCTGTCGAATTTCACCGCCATCAACACGTTCTCTTGTAAGGTTTGTTATCGTTCTTTAAAGGGCTTGACTCCAATCATGCCTATAAGCAACATCCTCAAACTTATCGGTTGATTCGGAGTTTCCAGTCTCTGTGCTGAATACCCGGTTTTGGGTCGTAGGCGGCTTATGGGTAAGCCTTGTTTCGTGCAATTCGTCAGAAATCGAAATAGATAAAAGCCGCAGTATTTCCTTGACTTATTGTGATCGCCACAAGCCAACAGAAAGCCAGCGCAATCCATATAAATTCAGACTGAGCGTAATGAACCACAATTTTGATCCGCCTGATGTCGTCAAACCGGTGTAGCGCGAAGAACACTAAGATCAACAACAACGGAAAAACATTATTGTTGGCGAACGAATCAATCCCGCCCCAACCACCGATAAAGGGGGCCGCCCAGATGTCTAGCGCTTTTGCAATAGTCGGGCTACGAAAGAAGACCGCTGCAAAAGCGAAAAAATGAAATGTCAGCAACACCCCAATCCAATCGGGCATTTTGCCGGATGGCAATCTGCGTAAGACGGGCCGCAACAAATAATTAACCGATATACCGATGCCGTGCAGCAAGCCCCAAATCAAAAAGGTCCAATTCGCACCATGCCATAAACCGCTTAATAGCATGGTGATCAATATATTACGGACGGCCTTGAACCGTCCGCGCCGGTAGCCGCCGAGCGGCTGGAAAAGATAGTCACGAAACCAAAATGACAGCGTAATATGCCACCGGCCCCATAAGTCGCTAAGCGAACGCGCGGCGTAAGGCCGACGGAAGTTATTAGGTAGACGGATTCCGATCGCGAGCGCAAGTCCAATCGCCATGTCGGTATACCCACTGAAGTCGCAATAAATTTGAACCGAGAAACCGTAAATTGCCAACAGCGCGTCCAGAGCCCCAAGCGTCCCGTTTTGGTTATAAACATCATTAACCGCAAAACCGACCTGATCCGCAAATACCAGCTTTTTGACCAAGCCAAGCGAAAAAATCGCCAGCGGCACGGTAAACCGGCGTAGTGTCGCCATGCGCTGCCGTTCGAGTTGCGGCAGCAATTCAGCAGGGCGCAGAATCGGCCCGGCGATTAGATGCGGAAAGAATAAGACATAGGCGAGCACTGCCGATGCGGATGACGTTGCCGGAAACTTGCCTTTGTAGATATCGATGACATAGGCCGTGAGGGTAAACGTGACGAAAGACAAACCAAGCGGCAGCGGCATATTGAGCAAATTGTCTTGCATACCAACGAACGGTCCGATCAGTTCCCTAAAGAAAAAATCCGTGTACTTGTAGAAAACCAGCGGCAAAAATAAACCGATGACGCACGCAACCGCCCGGCGTTTGCGTGCGACTGGATTGACCGCGCCATTCATCCAAATGACGCCGAGGTAGGCGATTGCCGTCAATAAGTAAGGCAGCCATATGTATTCGATTCGCCACCATCCATAAAAAATCGTACTGCCAAGAATGATCAGGTAAATTCTAAATTGCTTGGGGATGATAAAGTGGAGCAGGAAGTAAACGGAAAAAAATACAAAAAATATCGGCGAACTAAATAGCATTCCTTGTCCTGTTTAATTATTGACAGAGGCGTGACCTGATTGGGAAAGCATGGGCAGGATCGCCTCGGCCATTAATCGGTGGCCAAGTGCGTTAGGGTGCGGATCGGTAGGCATCGCCCAGATGTCTTTCGGAGGCACACCTTTCATTGTGGGCAGCTGGTCGCAATAAGTGTATCCATACTCAGCCGATACTTGCTTCATGATGTCATGGACAAACCCGAATTTGTAGTCAACTAAGTTGTATGTGATGGGCGTCATGGCCAGATATATCCGAATATTGTTCGCTTTGGCATACTCCGAAAGTTGTCTGAGCTTTTCTTTCATTTTGAGCATGCCGGGCGCTTCTGGCTGATAGACGTCGCGATAGTACTGCACCATTGATTGTTCTCCGTTCTTATCGAAGAACCGGTGATAGACGCCCCATAAGATCACCGCCAGTTGACTGTGACGTAACAACAAATTATCTCCGCCAGCAGGCAGGTCTTCAGCGTCGCGCAGACAATAATGCACGACGATATCGGTCGGATGCAGGCCGGTAAGCTCATCAAAAAAACGGGAAACGTAGCGCTCTGTGTTGTAGTTGCCGACGCCGGCGTTAAGCACCTGTACGGGCTGTTTGTCGATAGCGCTTAACGCCGTCTCAAGTCTGGCTTCAAGGGTGTCCTGTTCAGAAACTCCCCAGCCAAATGTGATGGAGGCACCGAGAAAGAGAATTCTTCGTCCGCCTGGCGGCAAAGCAGAAAGCGGGGCACCGCGCAACCCATGCTCGTTGAGGCGAATTTCGACATTCTGCAATATCGCCGATTTTGACCTGACATGATCGAAGTCAAGCATAGGCTCAGGGCGGCGGGTTTTTAGTTCCTTGCCGTAGCGCCACATCTCGATATCGTAGTTGGTCATTGAACTGTTTTTTATGCGCAGGAGGCCTTCTGCGAGACCGAGAGCAATTGCCGACGACAGGCAGAGCAAAATTATCGATAGGAATTTTTTATTAGTTTGTGGCATGGCAACCTTAGCGAAAGTTTGATCTATGAAATTCCAATCACTTGACTTTGGAGTGCCGTCGTTATTTTTGGCGGCTGGCCAACTGGTGTGTATTGGGAAAATCTATTTCTCAAACAAGACAAGGAGGAGAGACTTGTTTTCATTGGCAGTTTTTAATTCAAAAATCAGTTGCTATTCAAGTAATGCGTTGGTTTTCTAATAATCAAGCCGTGGTTAATCCGGCTCAAGAGTGGTGCTGTAATTTGTTTTCAGACGGTTATCCTGTTTTTCTTTGTAGAGAATGTAGTTCTCAATGACCAGTAATTCGATCTCGGAGCCCATGAAACAACGAAACGCATCCTTCGGGCTGCAAACGATGGGTTCCCCTCGAATGTTGAAGCTGGTGTTAATGAGTACAGGGCATCCAGTGCGGGCTTTGAATGCGGAGAGGAGTTCATGAAACCTCGGATTGGTTTCGCGATCTACGGATTGGATTCTTGCGGAATAGTCTACATGGGTCACTGCGGGTATTTCGGAGCGCGGTATATTTAGTTTATCGATCCCGAACAGCGCCGATTCCTGTTCCGTTACTTCCGTTCGCTTGTCTTTGGCTACATTGGCGACGAAAAGCATATATGGGCTGTCGCAATCGAGTTCAAACCACTCAGCCATATCCTCACGCAATATTGCCGGCGCAAAAGGACGAAAGCTTTCGCGATACTTTACTTTTAGGTTTAATGTTTTCTGCATCGCCGGATTACGCGGATCGCCAAGGATGGAGCGAGCCCCCAGCGCTCGAGGGCCAAATTCCATGCGCCCCTGAAACCATCCAACGGCTTTTCCCGCTACCAAAGCATCTACGGTGGCCGTAATCAAATCGGCGTCGCTTAGCCTTTCGAAGCGCGCGCCGGCGCTGGAGAGCTGTTGTTCAATCTCCCCATTATTGTAACTCGGCCCCAGATAAGTGCCGGACATTGCATCTTTTCCATTTGTCCGGCGCGGTTTGTCGCAATGCGTGTAATAAGCAGCCAACGCGGCGCCAACCGCACCTCCGGCGTCACCCGCGGCCGGTTGAATCCAAATGTTTTCGAATTTACCATCGCGCAAGATTCTGCCGTTAGCCACACAATTAAGTGCGACGCCGCCGGCAAGGCAAAGATTTTTACGGCCGGTTTCATTGAATAGGGCTCGCGTCAAGCGAAGCACTATTTCTTCCGTAACCCATTGAATAGATGCGGCAATATCCATGTGCTTCTGGGTCAAAGGCTGCTCGGGCTTTCGCGGCGGATCGCCAAAAAGCGCGTCGAACTTTTTGTTGGTCATCTTGAGGCCAGTGCAATAATCAAAATATTGCATATCCAGCCGAAAACTCCCGTCGGCTTTTAGATCAAGGAGTTTACTCAGGATAACGTCGACATATTTTGTTTCGCCGTAGGGCGCCAGTCCCATTACCTTGTATTCGCCAGAGTTGACTTTAAAGCCAAGATAATAGGTAAATGCCGAATATAAAAGGCCAATCGAATGAGGGAAATGAATTTCCTTCACTGCCTCTAAACGGTTGCCGCATCCGATTGCTACTGAAGTCGTTGTCCATTCGCCGACGCCATCCATAGTTAATACAACGGCTTCCTCGTATGGTGAGGCAAAAAAAGCGGAGGCGGCGTGGCTTTGGTGATGTTCGGCGAATAGCAAACGACTTTCTATATTCGAATCCGCACCCAGGTTTTTCAACTCATCCCGCAGTAATAGCTTTTGAAACAGCTTTTCTTTGAGCCAAATCGGCATTGCCGTTAAAAATGATTGAAAACCACGTGGAGCAAAAGCAATATAGGTTTCAAGAAGTCGTTCGAATTTTAAAAAAGGCTTGTCGTAAAATACAACATACTCAATTTGATCCAGATTTTTACCGGCCGCGTTCAGGCAATATTCAATTGCATTTTTAGGAAAAGCTGCATCATGTTTTTTGCGGGTAAACCGCTCTTCTTGCGCCGCGGCGATTATCTGACCGTCTACAATCACACAGGCCGCGCTATCGTGATAAAACGCCGAGATACCTAATATATTCACGCTTTCTTCGGCAAACTTCAAAATATGGCGTAGATAAATGGCGCGATCGCGGAGCCTTGGCTTAAAACGACCAGACCGCCGACCAAGGCTAGTACGAATATGATCGGTAATAGCCAATATTTCTTTCGCATGGAGAGGAAGACCCAAAGTTCTCGTAAGATATTCAGCATTACTAATTCCACATTAGAATTGATTGTTCATATTTTGTTGTTTAACCACAATAAGCGGTCGATTTTGCCAATATGTTGGCGCTTTGCGATCAAATCTCAGCTTGAGTAAATCTCTTTTGAGGAGGCGCATTAATAGCCCAACAGGCAGAATAGTCAATAAGAAAACGGCTCCCATTATGACGGGATTAATTAAATAAGATAAAATGAGACCCAGACGGTACCAAAGATTATTAAGAGGACGTAGTGGCGCCATCCAAAAATAAGCCAGGAACAGAAAAATGGCGGCAAGGGATAGCCCCGTCAGCCACCAACAATCATAAAAGTCACGGACTCGATATAGCCTTATAAAGGCTATCATTAAAAATACGACAGAAAAAGTTATTCCAAATCCGCGTTCAGTTGGTTTTTCTGCATTCTCTTCTTGGCGCGAGTTTTCAAGCACGTAACCTGATCGTTTATAAGTGGATTTTCTCATAGATTTTAACTACTAGCGGCACTAGCCGATACGGCGTTAAACGCTGGTAAAAGTGGCCGATAAACTGGCGAACAACGCTATCCCATTGCTCGACGCCTCACCCAAATGCCACGAATCGATACTGATCAACACCCCAATCCCGCGGCATGACGACAACCGAAGCGATGATCGTCAAACTTTTTCCTGTTTATTATTTGATTTCCCTGATAGGCAATATAAAAAAGTACGCCAGAAACAAGAAAATTGAATACGACACTCAAATCATGTATGAACTAAAGATGCAAAACCGGATGAATTTTACTCGTTAGCCTGTTGCATTAGGGAGCCTCTGATTAATTCGTTAACATGAATTTCCGTACCAATTAAATCCAATGGCTTGCGCATTGATTTTTCTTGAAAAACTGAATTAATCAGAGGCTCCTTAGAATAATACAACCTGTTTCTTTACGGTATGTTTTGTTATCTATTCAGACTAGGATGATAAAACAATGCATCTCGCAATATGGATTTTAATAAAACAAGAGCGCTCTTATATTTTCCTAGCACCCCAGGATGGGCCCGACTTCCTTGCACGCCTATTCTAGGGGGCTCAGAAGAAGAAATTTCCGTTATCTTCAAACCGTACCTAGCACCACGGGTTAATAACATTATTTCCGAAAAATCACTCTTGAATTTATCTATTTCCAATGTGTATAGATGAGACTTTTTGAATGCTTTGTACATCACGAGCCCATCTGTGTATTTTGTTGAGAAAAGTATATTAATAAGACTGGTAAAAAATTTATTAGCAATTCCCGATACGAAATCATCATCTTCCGAAATTGCATCACCTTTGTATCTCGATGCTACAACTATATCATAACCGGCGCTTATCTTTTCAATTAGCCTTGGAATATCTTCTGGAATGGAGTTACCGTCCGGCGAAAACGGAATAATGACATCACCTCTAGCCAATTCAAACGCTTCCCAAAAAGCCGCTTTAACTCCTTTTGATTTTTGGTGAACCACATTATATCCTTTAGAAACAAGGTATTCTTTTGAGCCATCATCAGAACCACCATCAAGAATCAATATCTCGTCACACCAACTTTTGTCTATCCGCGGCATTATAACTTTCAATGCATCTATTTCATTTTTTACAGGAATAAAAAGCGTTGTTATAAATTTTAATTTCGAATTATCCATTTTATTTTTCAAATAAACAGCCGCATTATAAATGCAGCTTGCTGCTCTGTTCTTTTCTTAGCCTTTAATAAAAATCCAGCAAGAACACGCCGTCAAATTATTTTTAAATCTATAACTCAATATAATATCGACTTACATCATAAAAGCCCAGCAATAACTAACCGGAGTATTAATAGCCACTCTAGGGAACCTCTGATTAATGCAGTTTATCAAGAAAAATCGATGCGTAAGTCATTGATTAATATACAGTGAATTCAATGTTACGAATTAAACACCCCCCTGAAAAAGCCAAAATTTTTCAGGGAGGACCGTCCTCACACGAACGATAAAAATTGCTCTGATGAAAATGGGCCCCATAGCCGAAACAGCGACTGCCCAAAATGACGCCAAAAAATCCTCAACCGCCTGAGGATCAAACGGATGTTGTGGCCTGCACCGCACAGGATGGCATGCAACGCATCGCCCATTTCGCCTTTCAGGTAGTTGCGCCCCAATAGTCCGTCGTTCTGTAGGTGGCCGATGATCGGTTCGATGGCGTTGCGGCGTTTCAGGGCACGTTTGAGTCGTCGGGTATCCACGCCGCGTTTTTGCCGGGCTTTGTAAATCGTGACCCCGGGTACCTCGACGCCCGGATAAGCCAAACCCACACCCGCTTCTTTGGCGCTGGCAGGCATAGCATCAAGTAGCGGCAAGAAATGAATAACGACGCTAGCAAGCAAGGCAAAACCGCTACGCGGAGCGCCTAAAACTAGCGGCTTAAATGAATTCATACTCGATTCATTACCATATGAGCGTTCTATTACAGTCAAACTCAAAGCACATTCAAATTTTGGTATTTTGCACGAATGATCCCTCCCAGCTTTTTAAATATTTTAGTTGACGCAGCTGGCGTTAAATGATTATTGTCAGCTGTAATCAAGCCATTTCCGATAATAAAGCTGCAAGTAGATAAATCATCGACGACATCACATAGCTGTTCTTGAATATCGAAGTAGTCAACATTTTCTTCATTTGCAATTTTTTGAATTGCCCGGCGCAAATCGACAGTATTAGAAAGTAATCCGTCTCGCGCAATAGACTGAATCTCATACTCGGTGGACTTCTCATTTGCCTCTCGAGCAACTATATCAATTAGCTTCTCTTTAAATATAAATGGCTGCCCAACTACTAAAACCGGCTTACCAATTGCTTTCATGTATCTAATAGTTTCCCGGAAATTATTATAATCCGGGCCAAGCGACGCAAATATCGTCAAATCGATAGCGTTTTTTTCAATAAAGTCAAACATAAATTGATTAGATTGAAGGCAGTAATCCATTCCCCAATTAACACCAGGCCTACAATTTGACGGTGTTGCTTGAAGAAGATTAAATCGCTCTCTAGGCAAATTCTCATTCAACCCCATCCAACTATAACTTGCTACAGAATCTCCCATCAGCAATATATTGATCTTACCATTAACAGGCTGAATACATTCTGCTTGATCAAAGTTTTTAAAATTTGTGAACGAGCAACCTGGCGCCCGAGGTTTCAAGGTACTTAACGAATCTTTTGTTCCTGATAATAAGTACGAGACATTTTTAGGGAAACGCCACCGCCAACCATCATGAGAGTAAACATGCAATGCTGGAGCTCCAACAATTACTAAAGACAATGAAACAGCAGACCAGAATTTACGTCGCCCGGAGGAAGTGCTTTGAAAATCGATCCTTCTAAAAGGCGTTTCAATAAATTTGTATAGTAAAGCGGCGATAGCTATCGATAAAATCAATACAGCGACCTTATCAAGAAAGCTCCATGACTCCGGTTTTATATATTTATAAAATACAATCGTCGGCCAGTGAATAAGGTATACTGAATAACTGATTAGACCCAAGCCAGAAACTAACGGATGCCTCAAAAGCGCACCGAAAAGTCTAGATGTTTTTGCGCCATATATTATTAATGCGGCTCCAAAACACGGGAGTAGCGCAAAAGTGCAAGTATAAGCATGCTCATCTTTATGCTGCGTAACCGCATACATAATTGTTAAAAATCCAATAAAGACAGCAGCCTCTTTTACCCAATCAGAACGATTTTGACTGTGTTCAACACCTAATAAAGCAGCTCCTAGTGAAAATTCAAATATACGAAATGGCATAAGAAAAAATGCCGAGGATTCAACGTTGGAAAACGATACGTACAAATATAATCCGAGTTTATTTTGAATTTCAAAAAGATTATTGACATAAGCGATATTTAACAAAAAACTGAAAGCGGAAATCAAAAAAAATGCTTGAGTTAAATGCGCTCTTGGGACTCTGCGAAACAAAAATAAAACAATTATCGGCCAAATCAAGTAAAACTGTAGCTCGACGCTAAGAGACCAAGTATGCAACGCGGGCTTTAGATAAGCCGCTTTGTCGAAATAGCCAGATTGACTCCAAAATAATATATTTGACAATCCGACCAAAGCATAAAAAATAGAACCGCCAAGATGTTCAAAATCGTCCGGTCTAAACAATATCTCCGCTATAAAAAATGATAAAAAAAGAGTAAAAGCCAACGCCGGAAATATACGTTTGGCTCGTCTCATCAAAAACAACCCATAGTCAATATTTTTTACACGGGACTGATACAACTCATCCAACAACAATCCGGTTATTAGGTAGCCACTTATTACAAAAAATATATCAACACCGACAAATCCGCCCTTAAAGCCAGCGATCTCAAGATGAAATAAAACAACTAATATGACTGCGATGGCACGGATACCATCAATTTCTTTGTAATAAGTGCTATTTTGCGCGCCCGCAGTGTGCAAAAGCGAACTATTCAAATTTAAGCCCTCGCAAAGTCAAAAAATCAACATTGCCGCAATTAGAAATAATTTCTAACTTTAAATACCGAACCAATGTTGGCGTTTTAATTTTTTAACGCTCCACACTTCTGCATTTTCGTTATGGAACCTCTGAATAATAGCTGTTTTGAAATACATCAGTTTCAATAGCCGGTCAAAACTCAAAAACTGACTGATGATTGATCTAAAACAGTCCGATTTGTGCTAGCAATGCGCCTTATTTGGCAATTGCAGACGCAATCAGGCTACGACGTTAGTAGGCATCCCCGCGCAGGACATTGGCAATCCTGCGAGAAAGGCCAAACGGGCCTGATACCCGCATCGCCGTGGACGAACTGTTCCTCGCGGTGCAACAACGAGGCTGCTTCCGCGATGTCGCTGACGTTGCCCGAGGTGACTTTGAGGGTATGCACCAAGCCTGTTTCGCTATCGACGCCGATGTGGAATTTGCTGCCGAAAAACCATTGATTGCCCTTTTTGCTCGAATGCATCTCGGGATCGCGCGCTTTGTCCTGGTTTTTAGTCGAGATCGGTGCGGCAATCAGGCTGGCATCGACGATAGTGCCGGCTTTTAGAAACAGCCCGCGATCCGCCAGCGTTTGGTTGATGACCTTGAAAATCTGCGCCATCAGCCCGTGCGCTTCCAGCAAGTGCCGGAACTACAAAATCATGCTTTCATCCGGCACGGCTTCCAGGCGGATACCGCAAAAACGCCGCAGCGATTCAATCTCATACAGCGCCTCTTCCACTTGTTCCCTATGGGTATGCCGGATCGGAGTAGTTATAGGGAATCTGTGCGACGTGAACATGCAACATGGCATTCAACGGAAACGGTTTGCGCCCACGTCCTTTACCTGAAGCGTAATGCGGTTCGATCTTCGCTAGCATGACGGCCCACGGCAATAAAGCTTCGAGCTAACCGAGAAACTTCTCGTGCCGGGTGACTTTGCCTCTGTTAGCGTATTCGGCATCGGCAAAACTGAGTTATCGTTAAGGGTCCATGCGCGTCGTCACGAAAACTAGGTGAATGCCAAATTATATCCCTGGTGTGCAATTAATCAGAGGTTCCTTAACGGAATAAATAGCACCACGAGACTTTAGTTATTTCAGAATTCCCTTGAAACTTCTGCCGGCAAGAAAAATATCACTTTTTAGGAAGCTGATACGCCATCTTATAATCCATCAATATTTATCTTTTGTATAAATAATTCATGCCTATTAATCAGGTGTCCAAGCGCTCCAATAAACTCCAATACTCTATCAAATCATGTGGAAACCGATGCTTCGCGAGAAAAGATTGCCGCATGCCTTCATATTGCGTCAAACAATCTTGATAGGCCTGGGGCCAATTATTCACCACCCGCCTTAATTCATCTTCCCAGCCAGTTTCATGCAATTGAATACAGCATTCAGCAATGCAGGATCGGTCTTGCGTTCCAATCGAAACCGTTGCTCGGCCGCAACGCAACGCGGCAATGATACGCATCAGTGAAAGCCAACGCCAATTGGGTCGCTGGGGAATATTCAACACGATGCGCGCGGATTCATTAAGTCGGTCACGCCCCTTTCTCGGTAAAAAGTTCGAGGTTTGCGCTAACACAAAACGTTCGGCAATCGCCCGTAGCGTTTGATCCCGAAACGCAGTAAGTGCGCCGGAAAAAACGACTTCATGCGTCGGGTTTTGACCCGTCAAATCAACACGCACTAATTCGGGAAACGGAAGCGTTCTGACTGTAAGGCCGGGAAACATTCTCTCAGACCCTACTAACTCAGGCAGGTCCCCCAACACAAAAATAGCCCGAAAATAAGGTACGCAATCCATGAGATTCTTGATTCTCGCCACCTGAGTTGCAGGATGCATGTAGTCATTATTGCTCCATAATCGGTCGCCATGGATGAACAATTCGTTTCCAACCAGATCAAGGTGCTCGGTCATAATAACCGCCACTCGCTTGCCAGTGCGTTCGCAATAATCAATGAGTGTCCTGCTGGTCATTTCCGAAAAATTCTCGATGACTACATTTAGCGCACTATCCTTTGGGGTGCGCCCCATAGTCACGGAATAACCATGTTGCTGCATTATCAGAAAAAAAAGAACTCGATCTGATCAGTTACGCCTTGTAAAGGATGGTTATATAACCAAAGGTGAATCGACCGACTCTTGGAATGCCCGGTCATGACAAACTGCGCTCTACAGCCATTCTTACGTCCTCAAGCGAGTCGCCGGTATAGAGCTGGCTATAGCCGTTTGTATTTACACGATTCATATCAAATGCCCCTTCGGCTTGCATGATTGCAAAAAAAGAATTTCCAACACGGATCAAATTGAAGCCGCAAACCCCTTCTTCAACCAACTCAATGCTTTCTTGCGATACAGTCGATAACTCTTCAACTTTACGCAGAATGTCCTTAAGACTTGTTCCTTTAATGCAAACTTCGTAATCTCCAGCATCTGCGCGCTGCTTGTTGAATTCTCCTCCATTCTTGGAGATGGCATAAAACTGATGATTGCAACGTATAATATTCAGCCCATTCATATCTTGTGCAACAAGTTCAATATTGGCTTCCGGCTGGGCTATTTTTTGCTCGGCAACTATTTCGCCAAAGAATTGCCTCCATGCTCGATATAAACGCCTTAACAACTTAAGAAATTTGGATGAGAGCGCGTAAACAAGGGGAAAAGGCATTAATTTGTTGGCTACGACTTCAATAAACCGTTTTGTATTTCGGCGCTCGGCCTCCGTGATTGGGACTCTGAGATAACATCCGCCTAACCCTTTTATTTCCGTTGAAAACGCGAGAGGGATGGGCAATGACTGCTCGACATACTCAGTGATTGGAGACCAGTCATGCAACCCCACCGCTTGATCGCCAGGAGAGGCAATAAAACACCCCCCCATTTCGGTGACGCATCCTTGACCGGTATGCAATCTCGCTACCGGTTGCGGCGGACTCGTGAAAACCCTGCCCCAATCGCTGTCGTCAATTAAAAGATGATGCTTCGCTGGCGATAAATCTGTTGCCCCATTCGACACAAGATTATCTTTAAGAAAATCCTGATATAAACCATATACGTCAGACCAAAAGGCTTCGCTGAATAGGCGCCCTGAAAACTCCATACGAGCTTTTCTGCACACGTTGGCAGACAATTCTGCGTATTTTTTTGGATTTTGGAACAGTTCTGTTATGCGCCTTAAGAGTTGTTCAACAAGGGCGTCTTCCAAATCTGGATTTCGAGCATATTGATCAATCATTACTCCGCATTCAGGATCTCGTCGCCAATTGTTGGCATATACTCCGGATAAGATTATTCCATCCTTCCCATCCACGACATAGAGGCTGGTCCCAATGGTATCGGAGACAACCGGCACAGCGCCCGCGTCCATAGCCTGCATGATCGAAACCGAATGCAAGGAAGCGCTCGGAAGCAGCAGAAAATGCGCGGCGCACATTAGCTTCTCCAGTTCATGCGCTGTCAGATAATCCTCAATCCATATAATGCTATGACCTTCGTGACAGCCCAACCAATCTAAATCAACACCATATTGTCGCAACATTGCATCCGAGGGGCGTCCGCAACGCATAAACAATCGTTTATTCTCCGGATCGCGACAAAAGGCTTGCCAAAAACGCAAGACAATATGCCCGCCGCGCAAGAAAAAATTTGCGGGATTCTGATTGGCCGAATTGACAAACAGGAATCTGGTTGACGATAGAGGACCTTTGGATAATCGTTTATTTTCTTCCGCCCCCTCCATTAAACCAATGCGCGACAAATGAAGCTTGGCATCGATGATAGGCGACGCAAAAAAACGGCTCAAATCCGTGATCGTCTCAGGTAAATGGGAAAAAACTCCAAGACACAGCGGATTTTCGAATATTTGCTTGTAATGCGCTCGTACCTGTTCTTGCGATTCCATGCTACCGGTTCCTTGATGCGCGAATGGAAAAAAAACCGGCGCGAACGATTCGCAGTGAAATACAAAAGGGCGACACAGACTCGGAAACGGTGCAGTGTGATGAACTTCAATCTCACCGGGCAATAATCGGGTTAATGCCTGATTGGCGGACCAATAGTGCGCAAAGTAATCCTTCTCGATAGGCGATAAGGAAACGTTTTCCAACTTGACAGCCTCTTTCGCAACTTCGGCGAGTAAGGATTCTCTGAACGCCTCGTCGCCGCGCAAAGATTGCGATAACTCGATGTTATCCCATGCCGCGATATTCAACCAGTCGGGCTTCTCTTCGAACAACGCCCGGTAGAGGGGATGAAAGCCATTCAGCGGAATATAGTGTGTCAGGCTCCAGGGAATTGCGACATTCAGTATCTGTTCGCTCATCAAGGTTTTCTCCGAAACAGACGCGATAGGAAACTCGCATTACGAATGTTGAGCTTATTATTCAAGTCCATAATTCGTTCTTCTTGTTTGTGTAGTTCACCTTGCAAGTCTGCGTGCTGTTGAATAATGCTAGTTAACGTATTCTGCAAACTTTTGACCACGGAGCCCTCAATTTGCAGGCTCAATCCCTGTAGAGAACCTTCGATTTTTTCTCCGTATAAACGGGACATATCATAAACATGCTGTTGAATGATGCTAGTTAGCGTATGTTGCAAACCTTTGACCACGGAGTCTTCAATCTGCAGACTCAAAGCCTGTAGAGAACCTTCGATTTTTTCCCCGTATAAACGGGCCATATCATAAACATTCTGCAACTGTAACTGTTCCGATTGCGTTTGGATCGAACGCGCACAGTCGTCGAGCTGAGCTTGCAAACCGGCAATATTTCCGTTGACATTATTCGTCAGGCGAACCGCCGTCGAGATACCATCTATATCATCCATCAGAGTGTCGACATCCCTTGCCATTAGAATAGCGTCCGGCGTGTAAAGGGTCAGCAAAGTCTGTAAATTTTGCGCTAAATTGATCGTGCCAACAGACTGACGCAAAGCGAAATAACGTCCCTTCCAGGCCACCAAATTGAAGCCTTTGTAAGCATCAAAGAGACAAGGCTCTTCGGATTCCATCCAGTAGGCCAGGGAAACGTTGTGCGCCGTGTTGGAATGCAACTCAAGCCCCGTATGGTTAAGCTGCGCCAATTGCCGATCATAAGCCTTACGGCCAATCAACAATACGGACTTTAATTCGGCAAGCGTCGTTGCCGAAGGCAAGCGCGCAAGCTGCTGGGGCGCGCATTCCTCCAGAGCAATAACACCCGCCGACAGGGGGACGGCATAAAAACGGCGGGCATAGCGGACAAGATTGCAGCCCATGAAGTCTTGTTCCACGGTCAAAGGCATCTCGTTGAAGTCTTTGGCCGAATACCGCAACGGACGCGACTGAAATTCAGCCACCCGGCTAGGAATCAACGAATCACCCCTTACCGTGTAGCCGAAGCCGGAAAGAACATCAGAGCATCGATCGGCCAATTCGTCGATCAGATTTGAAGGCAATTGCGAAAGATAGCCACCTATACGACCTTCACGAAAAGTCGCCGAATTCTGATTGAAGACCTGAGCAGCGATGTCTTTGGTAATACCGTCCGCCTGAAGTTTTAACTGTATGGCCCAAATCGATTTAAGTTGAGCGCGTGCCGAACCGCCGCCGGCTCCCCCCACCAGTTCCTCGAAAGCGACCGGGATGACATTCGGAAAATTCAGCCATGGCAAAAAACCTCCCACACGCTGCCGTAAGGAACCCAACAACCATTCGTCGTCTACCAATTGGCGCACCCGATGTTCAAAATCCTCACCGGAAAAATAGCCTGCGAAAACCGTTTTACCTTCGCGATGGTAGTAATGCGCCTCAGAGACCAGAATATCCAACGGGTGCCGGTAAACAAAGAGCACAGGGGATTGAGTAACCGGATGGTGCCGATTGCCAAATGGCGCTCGGCGCACCGAGTCGATAAAGAAATCGCGAGCAACCGTATGTGAGTTACTGTATTCGATACAATACCAAGTGCCTGGCTTGGGAAAATCAGGTATTTGAATACCAGCAGCATATCCCAACGCTCGAGCAAACTCGTAGGCCAAATGCGTTCCAGCCTTGGGGATAGAAACTATAAACAAGGGTTTGCGACTCATGTGCCAATCACTTTTCGGCGCAAAAATCCGTACCTGTTGCAGATCCGAACATGCCAACAACAGATCCCCAAGTTGCTCGCCGCGAGTTTCCGTAAACAACAACACGCGAGCTTGTTTTAGAACTTCCATTGGTGGAATATCCGCGTGCGCAATAACCGATACGCCTTCGTTAGCAGCATCCCGCACGATGGTATCCGCAAGCTCGCCGTGACCCACAAGATAAACAGGCCCGTTTAATGGCGGATTGTCGCGCAAGGCTTCTGCAAAGGCTCGCGCAGTCGGCTCGAGAAATCTAAGTTCGCTGCTGTTTCCTTTCATTTATTCACCATCAAAATGAGTTCGGAAAAAGAATCTGCAATTCCCGTAAAAGCAATGCCGGAGAGGTTCGGCAGGCTAAAATCGACAGGCCCCAACGCCTGTGGAACCGCATAATACTTGCCTTGAAAAAGTACGATATTTGTCGTTCCCACGCTATCCAGCAACAGAGGCTCAGAGTATTTCTCCTTCTTACCGGCGTAGGAGCACTGGCCAGCATTGACCGCAGCGGTCATAGCGGATACAAACGAGGCCAGCTCCGCATCATTATCGTAAAGTCTTGATACGACTGGCGTTATCGAATCTATCATGGCCGAATCTAAATCGTCATTATGCACCGCGTCGATCCAGATTGAGGCTGCTTCATTGAAAATGCCGCACGCCTCCTCCGCCACATCCGACACTTCCATGACCAAGCTTTCGTCGCGGCACGAGGACCGCTCAATGGCCGTATGGGTTCGCCAAGGATATTGGCGAAAACCAAAACGAGAAAAATCGATGTTGGACTTGTTGAAAGCAAATCCAAACAAATCTTCGTCACCGTAATCACGAAATACCTCGCCCCGTCGAATATAGTCTTCGAGCATTTGCTGAAATGGCGTATACGCACTTTCGTCTAAAGGCGACATGGGGCCGTAACCGTAGCGAACCGCATACGTTTCGATCCCGTGGTCGCGCAAAATATCGAGATGGGTATTGGTTATCCAGTCCTTCCAGCCCTCAACGATGCCATGCCCCCGACGTAGATTGTGCTTGTGGGCGCCGGTTAGATTCACGTGGTCGAGTTTTGCCCATAAGGCTTGCGCCTGAGGTACGCTTGTGCCGCAACCCAATTCATCCGCAATACCGAGAATGGTCTTGACCGGACTATCAATCAAGTCTTCCCAGCGCATCAAATAGTAGTGGTGATCTTGCTGAGTGAATTCTTCAAGGTAAGCCTTAAAAGGCGGCAGTAGCGCTTCGAAAAAGTTAAGATCGCTAAGCTTGTAAAGAGCAAGGCGTTGTCTTAGAAAGTCGTTATCCTCCTGACAGGGAACAAAACGTTGGATATATTCACTGGCCAGCGCATTGATCGAAAAACAGGCAGATGTTAGCGTTCCCGCGGGATGACGCATTGATGCAAAACGCAAGCCCTTCGGGACATCAAGCGCGCTCAACCAAGCCGCCGGCCCAACATGCGAATGGACAACCTCGTAATAATTGAGAATCTCTCGGGGATGAGAAGTAATTAATGTGAAATCCCCGCCACCACGCAGGCCGATATATTTTCGAAATCGAGCATCGCGAAACTCGGAACCGGCCAACCATTTAGGTCCTCCGGCCAATTGTCGAAAGTTGTAATTGTAAATGAGATCGTGCGACAGACCGCGGCGCATGAACACATCTTCTATTCGCCGGGAAATCTGGAATCCGGCAGTGTCGCACAGCGCTTTGATGCTAAGCGTACGTCTATCCCGTGCCGGACCGACAAGTTCAGCAATCACGCTGATGAGTAAAGAGAAACCGCTACGGGGATAACCTACCACCAACGGTCGTGGAGCTATCATTAAACTACCTGCTCATCCGGAATCTCTACAGCCACTAATTCAGGTACGACCTGAAGGTCAACAAAACCGACCGACTGCGGTGTATCCGAAAATTTCAATCGTGCCACCGAGCGTCGCACATCGACAAAACTATCTTGCCCATCGACAAATTCGTTACAACCGAGATTGAGAAAATATTCGCCCCCGGTAAGATGCGCTTGCCAATGGAATCTTAACACCGCATAGCCGTCAGCTTCGATTTGAGCGGGAGGATGTCCCATCATTGCCAGGTTAGTGCCAAAAACATAAGTGCCTTCTAGCGAGACGATGGCAAAACCAACCGAGAGTTGCACGAACTCGTTGCCGACTAATTTGACAATCAACTCGCAATTGGCATGCGAGGCAATCTCGGGAGGATTCAATTCACCATCGACCACCAGATCGAAATCGACAATCCGGGCCTTACCCGAGCCCATTCGGGTTTCGTGGCGGTTATAGGTAGGTTTTAAAGGGATTTTATCGGTTTTGTCCGCCCTTTCCTTTTTGGGCATCTCCGACATTCCCTTGACCATTTCCTTCTTTCGTTTACCGTTGTTCTTCGATATGTTTTGAGCCTCTCCGAACAACAACTTTTGGTAGTGATTGACAGCACCAGCGATCGGGCCGATGTGTACCAACTCTCCCCGATCCAAAACGACGCCACGGTTGCAAATCCTTAACAGGGTGTCCGTACTGTGCGAGACAACCAAAATAGTCTTGCCTTGCTCCATGAAGTTTCGGATGCGTTGGAAACAACGGTGTTGGAATTTGGAATCACCAACGCTCAGCGCCTCGTCGACGACAAGGATTTCGGGGTCTATATGAATCGCGGCCGCAAATGCAACCCGGACAAACATTCCAGAAGAATAAAGCTTAACCGGCTGATCAAAGAATTCGCCGATGTCGGCAAATGCTTCGATATCGTCGATACGCTCTTGCATTTCCTGTTTCGAAAAACCTTGAATGGCACCATTTAAAATGACATTTTCACGCCCGGTGAATTCGGGATTGAAACCAGCTCCCAACTCCAGTAATGCGGAAATTCTGCCGCTCGACTTAACCTCTCCTCCGGTAGCCTGCATCACTGCGCAGATGATTTGCAATAACGTCGACTTGCCTGAACCGTTACGCCCCAAAATACCGAAGATTTCCCCGCGATGCACATCGAAACTAATATTCCTCAGCGCCCAAAATTCTTTGTGGTACTGCTTACGGAATGGATGAATAGCCTCAATTAACCGTTGCTTCGGAGAAGAAAACAATCTGAATTTCTTACTAACGTTGCAAACTGATATTGCGGGCAACGACTCCATTAAGCCCCCTCCATTTCAGTTAAATAACGCTTATTAATCACATTATGCTCCATTATATTCAAAGCATATCGGCAAACTCAGGCTTAAGCCGCCGAAAAATATAAGCACCGCAAAATAGAATCGAAATTGTCACAATCCAAAAAAAAGCAGTATCAGCTAAATTTGGTAATTTCGGCTCCGGAAATATAAGTAAGCCACGATACCCTTCAACAATATAGTAAATTGGATTATAAGATAATAGATGGCGATAATTTTCCGGCAACAGTTCCATTGACCACACAATCGGCGTTAACCAAAACAGAACATTCAATATCACGGATAGGGCTTGCGCTATGTCCCGGTAAAACACTTGTAGCGCGGAAAACAACCAACCCAGACCGAGTAGCAATGTGGCGTTGCACAGCATGAAATAGACCACCAACAAACGCACCGGCGAAAATGCAATGTCATACCAAACTTGCATTCCTATCACAAAGATCATGAAGATCATATGCGGCACAATACCTGCCGTGATGAATACGAAGGGGAGTATTTCGGTCGGAAAAACGGTTTTCTTAATCAGATGAGCGTTACCGGTCACCGATCCGGTAATGGTGATCAAAGTTTCATTGAAATAAAACCAAACCATCAGTCCGGTGATAAACCACATAATGAAAGGCGAACCGGCGGGCGCGGCCGCTTTAAAACCTACCGAGAACACAAAATAAAACACCGCCACCGTAGAGGCTGGCTGGATGATAGACCATAATGCCCCACCCATAGTCCCAACGTATCTGCTTTGCAAATCACGCAAGGCAAGTGCGCCAATTAGTGAACGATACTTCATAATATTACTGACAATATCCAACATGGAATCAAGGCGGAGATTAGATTACCGGGCAAATTAGTTTGGGCGGCGAATTGAACTCAAACTAGCTGATAGCACATTTAAAAAGCCGTAGCGGAGCAACAAATCAAAAATGTCTTCAAACATTGAAATCATGCGTCATCAACCATTTGTAAACCAGCACCAACGAACTGGCGTCTTCGATTTCACCCTCGGCAATCATTTGTAATACCTTGGATCGGTCGAAAAATTGAAGCTCGCCGTGGCCGAACTCCGGTTCGACCTTGGCGGTTGCACCGGCATCGACCGAAGCGGCAAACAGCCGAGAGCGAGCCTGGATAACGCCTGCTTCCGGCGACAGCTCCCCCATATCCCTCAAACCACCGTCCAATAGCGCCAACCCCGTCTCTTCCATCAGCTCGCGTTCCGCTGAGGCGGCGGGGCTTTCACCGGGCTCCCCATGCCCCTTGACCACTTCCCAAGACCAGCGCTGCAAGGGATGTCTTAACACTCGGATCAAGCCAATACAGTGCCTTGCAACCGGAAGTACAGCAACGCCAGCGACAGAGCCCTCGACTAAGCAGCGAGGTACGACGCTCAGATAGCGCGGCACTTCGTTGCCGTGAGAATCAACGACGTGATCGGCATAAACCCGAAATAACGCATTTTCGAATACCTCTTGCCGCCCCAAAAGTTCGATCCTAAAGTTTTCGTCCTTTACGTTATTTTCGTGTTGCATGCCGGCGCTGAGGTTTAGTTTGGTGTTAGATCAAACGTTGCCGTACATCGAGTTCTTGATCATCGTGAAACCTTTGATCAATTCAGCAATACCAGCATCAAGGCTGACAGAAGTTTTGTAACCGGTTGCCTCAATTTTTGCATTGGAGACGATGTAGTTGCGCTGATCGGGATCTTTACCGACCGGTGCGTCGATAAACACGAAGTCGGGAATCTGCTTTTTGATTGTTTCGCACAATTCCTTTTTAGACACGTTGGCTTCGGAGAGCCCCACATTGTAAATCTGGCCCTTCATCGCGTCATAATTGGCAATCGCATGCTGGAAAGCCCTTGAAACGTCACGCACGTGTACGTAATTGCGTTTGAAATAACCTTCGAACAGCACGACAAAACGGTCGTTGACCGCGCGATAGGTAAAGTCGTTAACCAGCAAATCAACGCGCATCCTTGGCGACATGCCAAATACGGTCGCCAAACGGAAGCTGATTGCGTTTTCGCGCTGCATCAATTCCTGTTCGATTTTGACCTTTTCGATTGCATATTGCGAAATCGGACGCAACGGCGACTCCTCGGTACAAAAATTGTTTTCATCGCCGGTGCCGTAAGCGCTGTTCGTGGTCGGCATCAACACGATTTGATCCTTGGCCAACAACTTCAGCATCAGCGTGATCGCGTCGTGGTTGGTAGTGGTTGCGCCGATTGGATCCAGATTGCACAGCGGCGCCCCCACCAGCGCAGCCAACGGAATCACAATATCGGCATTTTTGAGCAATGGTGCGACATTTTTTTCCAAGCGGATGTCACCCTTTACGACCGAGAAATTCGGGTGGTGGCAAACGTGGTTCAAACTGCTTTGCTTGAACATGAAGTTGTCGAGCACCGTAACTTTATGTCCCGCCGCCAGCAAGTCGGGTACCATGGTAGAACCCAGATAGCCGGCACCGCCGGTCACTAAAATGTTGTAACTCATAACTCTCCTTTCGGTTCGAAAAAATTCATTCGCCAAAGATTGCCGCTTCGACGCACTCGCACAGCGTATGCGCCAGGACTATGTGCAATTCCTGAATAGTGCTGGTCGCAGTTCCCGGAACGACTACTGCATACATCGCAAGTTCGCGCGCTTTGCCGCCATCGCGGCCGCAAAATACGATGCTGGGTATCGACATAGCGCGGCATTGCGCCAGCGCTTGCAAGATGTTCGGCGACTGACCCGACGTGCTGATGCCTAAAAAGACGTCGTTGCCGCAGGCTTTACCGGCCAGCTGCCTGGAAAATACGTGTTCAAATCCGTAGTCGTTGCCGATTGCGGTCAGGATGGAACTATCGACAGTCAGGGCTTCTGCGGGCAAGGCGTCACGTTCCCGCGCCAGTTTACTGACAAACTCCGCCGCCAAATGCTGAGCATCGGCCGCCGAGCCGCCGTTACCGGCGATATAAATGCGGCCACCGTTGCGATAACAGGCAATGACGGCTTCCACCGCTGCGCCGAATTCGGTTAAAGCCTCGGTATCCGCCAATAGACTGATCTTGGCATCAATCGAGGCTTGAACATTGATCCTGATGCGCGAAACTATATCCACGCCGCCTCCTGGTTCAACACTTGCGCGGCGCGTGCGTAATCGTCTGGAATGCCAATGTCGATGAAAGTGCCCTGAAACTCGATACCGGTTAAACGCCGACCGGCCGTCAAAGCCGCCGGAAAAATATCGTCTTCGAGAGACCATTTGGCGTTTGGCGTAAATTGTTCTTCCAACAATGCGCTACGGCGCAGGCAATACACGCCGCCGTTGGCCAAACTGCCGATACCGCCCTTACCTGACTGCAAGGACTCGATGCGCCCGTCGTCCGCTACTTCCAGCGCCATATAGCGGCCTTCTTCGTTGGAACGAAACAACGAAAAACAGCAATCCGCGTCGTTACGTTGTGCGAAACACTTTAACTGCTCCAAATCCACAGCGAAGAAAGTATCGCCGTTGAGCAACAGAAAACGTTCGCCGGCCGAGATGTTGCGTGCGGCTAACAGCACCCCCCCACCGGTACCCAGAGGAGTTTGTTCGAGCACGTATTCGATCATCGCACCACGATAATTCTCACCGAAGTAATCAATGATGGCATCGCACCGGTAGCCAACCGATAGAATGAAACGCTCCACACCCTGGGTACGCCAATACTCGAATAAAAATTCGAGAAACGGCCGACCATTAATTGGGGCCATCGGTTTCGGCAAATCGGGTACCGCGTCACGCAAACGAGTGCCCAAGCCGCCTGCCAGAACAATTGCCGTGGTCACGATGTCGCCGTCAAACCGCGTTGAGCAACGCGCACAGTTCGTCGACTTCGGCAGAGTTCAAGTCGGGGAAATTGCCGATGTAAAAACCGTAAAAATGAACGTGTTCGGTATTCGGATATTCCAGATGATGGCCTTCCGGCACGATGCCGCGCAAATACGGCTGACGGATCTGGTTGCCGCCGCCGGCGCTACCTCGGCGGAATTCGATGCCGGATTCGCGCATTTTTTTCATCACTCGTTGAACCAAATTATCGTCGGCCTCTTTGAGGATCAGATTAAAAGCGTAATTGCTCGACCCCTCAAGTTTGAAATCGGTGCGGTATTTGGACGCATCAATTTTATCGAGAAAGCGCAGCAAATTTTCGGTACGCCGTTGTACGATCATATCGAGGCGTTTGAGTTGGCTACGGCCCATTATGCCGCCGATTTCGGTATTACGGGTGTTATAGGCCGGATAGGCAAAAATAAAATCCGGGTTGAGCTGCGGATTTTCGTCGATGTAGCGTGCCTTCAAATCATTGTCGGTCGCCTCGCGCACCATGCCGTGCGAACGCAACATGCGCACTTGCTGGTAGACCTCGGGGTCGTTGGTGCAAACCATGCCGCCCTCAATGGTGCTCATGTGGTGGGCGTAGTAATAGGAAAAATTGGAAATCCAGCCGATACTACCCAGCAATTTACCGTTATGGCGGGCGCCGTGCGATTCGCAGACATCTTCGATCAACGGAATGTGGCGGCGTTCGAGTTCCGCAACCAGTTCGTCGGTCAGGCCATCGAAACCTTGGACGTGAGTCAGAAATACGGCGCGAGTTTTGTCGGTAATCTTACTCAGAATTTGTTGCGTATCCATCGCCAGTGTCGCCGGATTGATGTCGGCAAATATCGGGGTAAAGCCGTTCTGCAACACCGATGCGACATCGGATACCCAGGCCAGCGGCGGCACGATGACTTCGCCGCCTTCGGGGTGGCGTATTTTCAACACCGCCATGGTCAGCAGGTTAGCCGAAGCACCGGAATTCAGGAAAACACTGTATTTCACGCCCAGCCACTCCGACCACTCGGCCTCGAACGCGCGCACGTTCGCACCATGAGTCAAAATCGGATCGTCTTGTTTGAGATGTTCGATCACTGCGTCGAGATCTTCGCGCAGAATGTTGTTACGCATCAGGGGGAATTTCATGTTGTCGAATACCCGGTTAATGAGAAAGTGATTGAATGAAGGCCGCAACGCGCCGTTGCACGGCTTCTGGCCCTATGCCGACTTGTTCGTGCAATTCGGCCCGTGTACCCAGCTCAAAACGGTAGCCGCCATTGACCCCCAGATTGAGCAGCGTCAAAGGCAGGTTCCGTCGAGCCAGAAAATCGAATAGCATGGCATCAACCCCACCGCGGCCACTGAAGCCTTCTTCCAAACTGACCAAGCCTTGATAGCCAGCGAGTTCGTCAGCTAAGCTATCCTCATCGAAACGCGCAATGTCCACCAAATCGATGACACCGACATCGTGCTCGGGGTCTTGCTGAGCCGCCACCTTCAGCGCGGTATGTAACATGTAGCCGGTCGCCAGCAAACATATGCGCCGCCCTCGACGGTGAACGTGAAAACCCAATCGCAAATCCGGTACCGTTTGTTCGTAGATTACCGGCAATACCTGAGCGTCAAAGCGCAAATATTTGGGGCCGGTAGCCGATACGCAGCGCTCGAACAATGCTCCAGCGGTTACATGGTCGGCGGGGGAAAACACCTGAAAATTCGGCATCGCGCGCATAAGGGTCAAGTCTTCGTAGCACTGGTGCGTCGGCCCGGAAACCACGTAACTATACCCGGCGCCGACACCGATCAAATTAACGTTAATCGGCCGCACCTCCGACAGCAATGCCAAGCTGACACGAATCTGTTCGTAACAGCGCATGGTTATGAACGGCGCGATCGCGTAAGCAAACACCGTAAACCCTTCGAGCGCCAGACCAGCAGACACGTTGATCAAATTTTGCTCGGCGATGCCGACGTTGACAAAACGGGAGGGGAAATCGGCGCGTATTTTATCCAGTATCGGCGAACCAAAATCCGCACTGACGAAAAATATTTTTGCATCCTGCCCCATCGCTTGCCAAATCCGATCAAGCAGAACGTCGCGCATCGGTAGCGGCTTGGTCGTCATGGCAATTGCTCCAGTAGACTGTCAATTAATTCCGGCTTGGGATTAAGAATGTGGGACAAAGGCGCATTCTCCAAACCCGGCACACCGCGACCTTTCAAGGTTTTGGCGATCAGTGCTTTCGGTTTACCAGCCGTCGTCGCCTTCATCTCCAACAAACCAGCCTGCACAGCCAACACATCGTGACCATCGACTCGGCGGCAATCCCAGCCAAACGCGGTTAAGCGCTCGCTTAGCGAATGGTGGCTGACGATGTCATCGGTATAGCCGAGCATGCTGATACCGTTGTCGTCGATGACGAGATTCAGATTGTCGAGCCTGTGCTGAGAGGCAAACATCGCTGCCTCCCAATTGGCGCCTTCGTGCAATTCGCCGTCACCCGACACCACGAACACTTGTCGATCACTGTCGAGCCGCTTCAAGCCCAGAGCCATACCGGTGGCTACGCCCAGACCATGACCGAGCGAACCGTTGACGGTCTCATAACCGGGAATCACCGGATCGGGAATACCGCCCAAAAAACCGCCGCTATGGCAAACTCGCAACAATTCATCTTTGGAAAAAAAACCGAGATCGGCCAAAATCGGATACATGCAAATTGAACCGTGGCCCTTACTGATCACGCAACGGTCACGATGCGCCGCCAATGGCTGAGAGGCATCGAAACGCAAGACGCCTCCGTAATACAAGGCGACGAAAATTTCAACGGCTGATAGCGACGAAGCCAACCGAGTCTCGGGCGCGCGACGGTGGATCGCTAGCGTCTCTCTCCAGACCCAATGGGCCTTGGCGCGTAAATCAAGGGGTTCGGAATTCAAAGCAGCGCCTCCGTTTCGGCGTTGGTTCGAGAACGGGGCGAACCGTTGGCCACCCCGGCATAAAGGCCAAGACATAAAAACTGGTGCATCACAATTAAAGTCCGTTGGGTTGGTAGAGAACCACTCGGCTGCCGGAGTCTTCGAAATTGAACGGCACGTGAATCAAGTTGTTGAGCCGTTCGCGAATCACGGCCTGTTTCTCCGGTTTAGCAAACAACAATAAGAAACCACCACCACCCGCGCCCAAAATTTTGCCGCCGATGGCGCCAGCGTCCATGGCCGCATTGTATATTTCGTCGATCTCTGGGGTGGACACCCGCTCGGACAAGCTACGTTTGTAATGCCAACTAGCATCCAACAGCTTACCAAAGGATTCGATGGGTTCGCGGCCGTCCTGCAGCAATGCAATAGCCTCGTCAACCATTGCCCGCATCAACTTCAGCTCTTTTTCGCGATTTTTCAAATTGTCGATTTTCGACTTCGCGACCTCGGAGGCGATACGCGAGAAGCCGGTAAAGCACAGCATCAAATGTTGACGGAGCTCTTGTTGGCGCTGTTGCGGCAGAATCAACGGTGCAACGTCGAAGGTATCATTGGTATGAAACTCAATCCGGTTGAAGCCACCGAAGGCCGCGGACACTTGATCCTGGGAGCCGACATTCTCACCAATCAAGTTTTGTTCGATGTGAATCGCATCGCTGGCCAATTCATCCTTGTTGGTCATTCGCCCTTGCAAGGCCTGCAAGGCGTTCAATAAGCCCACGGTAAACGACGAACTGGAACCCAAACCGGAACGAGCAGGCAGGTCGCCATCGTGATGAATTTCCAGGCCTTCTGCAACATTCGCCCAGTTAAGCACAGCGCGCACCGCGGGATGTTGAATTTCGTCGTTATGTTTGACGTTTTCGATCAAGGAATAGACGATGCGGTGTTTATGGTCAAAAAACGGCGGCAGGCGACGGCAACTGATGTAGCAATATTTATCGATGGAGGTCGACAGCACGGCGCCGCCATGCTCGCGATACCAACCCGGGTAATCGGTGCCCCCCCCAAAAAACGAAATCCTGAACGGGGTTCTGGTGATAATCAAGTGCTCAATCTCCCAACAATTTTCGCTTAAGGCGGATGCTCGCCATGTCCTCGATATTCTTGCGCTCCTGCACGCCAAAACGGCGCTCGGCAAGCCCGAGATAGGCGGGATTTGAAAAGTAGGTTTGCCATGCCTGATCACGGAAACGCAACACATCCTCCGAACGCAAATACTTAGTCGGCAACGGTTCGCATTCATACGACAGGAAGGCAAAGCCTTCGTAAGTCTCGGGCAGTTTCCAGCCGTTGCGTTTGGCAATATGGTACATAGGACTGCCCGGCAAGGCCTGACAAGGATACATGTTGGCCATCTCGGTATTGAGCTCGATGGCAAGATCGAGCGTTTGCTGCATCGTTTCCAGCGTATCATCCGGGAAGCCGAAGATATAGTTGCTGATAATGCTGATGCCGGCATCGCCAATCGTGTCGCACACGTCACGGATATTGACTTCCTTGAACGACCCCTTGGAAACTTCTTGGCGCACCATTTGATTACCCGCCTCGATGCCCAATGCCAGCCAATTTACGCCGGCGCGTTTAAATAAATCGAGCGCATCGCGCCTGACGGTATCGACGCGGGAATAAGTCCACATGTTAAAGTCGAAACCTCTATCGACCACGTTTTGCAGTATCGGCTCGTAGTACTTACGATTGAGGAAGAACATTTCGTCGCTGATGCGTAGTGTGCGAACGCCAAGCGTCGCCAGTTTCTCCATTTCGCGAATTACCCAGGCTGGCGACCAGAAACGCATGCCGCGGGAGTGCGAGGCATCAATGCCGGCGCCGTTATCGGACCGATTGACAATGTTGATCATGCAGAAATCGCAACCGAAATTGCAACCTAGAGAGGTGTAAATAGCCGCGAACGGTGTGCGTTTGTCGTGGCTGAACTCGGCATGCCAGAAATGCGCCCGGTAAAGGTCGAGTGGCTTGTCGCGGTAAGGCAGCAAATCCCAGGCATAACCCGGCAGGTCTTCGTCCATTCGTTCCTGCGGTACCACGGACTGAGGCGGGTTGAGCACGGGCAAAGCCGAAGAGCTTTGTTTATAGCCGATGCCCTTGACATGCGCCAAGTCGCTCTTGAGATTGCCTTTCAACAGGTTGTGCAATGCGTAAACACCTTCGTTGAGCAACACAATATCGACGCACTCATGAGCCAAAACGTCCAGAGGCAAAGCGCTCGTATGCGACCCAACAAAGGCAATCGGCGTTTGGTTACCAGCAGCATCCTTAAACGCGCTAGCCAAGGCCAATGCGCCGATCATACTGGTTGTTCCGGAATTGGGGTTTTGCCCGTAAACAACAAACACTACCAAACGGGGGTTGAGCTCATCAATGCGCTGAACCGATTGTTCAAGCGTCAAACGCTCAGCGTCGCAATCCATTAAGGCTACATCAAATCCCTTGCTTCGGCATGACTCCGCCAGTAAAAGTGCCCATGTAGGGGCTCGATAGCTGAATAGGTTTTAGCGAGATCCTGATAAGCCTTAGTAGACGAATCGGGGTTTATGAACAATACATCCATCTAGTATTTAATTATTATGTGAGACTAAGGTCTGTTGCGACTCATTTAGGTAACCGAAAAAA